>OGYX01000861.1_pt1 | contig 23045 bp, 14 predicted proteins | sample 1576601 | NCBI WGS metagenome assembly OGYX01 (sample SAMEA3541561, study PRJEB24748) | human gut metagenome | biome: human gut; feature: human-associated habitat; material: faeces | place: China | collected 2012 | reverse complement strand
CAGAGAACAAAGGCATAGGTTGAGAACTGTTATCTGAAGTTTCGGTAGCCGTTGTACTCGTCGGGGAGTGACTGCCTGGTGTGGGCGGTGGAGACCATGGCTGATAATTTGCTTTTTTTACGGAAGGGATGCTCTCAAGTTTATCATAGATGACGATAAGGATAAGAGACGCTATAAAAGGTATTATTATAAATGACATGAAAAATATCTCCTTACCATAGAATACTTCAGCGGTATTATTGATTATAGTATATCAACTGTAATAACAGGTCACAATTCAACAGGATAAATTATGGCCAATAGCGACATAGATGCCGCTGTCCGGCTGTGGGGCTGGTTATATAGAAGATAAAGAGCGTTACCTATGGAGAAAAAGAAACTATCCATGGATTGCATTCTGGTCTTTATTCCAAAAGGGAATTTAACAGCTGCGGGTGAATAAATTTTATGACATTTAGACGGTGTGTACATAAGAGCGTGTAATTTTCTGCTGTTATTGATAATAATGAAAGTGGAGTTTATAATAATTACATGGCAATAAACAGGCGGATAATTGCTTTATCTGGCAGCGGTTATATGTTTATATCAGCCTTTTGTTTTTGACGAGTGTAAATAAAACAAGGATAATTAAAAATAACACATAATTATAATCCGGGAAAAGTTGTTTTCTGTTGCTAACATATTCATGCGTATTAGGAAGACACGAATGGGAAGGAGCAGGCAGATGGATGTTTTCAATAATACTACTAAGGTGGTAAAAGATGATCTGGTAAAGAAAATAAGAGAGGGAAGTCGTATATCCATCGCAGCTGCCTGTTTTTCGATTTATGCTTTTCAGGAACTGAAGGAAGAATTAGAAAACTGTGAGGAATTCCGATTTATCTTTACCTCTCCCGCATTTATAAAAGAAAAGACGCCAAAGGAACGCAGAGAATTCTATATTCCACGTTTGCAACGGGAAAAGAGCCTGTATGGAACGGAATTTGAGGTGCGTCTTCGTAATGAATTGAAGCAGAAGGTGGTTGCCAGGGAATGTGCCGATTGGATAAGAAAAAAGGCTTGTTTCAAGTCCAATACTACCAATGAAGAGATGAATAATTTTATGGTAGTTAAAAATCTGGATGAAACGTATACGTATGTGCCTATGAATTCCTTTACCACGGTAGATCTGGGAAGTGAGAGAGGTAATCATCTTACGAATATGGTGACTCGGATGGAAAGCCCTGAGAGTCAGGAGTTTTTAAAAATATTTGATCGGGTTTGGGAAAATGAAAAAAAGCTGGCGGATGTGACAAACGATGTAGTAGATATGATTTCTACTGTATATCAGGAAAATCCACCGGAACTGATTTATTTCATGACTCTCTACCATATTTTCAGTGAATTTCTGGAGGATATTTCAGAAGACGTACTTCCTAATGAGGCTACCGGGTTTAAAGATAGTCAGATATGGCATAAACTGTATAACTTTCAAAAAGATGCGGTGCTTGGCATTATCAATAAACTGGAACAGTACAATGGCTGCATCCTGGCAGACAGCGTTGGGCTGGGGAAGACCTTTACCGCACTGGCAGTCATTAAGTATTACGAAGGGCGAAATAAAAATGTACTTGTACTCTGCCCAAAGAAGCTATCAGAAAACTGGATGACCTATCGGGGAAATCTGGTTAATAATCCTCTGGCCGAAGATCGTTTCCGCTATGATGTTCTTTATCATACGGACCTTTCAAGAAGCAGTGGACAAACGGTGATGGGACTGCCCATAGATCGTATTAACTGGGGAAATTATGATTTGGTTGTTATTGATGAGAGCCACAATTTCCGTAATGGAATCGGAACAGGGTCGCATGGCGGTGAAAAAGAAAACCGGTATATGCGCCTTATGAATCGGGTAATCCGGCCGGGTGTCCGGACCAAGGTGCTTATGCTCTCGGCAACACCGGTCAATAATCGATTCTATGATTTGAGAAACCAGCTGGCACTTGCCTATGAGGGAAGACCCAGTGAAATTAATCCCAAACTGAATACCAAATCAGATATTGATACCATTTTCCGTCAGGCGCAGAAAGTATATAACGCATGGTGTAAACTGCCGGAAAAAGAAAGAACGACTCAGAATTTGCTCTCACAGTTAAATTTTGATTTCTTTGAGGTATTGGATTCGGTAACGATAGCGAGATCGCGTCATCACATACAAACCTACTACGATACTAAAGATATAGGTACGTTCCCAAAGCGAAATAAACCCATCTCGCTTTATCCGAAGCTAACCGATAGAAAAGGGGCTATAAACTACAGAGAAGTATATGAATGTCTGTCGGAGTTAAATCTCACTATTTATACGCCGACTCAGTTTATCCTTTGCAGTAAAATGAAGAAATACCTTTCTAAGGAAGAAACAGAAAATTTCCGTAAAGGACGAGAATCCGGGATTCAGCGCCTGATGAGTATCAATCTTTTGAAGCGTATGGAAAGTTCGGTTCATTCCTTCCTGCTTACGGTACAGCGTATTCATGATTATCTTGCCCATACTTCCGGAATCATCGAACAGTTCCAGAAAAAAGGTACAGGCAATCTGGGAGAAATGGATGATTTCTCATCAATAGCCGGGGACTTTGATGAAGACGACCAGAATACTGATTTCTTTACTGTCGGAAAGAAAGTGCGTATTGATATCCGGGATATGGATTTCATTTCATGGAAACGGGATATGGATGAAGATATCGAAACATTGAATCTTTTGATTTCCATGGTTAAGGATATTACTCCAATTCATGATTGTAAGCTGAACGAACTGATTCGTATTATTGGGGAAAAGGAAAAAAATCAAATTAATCCGGGAAATAAAAAGGTTCTGATTTTTACAGCATTTTCTGACACGGCAGAATATCTGTATGAAAATATTGCACCGAAAGCTAAAAAGCTTGGCCTGAATACAGCTCTTATCACAGGCAATGTGGAAGGCAGAACAACGATATCGGGATTTAAGGCGGATATGAATCATGTACTGTCCTGTTTCTCTCCTGTATCAAAGGACAGAGACATTATTTATCCGCAGGATAAAAATAAAAACATAGATATTCTAATCGGAACGGATTGTATTTCTGAAGGGCAAAATCTGCAGGATTGCGATTATTGTATAAATTATGACATCCATTGGAATCCGGTGAGAATCATTCAGCGTTTTGGTCGAATTGACCGTATTGGCAGTAAGAATAATGTGATTCAACTGGTAAACTTCTGGCCAGATCTGACTCTTGATGAATATATCAACCTGAAGGACAGAGTGCAGACAAGAATGCGTATCTCTGTTATGACTTCCACCGGGGACGACGATTTGATTAATCCGGAGGAAAAAGGAGATCTTGCTTACCGTAAGGAACAACTAAAAAAAATACAGGAAGAAGTTGTCGATCTGGAAGACATGACGAGCGGTGTTTCCATTACGGACCTGGGGCTCAATGATTTCCGCATGGATTTACTTGCCTATATGAAGGAACATAAGGACATCGATCATATCCCGTTGGGAATTCATGCGGTAACCCATGGGGATAAACCAGGGGTTATCTTTGTCCTGAAAAATGTGAACACCAGGATTAATATCAGGAATCAAAACCGAATGCATCCTTTCTACATGGTTTATGTAGGGACAGATGGTGAAATTATGACCAATCATCTGCAGCCTAAAGATACGCTGGATGAGATGCGGCATATTGCCAGAGGAAAGGTGGAACCGGATAAGGATTTGTGTAGGATTTTTAACCGGAAAACGAAAGATGGCCAAAATATGGGCGTAGTCTCTGGGCTTCTTGAAAAGGCAATCAGATCCATTATTGATGCAAAGGATGAGGAAGATATATCCAGTTTTTTCTCATCGGGAGAAACAACTTTCCAGACCCGAGGTTTTTCCGGGCTTGAGGATTTTGAATTGATTTGTTTTATGGTGGTGATGTAAATGCTTAATTTTCCGGAAAGCACAAAAGTGCATAAACGAATACCCAAAGAGGCATTTTACAGGCATTTGCCTCTTTTCGCTGCCCTAAAAGAAAAATTTGTATCGGACGTTGAAATCATCATAGTGGAAAACAGCCTGAAGAAAGAAAACCTGAACCTGGCGGATGATTCAGATGTAAGGGAAATTTTACTGCTTTCCATCAGGTTAAAGAAACAGAACTTCGATAGAAAAATTGTAGAAGCCATTGCCAGGCAAAATCTTCATAAGCTGGTATTTTTGCTTGTTTACGAAGATAAATGCCAGCTGGCTGTTTATCATAGAAAGCTGTATTGCACAGATTGGATAAAAGAAAAGGATTTAACATTGACCCTTTCAGGGGACACGCTTGCTGAGATTTGGGATGATCTGATTCGGCAGATTGCTATCTCTTCAAAAGCGGTACTCAGGCAGAAAGATCATACTGTCAATGAACAGCTGAAAATACAGGATGAAGTGAATTGGTTGAATAAACTGATTCAAAAAACAGCAAAAGCTGCCTGGAAGGAACAGCAACCGAAGAAGCGGTTTGAATTATATACAAAGCTGCAGAAATACAAAAAACAATTGGAGGAACTCACAAATGGAAAAGCTTAAGATGCATACGCCAGATCTGGCAGAGGAAAACTATAAGAAACTGGCAGCCCTGTTCCCGGATGCTGTGACAGAAACAAAGGATGAGAATGGAAACACGGTTCGGGCTATCGACAAGGATGTATTGATGCAGGAAATCAATGCCAAGGTGGTAGATGGAAGCCAGGAACGATATCAATTTACCTGGCCGAATAAGAAAAAATCCATTGTCCTAACGAATGAACCAATCACGAAGACCCTTCGCCTGGAACGCAAAAAATCAGTAGGCCGAGACGGAAAATCGGGGGGTAGACTCTGAAAACATATATATTGAAGGGGATAACCTGGAAGCTCTGAAAATCCTGCGGGAAACCTATCTGGGGAAGGTGAAGATGATTTACATCGATCCTCCATACAATACAGGGAATGATTTCATTTACCCAGACAATTTCTCTGTTTCGATGGAAGAATATACTACCGGGAGTGGTCAAGTTGACGATGAGGGAAATCGTATGGTTCAGAATATGGAAAGCAATGGCCGATTCCATACGGATTGGTTGAATATGATGTACCCCCGTCTTAAGATTGCTAAGGACTTATTGATCGATGATGGTGTGATATTCATCAGCATTGATGAAAATGAAATCAACACGCTAAAGAATATTTGTGATGAAATATTTGGACGATGGAATTTCGTCGCTGAACTTATATGGTCAGCAGGACGTAAAAATGACTCTAAATACATCTCTATTTCACACGAATATATACTGTGTTATTTTAAAAACGCACAATATGTTTCGGATCACCAAATTGTGTGGCGTGAAAAGAAACAGGGGCTTGATGCAATTTACAGCACCTATGAGTCTCTTCGCAAAAAGCATGGCTCTGATGTCGCAGCAATCGAAAAAGGACTGAAAGACTGGTATAAATCTCTTCCTGATGGACACCCTGCAAAGGATCATGCACATTACAACAGAGTTGACGAAAACGGAATCTTTTTTGCTGATAATATTTCATGGCCTGGTGGCGGAGGACCAAAATACGAGGTTTTTCACCCAGTAACAGGAAAGCCCGTCAAGGTGCCTTCAAGAGGTTGGATTACGAATGAAAACACGATGAAAACATGGATTGCCGAAGGCCGTGTTTATTTCGGAAAAGATGAAAACACTGTCCCTACCTTAAAGTCTTATCTGAAAGATAGGGAGTATAGCGTTCCCTACAGTGTATTTTATAAGGACGGACGTGCAGCATCAAAACGGCTAACAACTCTAATGGGTAATAAGGTTTTTGAGAATCCGAAGGATGAAGAAATCATAAAAAGGATAATTGAGTTTTCAGGAACATCTGAGAATGATATTATAGTTGATTTCTTTTCAGGAGCGGGTACCACTGCCCATGCTCTTTTTTTAGCCGAAATTGAAAAGACGATGCATAGAAAATTTATCCTCGTTCAAATTCCAGAAATTATTGATCCCCAAAAAGCAAGTTCTGGGAAAGCGAGAAAAGTTGCGCAAAATGCTGTTGCTTTACTTGATTCAGTTCATGCCAATCATAATATTTTTGAGATTGGCCGTGAGCGCATCCGTCGTGCTGGCATGAAAATCAAAGAAGAAACGGGGGCTGACATTGACTACGGCTTCCGCTGCTTCAGGGTGGACTCTTCCAACATGAAGGATGTATATTACAAACCTTCTGATATAAAACAAGCAGAACTGGATCTTTTTACGGACAACATCAAAGAAGACCGTACACCGGAAGACCTTTTGATCCAGGTCATGCTGGATCTGGGGGTATTGCTGTCTTCCAAGGTGGAAGAGGAAGAAATTGCAGGGAAGAAGGTTTTCTCAGTGGCCGATGGGTATCTGATGGCTTGCTTTGCCAAGGATGTGACAGAAGATGTAGTGACAGCTATTGCGAAGAAGCAGCCATTCTATGCGGTGTTCCGTGATATCTCAATGGCGGATGACAGCATAGCTGCTAATTTTGAACAGATTTTTGCGACGTTTAGTCCGCAAACAGTAAGGAAGGTATTGTAATATGGATAAATTATCAATGCATTCAGCAGATATAGTGGATGAAAATATAGAAAAGATTGGAAAGCTGTTTCCAAATGCGATTACAGAAAGAGAAGTCGACGGCAAAGTTAAACTTGGCATAGATTTTGATGTGCTGAAGCAGGAATTATCAAAAGAAATTGTGGATGGTCCGCAGGAACGTTACCAATTTACCTGGCCGGATAAGAAAAAATCCATCCTGCTCGCCAATATACCAACTACAAAGACACTTCGCCTGGAACGCGAAAAATCAGTAGGCCGAGACGGAAAATCGGGGGGGTAGACTCTGAAAACATATATATTGAAGGGGATAACCTGGAAGCTCTGAAAATCCTGCGGGAAACCTATCTGGGGAAGGTGAAGATGATTTATATCGATCCGCCCTACAATACAGGGAATGACCGAATCTATAAAGATGACTATTTTCAGAAAGTGGCAGGCTATACTGGTCACAGTGGTCAGACTGATGAAGAAGGAAATAGGTTAGTACAAAACACGGAAAGCAATGGACGATTTCATACGGATTGGCTGAACATGATGTACCCCAGACTTAAATTAGCAAAAGATTTACTTGCTGAAAATGGTGTTATGTTTATCAGTATTGATGATAGAGAATTAGATAATCTTCGAAAAGTATGTGCTGAAATATTTGGAGAAACAAATTTCGTAGCTGATTTGACAGTAGTCAATAATTTGAAAGGAAGAAATGATAAAAAGTACATTGCGAGAGCCAATGAGAGACTCTTAATGTATGTTAAATCAGATAAATTTATAGAACATGGTTTGCCATTAGGTAATAATGTTTTGAAAGATTATTCTTTAGAGGATAAACGCGGTAAGTACAGGCTTCTTGAATTACGAAAAAGAGGTGGTGCAGATCTGAGAAAAGATCGGCCAAATATGTATTATCCATTTTTTGTACATGAAAAAACGGGAGAAGTTTCTTTAAAGCAAGATAATTACTATAATCAAATTGCTTTTCCTATAAAGTCGAATGGAGATGAGGGTCGCTGGAGATGGGGAATTGATAATGCAGAAAAAAGATTATCTGAGCTTTATGGGAAAAAAGTTGGTGATAAATTCAATATTTATGAAAAAGATTACCTTGAGGGTGATGATGGTGCAAGGAGAATACGTCCTAAATCTGTCCTATCTGGGGCAGCATATTCGACAGATGTATCGACAAAAGAGTATAGGGCAATAATGGGAAAGGTGGATTTTAGTAACCCAAAATCAATCACATTATTATCAGATTTGATAATTTATGCAACATCACCTGATGAAAATGCTATCGTTATGGATTTCTTTTCAGGATCAGCAACAACCGCGCATGCAACGATACGTAGTAATATTGAAGAAAACGGAAACAGAAGATACATAATGGTGCAAATTCCTGAAAAAATTGCTCCTTCTGAGGATGCGTATAGCGCAGGATATAGAACTATATGTGATATTGCAGAAGAAAGAATAAGAAAATCTGGTCAATTAGAAATGAAGAATTCTTGTAAAACTAATGTGGATTACGGATTCCGCTGTTTTAAAGTAGACTCTTCGAATATGAAGAATGTTTACTATAGCCCCGGTGAACTTATGCAGAAAACGTTGGATTTGGCTATCGATAATATTAAACCAGATCGGACTCCGGAAGATCTGTTATTCCAGGTTATGTTGGATTTAGGAATTCTTCTTTCTTCAAAAATCGAGAAAAAGGTACTCGCGGGGAAGAAAGTGTTTTCTGTGGCCGATGGATATCTGTTGGCCTGCTTTGATGAAAAAGTTACCGAAGAAGTAGTAACAGCCATTGCCAAACAGCATCCGTACTATGCCGTATTTCGTGACAGTTCTATGGCAGATTCCAGCGTAGCAGCTAATTTTGAACAAATCTTTAAGACCTACAGCCCCAATACGGTGAGAAAGGTGTTGTAATATGGGTGAGATGAAATTTAAATTCACAATACAGGACTACCAGACGGAAGCGGTTGACAGTGTGGTTAATGTTTTTGCTGGTCAGCCATTCCAGGATAAAATACATTATCGTCGTGATATAGGGGCGATTACCCCAGGTGGGAAGCTTTTCGATTACAAAGGACACAACCTTCCCGATGAAGAGCTGTTTGTGGGGTTTTCCAATGCCCCGGTAGCTTTGGATGCTCATCAGTTATTACAGAATATTCGGGATATACAGAATGATAATAATATCAGACAGTCCAGTGGTCTTGCCAAGCATATGGGAGCCTGCTCTCTGGATGTAGAGATGGAAACAGGAACAGGGAAAACCTACGTTTATATAAAGACTATGTTTGAACTGAATAAGCGATATGGATGGAGTAAGTTTATTGTCGTCGTACCCTCGATTGCGATTCGAGAAGGTGTGCAGAAAAGTTTCCAGACTATGCAGGACCATTTCATGGAACAGTATGGGAAAAAAGCAAGATTTTTTGTTTATAATTCCAAAAATTTGACGGACATTGATCAATTCAGTTCCAGCGCAGATCTTTCTGTCATGATTATCAATGTACAGGCCTTTAATGCCCGGGGGAAGGATGCTAGAAGAATTCGCATGGAACTGGATGAGTTTGGCAGCAGGAGACCTATTGATGTCATTAAAGCTAATCGACCGATTGTGATTTTGGATGAACCACAGAAAATGGGTGGGGAAAAGACGCAGAAATCCCTGGAAGAATTCAATCCACTCTTTATGCTGAATTATTCAGCTACCCATAAAGAACATCACGACCTCGTATATGTTCTGGACGCATTGGATGCGTACCAGAAGAAGCTGGTTAAGAAAATCGAGGTAAAGGGATTTGATATCAAAAATCTACGCGGAACGGATGGATATTTGTTCCTGGAGAATATTGTGATTTCTCCGAAAGAACCTCCAAAGGCCAGATTGGAATTTGAAATTAAATATGATAAATCCATTAACAGGGAAACACGGATTCTGCGCGTAGATGATGATTTGTATGCGCTTTCTCACGAAATGGAACAGTATCAGGGGTACCATATCAATGACATTGATCCACTGCGGGGAATTGTGACTTTTACGAATGGCATAGAGATTCATACCGGTGAAGTACTGGGCGATGTCAGTGAAAAAGATATTCGCCGGGTACAGATTCGTGAAACTATTCGCTCCCATTTTGAAAAAGAAAAGGAACTGTACAACCGCGGAATCAAGACACTGTCACTTTTCTTCATTGATAAGGTGGAAAATTACCGTAAATACGATGAAGAGGGGAACGAAATTAATTCTGAATATGGCCAGATGTTTGAAGAAGAATATAATGGGATTCTGAATGAATATCTGACACTGTTTGATACTCCCTACGAACAGTATCTGAGACGCATTGATACCCATGCAACCCATGCCGGATATTTCAGTATTGATAAAAAAGGCCGGAAGGTGGACCCAAAAATCAAACGAGGATTGGATGGCAGTGATGATGAATCGGCTTATGAACTGATTCTGAAGGATAAGGAAAAGCTGTTGTCGCTGGATAACCCAGTGCGATTTATCTTTTCCCATTCCGCTTTGCGGGAAGGTTGGGATAATCCGAATGTTTTCCAGATTTGTACTCTAAAACATGGTGGCGATTCCACAACCAATAAGAGGCAGGAAGTAGGGCGCGGACTGCGACTTTGTGTCAATCAGGCCGGGGACCGTATGGATCAGCATGTTCTGGGCGATGAAGTACAGGAGGTTAATAAGTTAACGGTCATTGCCAGTGAAGGATACCAGAAATTTGTATCGTCACTTCAGAGTGAAATCAAAGATGATTTATATGAACGTCCGACTAAAGCTACTAAGGAATATTTTGCCGGAAAACGCATTAAGCTTGGGGAAGATATCATTACCATAAGTAAAAAACAGGCATATTCAATTTATTGTTATTTAGTGAAAGCTGATTATATTGATGAAAATGGTCAGTTGACGGATACATACCGTACAGATGCTGAAAATAAGAACCTGGTTCCACTTCCGGATAACCTTAAGGATATTGCAGCTGGAGTTCATGCACTTATTCAGGGTATTTATGATGAACATGCACTGGATGGAATGATTGATGATGGGAATAAGACAAAGATTCAGGAAAATGCTCTCAACGATAATTTCTTCAAAAAAGAATTCCAGATGCTTTGGAATTACATCAATCACAAGTGGAGCTATACAGTACATTTTGATAGTGGGGAACTGGTTAAGAAATCCATAGTTCATATTGAAGACAAGCTTTTTGTGTCACAGCTGAAATATGTGGTGACCAAAGGGGCGCAGGGAGAAGACTGGGATGCAGATACGGTAAATTCTGGTGCAGGTTTTATAGCAGAGAAGAGCCATACGTATAATCTTGAACGCGGAGAAACCTCGCAGGTGAAATATGACCTGATTGGAAAAATCCGTGCCGGTACGCATCTGACAAGGAGAACGGTTGCTGCCATCCTTAAAGGCATATCTCCCGCAAAATTTGCCATGTATAAGCAAAATCCGGAAGAGTTCATTTCTAAGGTTATCCGATTGATTAATGAAGAAAAGGCAACCATGATTGTCGATGATATTACCTACAATGAGACGGATGGTACCTATGATTCATCTATCTTTACCTCAGAAAAGAATAAGGACTTCTCAAGAGCTTATCTGTCCAAGAAGAATGTGCAGAACTATGTATTTGCCGATGGCACAGCAGAAAAATCCATAGAACGAAAATTTGCGGAAGATATGGATCTGGATGATAAGGTAGTTGTATATGCAAAATTGCCTCGAGGATTTCAGATTCCAACACCTGTTGGAAATTATGCGCCCGATTGGGCCATTGCATTCCAGAAGGGGACGGTAAAGCATATTTATTTCATTGCTGAAACTAAGGGAACTATGGACAGTATGGAACTAAGACCTATAGAACAGGCAAAGATTAAATGTGCGAAGAAACTGTTTAATGATATTTCCGGTAAAGATGTGGTGTATGAACAGGTAGATTCGTATCAGACATTGTTGAATATTATGGGGAATATGTAGTAGTTTAGCGTTGGATATGACACAGGCAGAATACTTCGCATAGAACAGAAGGAATCAAAAAGGAAGCTCATTTCATAAAGGTGAGTTTCCTTTTTTATATCCTTTTTGGGAAGCCATGTTGTTTTAGCGTAGTGCGTATTAGCGAATCAGAGAATAAGTCATGTCTGTCGGCTGAAATTATATCAAAAACATAAAATAAAAATATATTTTTGATATAATAGTTTATATGTTAGAAATGATTCGGGATAACGTGAAATATAAGATGATAAAGCGAAAGGAATATGCGGATGACGACACTGACACATGTTGTACATTGGAATGGAAGAGAATGGGAGCCGATTACAGCCAGGAAGGCGGCTATAAAAACTAATTGGCATAGTGTCTCTGTCCATAGTGGATTATTTATGTGTGAGTTGTGTCATCAGAAGGTGACTTTGGTAGCAGAGGGGAACAGAGTCCCTTTTTTCCGGCATAGTCGGGGGGAAGATAATAAGAATTGTCCGGAAAGAACTATCCTGGCTAATGGGGGAGAAGCCATTGTATTTAATTCAGACAATCTGCCAGCCCCCTTACGACTGAAAGTGAATTTTGCTGATCAAAAGGTATGCATGGAACTGGGATTGCTGGCAGTTCCAAAAGAGGTTCTCAGGAAATGCTTTAACCGGAAAATTACAATTGAGCCTTCAGGGCAGAGAAAATATGTCTATGACATGGAACGATTAAAGGGGAGGGGTATCACTTATGTAGAAGTCGGAAGGTATCCTGCGGAAAAATATTCAATATATATGGATCCGGCGTTGAAAGAGTATTTGCCATCGATAGTAAAAGGGGTACCGAATGAGGGCGCGGTCTTTGATGGGGAAAAAGGTAAGATGCTACCCCAGGATGCGGATGTAAGAGTAGGACGAAAATATTACATTCTGAAAAAAGCAGGGATGAAAAACTTACAGAAGCAGAGGAATATAGAAATTGTTCCTGTCATGGACATAGGTAAAAAATGGCAAATTTATGAAGTCATGGCCACAAGATATTCTGAAGAAGCTGCGCAATTTTTTATGGAGTTTCAGTGTCAGCTGACAGAGAGACCTGTCAAGTTAAAGGTCATATGGCCCTTATATAAGAAAGAACCATATATAATCAAGCACAAAAAAACCGATACGGTAATATTTGCACAAGGGAATCATGTAAAAGTAAGGGCCTATCCCGAATTTAAATTAGACAATCATGCGATTATTGATTCAAAGAAGTTTATTGTTGACGTAAAGAACAGTTTTAGAAATCAGGTTATATTTGCAGGCCGTAGCAGCATACTTAAGTATATGTATCTTTGGAAAGAGGCGCTGAATGATACATCTAAATGGCCTCAGGTTATGGTAAAGGATATCAGGGGACATGTCCTTGTGCCAGGGATTTATAGCCGGTTACCGAGTAAGGGGTGGATATGTATTACCTGCCCGGTAGATGGATTTTTTGTTCACAGGCATAAGAATCAAATAGTGGAAAAAAGGGATTTGTATGCTGGTGAGCGGTGCGATTTAAAGGATATTCAGTATGAAGATTGTATCAGTATATTTCAGGGACTGGATAAAATTTATGAAATTTCCTTTGGTGAGCAGAATTCTGATACTGAAAATGATGAAACGTTGATACTTCGAAAATTATCAGGAATGCGGGGACAGAAGATTTTAATAAGTCCAGTTTTTGGTACGATGGTAACGAAATTGACTCCGTATCCAGGGTTACAAAGATGGGTTATTCAACAGATTAGACAGGGATATATCTATGAAAAGGCACTTCGACTTTTAAAGCATTTTTTGTATCAGCAGAATCACACCATGGGAGAATAGTACTATGCAAAATATTGAAAACTTATCAAGTGAAGAGAGAAAATTGCTTTGTGACATAATTGGCGGCAAAGAGTTAAAAAAATATTTCCAGAAATACAATTATCTGAGAATTTCCGGTAAGTTAAAAACGCACAGACAGAGAGATGGAATTGCTGAACTTTCGGACAGAGAGGCGGTTAACCTGGCCAAAAGCAACGTAAAAGATACATATATTTCTTTTTTTCTGTATAAAATACTTTCCCGGTGGTATGAACAGGTTGATCAAAATTATTGGACAATGATAAATAATGGGGTAAAGGAAGAGTTTGCCGTTGTGACAGCCCTATCAAAATCAATCCTTAAAAATGTGCCCCATATATTTTTTAAGATCAGTGACAGGCAATACAAAGAAGAGACAAAGAAAACATGTCTTTTTATCTTTGACTCAATGAATTCGGCCAAAAACACATCTAACATAGCGTCGCAGCTGAGAAAAGTGCGTGAGATGTGGCAGCATGATAAAAAGATTTTGCTGAATAAAGTTCGTGAACAGGAGCGGTCAATTCAACAACTTAACAAGGAAAAAGAACAACTAAAGGCACGGGAAAATCAACTAAGTTTCGATTTAGAAAAGCAGAGAGAGGAAATAAAATTATATCAGGAAGGGGATACCTATGAAGATGAGGCGGAGCATGAATCCTCTCCTGAATTTCCCTATACATCTCTTTGTGAGGTGATTGGTCCGTCTCATAAAAATAAAAATGTAATAAAGCTGAAGCGCCTGGCTGATATAGATAAAAAAGGCACAATTTTAGATTTGTATGCTGAAAATACACCAGAACGAGACATACTTTATTATCATTCTGCGGGTGGTTTTTCAGAGGGAATGATTGGTATATGGAATTGGAATCAGGAACCTAATCGCGAGGAGGGAAGGGCGGATTTTGTAAGATCGTGTGTTAATAAGATATATTCTCCAGTAGAAATTATTGTATTGCCGGAATGTAATTCCGAACGTGAGCTGATTCAGTCTCTGCATGAAGGGATTGTTTATAAAGTGTCAGAAAACATAAATAGAGTGCTTTTTGCATATCCCAAAGGATTTTCTCAGTATAGTGGCGTATTATGTGTCAGAAAACAGCTTGATGAAATGAATGACAGGTGCATATTACAGAATAAATTTTATAAGCTGCCGATTTATAATTTTGATGATACGGAAATATTAAGCACGGAAGGACATATGTTTTTCCGCAGGTTAAATCTGGATTGTGCCCCAAGATTGCTTTCCGTGGGGAATGCTATGGATGCAGTTAAAGAAATCTTATTGGAGAGAGTAAGCTGGCGCAGGACAAAGAAGAAAGGATTCACGAAAGCCGAATATAAAAAAGTCCATGCCTTTATAGAAGAATTACAAACAGAAGACTTTACCCAAAGTGTTATGGAAAGATGCGATTGTTCTGATTCAGCAGAGGCCGATGCTTTGATTCAGCAATTCAAGAAAAATGCAGAAAAATATATTAACCAGACTGACCTGGAAAGTGAGATTGTTGAAGATGTAGTAAGGAGAAATGAAGATCTGCTGGGGGGTTGTTACCAATCAATAGAGGAAGAATGGAAAACTTCACATGCAGTCGAGATGAACGTGCTGAAGAATGAGTTGAATAAAGTTCGTAATACCATCGCAGATGAAAAACAAAATCTGGAAAGTATGTGGCAGAAACATGAAGTATTGAAAAGGGATAATGATAGCATAACCGCAGATATAAAGCGACAGAAATTATTGGCGGATACCGTTGAGCAGCAGGTTAAACAGCGTATAAAAAATATTCAGGAAAATGCATCCTCCTTTTTGACGGATATGATGTTTCAGCTTCCTCTGTATCAGAGCAGTAATAGCCATATACTTGAAAAAAGCCGGAAAAATTATTTTGTAAAAGGAACTTTTGTGGAAACTCTTAAGGGAGAGTTTGTTTCGAATGATGGAACCTGCATAGAACTTTTAAAAGAAAACCTTATGGAAGCAGGCGTAATCAAACACATAAGTGGGTCATTAGCAACTTACCTGTATGGAGCCCACTTGTTACGTATACCTCTGATTTTAACTGGACCTGGCAGTGAAGATATTGCGGATGCTATGGCAATTACGTTTACGGAGAGAAGGGCGGATAAATTAACGTTCACCGGGGACGTAGATGAGGCTTCGATTACCCGCTGTTTAGAGGATGATGGAAAGTTTATCACGATTGCCAATCCATTTAATACAAACTGGGCATACAAGCTGCCAGAACTCTTAAGGACCCCATCAAAATATTTTGTGCTGACCACTCCGTATCCGGAAGAATTGCTGATAGAGCCTGGCAGCTTATATAATCTGGCATTGCCTGTTTTAACCGATATTCTGGTTGATAAAGAGGCAAGTAGTAAATATATTTCAGTTAAGAAAGCAGCTTCTTATAAAGATCAACGGCGGCCAGATGAATTGGGTAATTATGGACGACCGCCTTTACTTGGTTCTCTGGAAATTTCATCATTGGCGCGAACTTTTATACAGCGGTTGTACAACTGCTTCCGCCAGACCTGGAAAGAGTCTCCCGACGAATTTTTCTTTATATACGGACTGCTTCCTTTGGCCTATAGTCTGGGAAAAATAGATATCGCAAGGGCGCATATTCAGGCAAATGGTCCTCGGTTGTCAAACATTAATCATGAATTAGTGAGACCATACCTGGGAGATTAGACATGGAGCGTTGTGAAAATCTTTTAAATGAAATTGCAAAGGCATTTAATATTGTAAGGGGAGACCAGGAAAATGAATGCGACTGGGTATTTCGTATTGTATACAGCCTGGCGGCCCGCATGGGATATGCCTCTTTGTGGGACCTGATAGAGGAAAACGAAGATACATATGGACAATCTGTGTCTATTGAACATTTTAAAGAGAGAATAAAAGAAACATTATACGCTTATGCAAGCATATATAAACAATTGCGTGTCAAGATAAATCGTGACCGCATAGACATGCTTTCGGAAGATGTATATGATACCTATCTTAAAACCGGAAATCTATATCATCAGTCCTACAGGGTACTGGCTTCATGTCCGGCTTCTGCAGCAATCAAACATATTACATTCTGTCGAGGATATCCGTTAGAAATAAATCAGTTTGTGAGTGGTGCCGGGACATATTTGCTTTCTGAAAATGGACAGCAGGAGGAGTCCAAAGCCATTTCACTACAGGAAATGTTTCAACTGTCGGAAGTTTCGCTTCCAATCTATGCGCGGCAGCTGGTGAAGAGTCAGCAATGGAAATCTGGAAATATATCAGTACTTGGTATGGAATATTTAAGCGTGCCAGGGAAAATGGATAGGGAATATTGGCGTTCGGAACCGGATGCTTCACTGCGGGTGTCCCTATTACGAATAGGATATGGCGGTGACTGTGTTTATTATATTTACAGACGAGGGACTGAAGGATTTCAGTATAATGAACTTCCGGGCTGGCAGGTTGTTGATGGGAAATATCTCCAGCTGGCCAATGCATTATTGGCGTTCCAGGGGATGCTTCCGCCAGCTTCGTACAGGAAAGATGGTAATCGTATAATAGTGCATATACACTATCTGTATCCACCGGCAGAGCAGAATTTTTTTGAATTATACAGTTGGCCATTAACCTTAGATAAAAAAGGTAAATACTTTTACAGAGTGTTTCAACGAGATGTGTTTATCGCGATAAAAGATATGTTTGAACAGTTGGGGTATCAATTTGTAGAGGCGGGATCAAATGAAGTGTAAATTCAGTACATAAAGAATGTCAGGATAAACGGAAAAGACACATGCAGTCTTAATAGGTAGCGTAGATTTCCGCTTTACTTGATGATTTAGTTATTTTACAAGCTCAGGTAGCTATTCTCTGCCAATAGTCATGTTTTGAATCTTTTTGCAACATATAAGAATATAAACAATGACGTACAAAGGGCAGGACGTTCCCTGGTTCTGTATCAAAAAGGAAGCTCATCTTTTTAAGATGAGTTTCCTTTTTAGTAGTATGTTATCCTTTTTTATGCTCTATTTCAGAAATGTGTCAGCGTCAGTTTCTCTGCATCCGTCCCTGGTACAGTGCAGAGGATGGCGGTTCCTTTTACATTATCCAGGTTGCTGAATGGTTCGGGTACATATTCTCCGTCATGAGAGACGTACTGAATGAGTTCAGCAGGGGCGCCGCCACCGCTCTGGCGTACTATGATGCTTCTGGCACCGTTAGGGAGTCCGTTGGTGGCATCTTTTGTGATGATGATTGGTGTACGAATCAGAGTGAAAGACTGATAAATCTGGAATTTTCCTTTATAGAGGCGTCCCCATACGGCGGAGTCTCCGCCGGTTCCACTGGTGTATGGTCCGGTAATGACAGCAAAGATTTCCTCTGTGTCGTCGCCATTCAGGTCGACTTTATTATAGACGTAGTAAGTGCTGCTACGTTCTTCTTTCTGAATATCATAATAGTCGGCAATAGCCCTTTCCAGTTCAGGGCAGGGCTTGGTTTCAGCATATTGTTTCTGGATAGAGGCAGGAATCCACGATTCTGAATCGTAGAAATGGTGATTTGCTTTTCTTGTCAGTTCCAGTGCGGTCAGTCCGGATTCCTGATAGAGGCGGATATTATTTTTCCCAGACTCCATTCTTCCCATGTGGCGCCTCCTTCAGAAGGCCTGGTCTGGATAATTGTGGGATTTACGTAAAGTTTTTGCAGAGTTCTACTGTAAGGCTTTGCCTTAGGGGAATCGAGCTGTATAGTTACAGTGCTGACTTTTCCTTCGCTGTCGTACAGCGCCCCTGCCTGAGTGTTTTCTCCAAAGAGGGGGAGGGAATATATTCGGCCAATTAATGTCGTGCCGTCTGCCGCGTAATTTTCAGTACCGCCCTGAACATAGCGGTCGGTATGTAAATTATCCTCGCCCAGGAGGAGAAGGCCCAGGCGGATGGAATCTCTGGTCTGGCGAAGTGTGGCAGCTTGCGTATCAGTGGGCTGTAAACTGTAGAGTGCAGTATTGGCTGATACCGAAGAGACAGCACTAATCCCACAGGTCAGGGCATAGGCCAGAAGAAGGCAATAAAGCGATTTATATTTCATGATTAGAAACCTTTCTGCAAATACATAGAATATTTGTTATCTGGATATTTTGTACAACCATGCAGGCAGAAAATGATAAGACTTCCATAACTTATAACACATTGGGATAGAACAACTCGTGTGGATGAAATAGGAATTTACAGAGAGGTAATTCTGTTTAGATACATTTAAAAGCATGCGAAGGCCTGTCCAACGATTCTGCCTGAATAATAGTTTCGGGGAAGGCACGCTGTCGGGAACGGTTCAATATACAGGCCCGACAATATGCAGGGGCAGGAAAAAATCATTTCCTCCTTATAAAAAATTCAGGGAGTGTTTTTGATATTGAGCACTTCTGGATTTTCTGTATAGCTGTATTCGGTTGCCGTAACACTTTCGCATTGTGACAAATGCTGTTGTCTGCTGCGAGAATCCATTATCTGGCAATAATCTCATATATGGGACGTAAGTGCATATCCTTAGCAGGAAAATAACAGGTTTTATACTTGCATTTCAGCAGATTGCTGTTTGATAGGATTGGGAAATCTTGAGCAATTTTTACATTCTTCACAAGAAAGAGATGAGGAGTTGTGTAAAACTGAGAAAATTTTTGCACAACTCTTAGCAGACGATAAGGTCCGCTCTTAAGGCTCATGTTATAATAGGCAAAAGTGAAATATTCTTATTATTTGTTTTGTTTATGATAGAGGATGAGTGTAGGTGAAAAAGCAGAAGGGACAGGCTTTGATAGAATATGCATTCCTGCTGGCTCTTATAGTGGCTGTGGGTGCAGGCATATATTCTGCTGGCATGTCGTATTCTATTTCCGACGTTTTTGCGCAGGCCGGTTCGCTTCTGGGGGATGCATCAAAGAAACAGCTTTCTGCAGTTTCTTCTTATGATGATATTATCAAACGTCTGGGGGAAGGACGTTACCAGGGACTTGCGGATATACTGCAGGGAACCCCAGATGGCCAGGCAGTGGATATAGATTCGGATAGCGTTGCCGGACAGCAGTTGGCGCAGAAGCTGAATATCCAGACTAAAGATGGTGATGGCTGGTTTGCAAGAGTTAATACAAACGGATATTTCGTAGTGTCTTACTATTCGGCGGACGCCAATAAGGGAGTAACGTTCAGCCAACTGAAGAGTGATTACGCAGGCAATCCGGATAAATACGGCAAGGATTCTGTAACATCCTGGTATAAGACGACCGTAAAAATTAACGAAGGGTATTATTATCCGAATGGCGATTTGAAAACCTATAATACGGTAGGCCATATAGAGCGTAGTTCTGATGGCCGTATGAGTATTTATCCCGGAGCTCGATAAAGGGCAGAGGATTAAAGGTGTTTCATGAAAGAAGGGGTTGTGAAAACATGAGAATTGTTTTTCACAGCCTTTTTCATTGTTGTGTTATCAAAGGGAAATAGAAGATATACTGGATAAGTAAGTCTCTGGTATATAATAGATTTAGAGGAATACAGTCGGATAATTTCAGGTGATATAGAATGGAAGGAAAAAGTTGACAACCAGGAATTATATCACCTGATATTTGCTTTTTTATTGATGGTGCTATTACCGGAAAGAAGTGTTTTTATGAATGAACTGCTAATCCATCCTGTGGCCGCATTTGCTCTTATTGGCGTGTTGATGCTGATTCTTGTAGGTCTTTATTTCCGCCATGTTCATCTCAGCACGCGGACTCTTGTCAATATGTCACTGATGCTGGCTATTACTGTGGTTCTTCATCAGATAAAACTTTTTCATATGCCTCAGGGAGGCAGTGTGACAGCCGGTTCCATGGTGCCGCTGCTTTTTATTGCTTATCGTTATGGGGCGGGGATCGGGGCATTGGCAGGATTTCTTTATGGCTTGATTAATCTGCTTTCGAATCCATTCATAGTACACCCCGTGCAGGTTCTGTTTGATTATCCGCTGCCCTATATGGCTATGGGGCTCGCTGGTCTCTGGAAGGAACATCTGTATGCAGGTACGGCTCTGGCTTTTACTGGCCGGTTTATCTGTCATTTTATTTCTGGCGTGGTATTTTTTGCCTCATACGCGCCACAGGGAATGAATCCCATGGTTTATTCGTTTACGGCTAATGCAGCCTATTTGCTTCCAGAATTTATAATCTGCTGTATTATACTGAAATTGCTGCCATTGAGGCGTCTTCTTAATGCTATGAAATCATAACATTCTGCATGCGGATGAAAATACATGAGTATATTCTGCCTTACTCTCTGAAATCAGGTATAGGCATTTACGTTTCATGCTTTTCGGTTATGATAATCATGCGTTGAAAGACTTTTACAGAAGTAAAGGGAAAGTTATATTCTATATATAGGAATAAGTTCGGTAGTGTAGCAAAAGGAGGCATATCATGTTAGGTAATTTTTCTTATGTTAACCCAACCAAACTGTATTTTGGCAAAGATGCTCTGTCTTTTCTCCCGGGCGAATTGGCTAACTATGGAGACCGAGTGGCCCTGGTATATGGAGGCGGCTCTATTAAGAGGAATGGCATTTATGACCAGGTTATGGATATTCTGAAACAGGCTGGCAAAGAAGTCATTGAGATTTCCGGGGTTATGTCCAATCCTACTTCTGATAAACTTGTCGAAGGGGTGAAAATTGCAAGAGAGGGCAAAGTGGATTTCATTCTTGCGGTAGGGGGCGGTTCCTGCTGCGATTATGCCAAAGCACTTTCTGTATCTGTTCATTATGATGGGGATCCATGGGATAAGTATTTCCTGAAGATGGAAGAGCCAGATTGTGAAATTGTACCAGTGGGATGTGTGCTCACTATGGCAGGAACAGGCTCTGAAATGAATGCAGGCTCTGTTATTACGAACCATGAACAGAAATTGAAAATCGGGCATGTGTTTGGGGAAGAAGTTATGCCTCGTTTCTCCATCCTGAATCCGGAATTTACCATGACGGTGCCACAGTATCAGATGATTTCCGGTATTTATGATATGTTTAACCATATCTGTGAACAGTATTTCTCCGGAGATGATGATAATTCCAGTGATTATCTGGCAGAAGGGCTCATGCGTTCGGTTATCCATTCCTCCCGCATAGCAGTGAAGAATCCGAAGAACTATGAAACAAGAAGTAATCTGATGTGGGATGCTACCTGGGCTCTGAATACCCTTATAGGGGAAGGCAAGACTCAGGACTGGATGGTTCATATGCTGGGGCAGGCTGCAGGGGCCATTACCAATGCGGCACATGGCATGACTCTGGCTGCTGTATCGCTCCCGTATTATCGTCATATTCTTCCGTATGGACTGCCGAAGTTCAAACGTTTTGCTGTCAATGTATGGAACGTACAGACTGAAGGAAAGACCGACGAAGAAATTGCCAGAGAAGGACTTTCTGTAATGGAATCCTGGATGAAAGAACTGGGATTGGTTATGAACCTTACTGATCTTGGTGCAACGGAAGAAATGATTCCAGATATCGTAAAGGCAACTATTATTCTGAATGGTGGCTACAAGACACTTACAACAGAAGAAGTAGAAGAGATACTCAAAGAAAGTCTGTGATTCTAGTAGGAGAAAGACAATGCAGACTTTCAGACGTCAGACTGGAAGCTCAGGAGATTTCCTTTCAGATAAAACCGTAAGGTAGTAAACTTTGTTTGCCGACTTGCGAGTCGAAGGCTCGCATTGAGCATGAACATTAGCTCATCCTTGTATGTGAATCCATGGGAATGATGGTAATATGCTGCTCACCATCCTTTCAGCTCTCCTGCCATGTATCTCTAACCTGATTTTTTCCCTTGCAATTTTTTTAGCGGGATATAATAAGATACATAAATAAATATAAATGTATGACGATGAGGCCTGTGTACTTTGGTACGCAGGCCTTTTCTATGTATGGAGGCGACGGATATGAGGTAGGGGTGTGAGACTGATTCATAAAGTCGGAAAGTCAGTATAAGATATTGAAACAATTGTAATTGCATACAACAGGTAATGGTGCCGCAATGGAAGCTACAGTTATTCCATGCGGTTTTTTTGTTTCTGAATTGCTGACAGCCATTAAAATTCGTACAGGAGAAAGAGGCGGAGACGCCATCATCGATGATACGGCCTGAGGGATGAAAGACAGGCTTGAGGAAGGCAGCGGAATGTTTTATATAATAGGCTATACGCAGTATTAACACCTGAAACTTTCAGAGGAAGGTTTTGTGGATTTGCCTTATATAGGGCCGACTGGTGTGGTAACCATGTCCTGTGGGCATGGGATACAAGTCTTCCATCTAAGAAATTTATTAAATTTTCATAAGAATGGTATTCAGGTCTGTATGAAAGCTTGATAAAGGGTATCAGGGCAAACTTCAGAGGATAGATTTTTTGTCGCCCCGGAGATTCTGGAAGGATTTCTGCCGACTTTGTGCCATAGGCTCATCTGAAAATGTTGGTTTGTCAAACATATGTTACACCGTACTTGATGAAATCATGGAGTGT
>OGYX01000856.1_pt1 | contig 23135 bp, 24 predicted proteins | sample 1576601 | NCBI WGS metagenome assembly OGYX01 (sample SAMEA3541561, study PRJEB24748) | human gut metagenome | biome: human gut; feature: human-associated habitat; material: faeces | place: China | collected 2012 | reverse complement strand
CCGTGCTTATTGACCCTGCGGCTCACGGTGGGCACCGTGAGGAAGACCTTGCCATGCTCGACCTGTTCGGCATGTCATATCTTACGGACATCCTCGAAGGCTATCAGTCGGCGCATCCGCTTAAGGCCGGATGGCAGGACCGCATCACATTGTGGCAGCTCTACCCCATTGCAGGACATTGCGTGTTCTTCGGTGGAGGATATGTGAGCCAGTATCGCGCCATGTGCAGGTCGCTGCTCAAATAGGCGGGAATCACCCGCCATGCCAGATGTGAAAGAAGTCCGTATCCCAAGGTTATGAGTTGGGATACGGACTTCTTTCACATGTCCCGTATTCGATTGGATTGCGAAAACTAGCGCAGCGCGTCCTTCAGCTTGGAGAAGAACCCCTTCTTCGCGCCGGACGACGGACGGGACTTCACGACAACATGCTGGGCGTCCGTGTCGTGCATCTCGCCGAACCGCTCAATCAGCTCCCGCTCGTCATCGGACAGCTTCTTAGGAATCTCCACCACTACGTGCGCCACCAAATCGCCGCGCTCGTTCTTGTCGTCGAGATGCGTGACGCCGAGGTTCTTCAACGTCACGGTATCGTCCGGCTGGCTGCCGGCTGGGATATCCAGCGTCTGCCTGCCGTCGAAGGTGTCGATTTCGACTTCGTGCCCCAATACGGCCCAACTCATCGGCACCTTGATCCAACAATGCAAATCGTCGTCATCACGAGTGAACATGTCATCCGGCTTGATGCGGATATCCACATACAAATCGCCCGCGACGCCGCCATTTTCGCCGACCTCACCCTGATTAGCGAGACGCAGACGGGTGTTGTTCGCCACGCCGGCCGGCACCGCGACGCCGACATTGCGGGTGACGCGCACGCGGCCATGGCCGAGGCAGGACGGGCACGGCTTCTCGATGACCGTTCCATGGCCTTCGCAGCGTTCGCATGGCGCGGTGGTCATCATCTGGCCGAGCATGGTGCGTACCACGCGCTGCGCATATCCCTGACCGTGGCAGTCGGGACATTGTGTGGGCTGTGTGCCGTTCTGGCAGCCGGTGCCGCCGCATTCCTGGCACAGGCCGAACGTGTTGACCTTGACGTGCGTGGTGTCGCCGAACACCGCCGTCTTCAAATCGATGGTCGCGGAAACAAGCGCGTCACGCCCCGGCTGGGTGCGCGGAGTCGGTCCACCGCCGGTGCCACCGAATCCGCCACCGGTGAACATGCTGAAGATGTCCCCCATATCGCCGAATCCGCCACCGAATCCGCCGCCGTGCATGCCGCCCGCATTCGGATCGTTCGGATCGACGCCGGCATCGTACATCGCCCGTTTCTTAGGATCCGACAGCACATCGTACGCGTTGTTGACTTCCTTGAACTTGTCTTCGAATTCCGGACCTGCGATGTCGGGATGGTATTTGCGGCTCATCTTTCGATACGCCTTTTTGATCTCGTCGTCGCTTGCCGAACGGTCGACGCCCAGCACTTCGTAATAGTCCGTCACGATTATTCTTTCTCCCTGTTGGTTCTGCGTGTCATTGTGCCATAAGGCGGGGTCAGTCGGCCGGCTGACCTTCATCGTGGGCGAGGAACGCCGTCAGATATCTGGCGACCGCCCTCACGGCGGCCATGGTCGCCGCGTAGTCCATATGCGTCGGCCCGATCGATCCGACGAATGCGACCGGTTCGCCCGCCTGCTGCGTATCATCACCGCTTTGATTTTCCGTCTGTGATGATGCGGCCGCATGCGTCGCGCCGTCCGTGGCGGCCGCGGAGGTACGCCCGTAGCCACTGGTTACCACTGAGGCGTGCAGCAAACCGGGCGTGTGCGTTTCGGAACCGATCGCCACTCCGACGCCGTCGGATTGCGTGGTTTCGCTCAGCGAGCTCATCAACTTCATGAGCACCACCTGCTCCTCCAACGCGTCGAACAGCGGGGCCAGGTCGGCCACCGTGCGTTGATGCGCAAGCCGTGAAGTGCCCGCCATGTACAATTCGCTCGCGCGTTCGTCATCCGCCATGCCATCAAAGGCCTGCGCAAGCGTTTCCGCAAGCGTGCTGATCGCATGGTATTTCTTGCGCGCTCCCATCTGTCGTACGCAATCGGCCGTGCGGGTCAGCGAAACGCCGGAGCATTGCGTGTTGATCTCGTTGGTCAGATGAGTGAGCGTCGTCACGTCCGGCAATTTCGTGACGTTGAGGATATGCTGCGCGACACGGCCGGTATCGGTGATCACTACGGCAAGCAGCGTATTAATGGACACTGGCACGATTTCGATATGCCGCAATGTCGACTTCGACAGTGACGGCGCGGCCACGACGGCGACCTGTCCGGTGATCTGCGCCAGCAGCCGGGCGGCCCGCTGCAGCGTGTCCTGCAGATTGACCGATCCGGACAGAAAGCTGTTGATGCCGCGGCGCTGGGCCTCCGATAGCGGAACGACCGTCGCCAAACGGTCGACGAAGTAACGGTACCCTTTTTCGGTCGGCACCCTGCCGGCCGAAGTGTGCGGCTGAATAAGATAGCCTTCATCTTCCAAGGCCGCCATGTCGTTGCGCACGGTGGCGGAGCTGACGCCGAGGTCATGATCCCGGGTCAGTGTGGTGGAACCCACCGGTTCCTGAGAACGGATGTAATCCTCGACCACGGCACGCAACACCAGCATGCGTCTTGATTGCGCCATGCGCGCCTCCTTATGCATAGGTGTGTGCCGGTACGCCTTATGTTTGACGGTGCTGATGAGACGTACCCGGAAAACTTCTTTTAATGTTTTAGCACTCCGGCGCCCGGAGTGCTAATCGGTTCGTTTCCGGCATAACGAAGAAGCGCGGCAATCCGTTCGCGCCATGCGATCTGTCCTCTCCCCCATCCGGCTTGCGCAGGTAGCGCACACCGGCCGGAGCTGCTGTCTTCTGGCGGGAAATATCGACTGGTCCATTATGGACCAGTCGATATTCCGAGCTAGGTTCGATGAAGTTGTCCGTCACTAAGTATGAGACGGGTACTTTAAAGAAAACAGCGGCTTTTGCCAAATCATTAATAGTCCACGCAATGGTTCTGCTGTACTTTTGGCTAAGCGTAGGTTGGCTTATGCCAAGTCCTTTGGCCAAATCTGATTGCCTGACTTTTGAACGTCTTTTTAACCAGAACATGTTATCGGTGATGATCTGTTGCAACTCGTCCGAAAAGTTCATATCTGCGTTATTGCCGGCGCCTTGATTGATGTTTGTTTTCTCGTCCATGTTTTAAATTTTGCCATATTTTTATTGCTTTGTCCAATACTGTGCTATAGTATTGGTATGCATAATAAAACATCAGCAAAACCAAACAATGATGTCATGAGGCATCGCATCGACGAACTAAGAAAGGAGGCGGGAATGACTCAAGACACTTATGGCCGTGAAATTTTGCATTGCAGCCAGGGAACAGCCTCTCAAAAATTGTCTGGGCAACTAGCCCTGAGCGCCTTAGATATTTTCCACTCTGCAACTGCATTCAACGTTTCTACGGATTATCTGTATGGCCTCACTGACACACGTACTCGAAAGGATGCAGAAAAAAGAGAAACCGCTATGGCACCTGCATAGGTCATCTGAAATTGAGTCCGTGGACGAATTGCAGTTCGCATCCGGGCGGCGGATGAAACCCATCCAGCATTTCCCAAACCAATAACAGAAAAGAGATAAAACACCAACCGGCATACGCACCGTCAACCGCGGTGAGCCCGGTAGCCATTCACCTCGGCGACCACGGAACGTATGAACCGGCAGGAACCACCATCATCGAACAACACAGTCGACAACAAACGACCAAGCAGGTCGTCGTCCAACCGTTCCGAATCCGACAGACCGAAACGACGGAAGCCATGACCCGGATGAAGCGCGTCCAACGCTCCAAGCCAACAGTCATAAGCCGCCACGACCCGATCCAGCGGAACGGAATCGTCAAGACTGCAATCTTCGAAGGACACAGCCGCAAGAGCGATCTCCAACACGGAGACCTCATAATTCAACAAGAACTTCGGCATGATGGAATGATCTGGTCCGAGAACATCATCCTCATCCATATCCATTCCAATCTTTTCGTCGGGTTCCTATACCAACCACTTGGCGATGGGGCGATATCGCTCAAATAGTAATGCCCGCACATGAGTTGCAGCTCACATACGGGCGGCGAGTCAATCCCATCCAGCATTTCCCAATTAACCAAGGTTCCACGGTCACCAGCCAAGGAACCAATCACAGAAAGAAGAGATCACAATGAACGATTTCAACGAAACCAGCAATGCAATCAATTCCAACTCTGAGGAAAGGACCAGCTCAATGTCTGATTATTCCACATCCACCACACCGGATGAAACCCAATATCAGGAAAACACGCCGACAATCACCCCCGAAATCGTGGATGCAGGGAGTGAACTGAAGGCTCCGGATGTAGACGATGAGAATAACCCGATCGTTCTTCTCTCTGAGAAATTGCCGGAAACGGAAGAACATCAACTGGCTGACGATGAATGCGCGTTCACACGCGAAGAAGCGGAGGCTCTGACTCAGGATCTCCAGCTGAAGTATCATGACACAATCGAGGCCCATTACAACCTGATCACGGCTGTCCGAAAAGCCCACGCCGGTCATATCTGGCTTGCTCTTGGTTATCCGAAGGGCGGTCCGGGTTGGAGCGCTTATTGCCGCGACTACTTCAAGGCCTCCGACATCAAGTTGACCAGAAGCCAGCGTGATGATCTGATTCTGGGGCTTGTTAAGCCCAATGCTGACGGAACCGGAGATATCACCGACCGCGAAATCGCTGTGTTCCTTGGGATCAGTCACCAAACTGTCGGGCGCGCTAAAGCAAAGGCCGGCATCGCTCCCACAACGGGTAAAGTTCGTAGTGCGGATGGCAGACTCCGCCCCGTGGACACCGGCAGCATGTCGAGTGAGGAACGCCGCAAGAAGATCGTGGAACTCTCCGAGGAAGGCGCCAAGCAGACCGACATCGCCGAAATCCTTGACGTGAGCCAGTCCACCGTGTCCGACACGCTCCGCAAGGACAGGATGCGTCGCATGAGCGAAGGACTCGAACCCGCCAAGATCGACAACACCGATTTCGACAACGCCGACGACGACCAGCCGTTGGACCTCGACATGGGCAACCGCGAGACCGACATCCGCTCCTACATCGACTCGTTCGTCAGCCAGTCGTCGGACGCCCGCGGCGCCATCAACGAGATGGTGCATCTGCTGGAATCCGACAAGTGGCAGCCGGGAGGCTCCACGGTGAGCGAGATCGTCTCCCGTGGCGGCGCGAACATCTTCGGCATCATCAGCGACATGTGTAAGATGCTGCGCCTGTTGAACATCGACGTCGACAACGTCTTCGACGGGGCGGACGCGGAACTTGATGACACCGACAACGACTGGTCGCGTTTCATCGACGGATGCACCGAACTCGCCATCGTCTGCCAGGAAATCACCGCCTGACATGCGACCGGGATCGGACGGGCGGATCCCAAGGGGTATGGGTCCGCTCCCCCGCCACTGAAGCAACCATCATCGCCGGTCGTGGACCGGCAGAGAGAAAAGACTGAATCATGAAATACACCAAAGACGAGGAAGCGCGGGCCGAAAGGTCAAGCGTCAAAATGTGGCCCGGCATCACGGCCGGCATCATCATCGGCCTGATCGCGTTCGTATTGAGCTTCGACGCCCTGCGTCTCGTGTTCGTGGCATGCGGCATCAACCCGTACCTGAGCTGGGGTGGCCCGGTGTGCGTGGACGGCACGATCCTCCTGTGCACCTGGGCCACGTGGGGATTCAAGAAGGGCCACATCCGAGGCAGCGCCTATCCGTGGGTCGGACTCGTACTGTTCAGCAGCTTCTCCATCGCCGGCAACGCTTTGCATGCGATGCTCAACACCGGATTCCACCTGCCGGCCTGGGTGCCGCCGGTCATCATGAGCATTCCCCCGGTCGCACTCCTGTACGCGACCCATTTGATCGTCATCATCGCGGGAGACCGTCTCGACAAGATCAACACCGTCCTTCCCGTCGGCTTGACCGTCATGGAAGACACTGACGTTCCGGCTCCCGTTCCCGCACCATCCGCCATGCCGGCCCCGGCCATCCCGTCCGAACCGCCGGCATCGGCTCCCGAACCGGCTGAACCGGCGAAGCCGGAGATTCCGGACCTGTTCGACTTCCAGACCATCGTTCCCGCCATGGAGGACGATGCGGCCCCAAAAGCCGATGAGGCCGAAGCGCCAGCCGCCGACGCCTCAACCCCGACCGTCGAACAGCACGCCATCCCGCAGCCGGTGATGCGTGAACCAGTCATCATCCCGACCCTCACCATCCAACCCGATGAGCGGGATGCCCCGACCGTGGACGGCCAGGACGAGCCGGCTCCCGAACCCGTGGGACCGGACGTGACGGCCGTGGAACCGGCCGACGGGCCGGAAGAGAAGACCGACGACGCCCAGGCGGAGGAAAAGCCGAAGCCAGGGAAAACCGGCCGGCGCGGCAAGGCCGGAGCCGACGACGAGGCGTGGCTCGCATGGATCGACGAGCTTACGGCTAAAGGCGAGAATCCGACCGCGTCGAAGGCAGTGGACGCGGGACTGGCCGCGAGCGGCAGCACCGCGAAAAGGTATCTCGCCCGCATCAGAAGAGAGCATTCGGAAAGGTTCTAAGCCATGGAACACCACAGCATGAGCGACGAGGACTTCCACACGCGGTACGGCGTGACCCCGCGGGAAGTGGAGGACGCGTTGGACGAGAACCGTCGACGTGTCGCCCGCAGACTCTCCGAATGGGGATACGCGTGGGCCGTTGACGAGATTATGTGCGACGTGGCCGTGGAACTGCTCAAGGGAGGCCTGCGCAGGTGGGCCTCCTATGAGGAACGCAAACCATTGGGCGCGTTCGTGAACACGCTGATCGGCAACCGGTTGGGCGAGTGGATGCGTACTGAGCGGCCCAAATACCGTAGCGGCATGACCCACGCGCCGCTACGCCGCAGGAAGCGGAAGGACACGACGCCGCAACGCGAGGCTTTGGACGCCACCGAAGCGAGAAGAAGGATCCGCAACGAGAACAACGCGGCCCTTGCCGACCGACTCTGCGAGGAAGCCGACGTGTTCGGCGATCCCGATTCGACCGTCCTGTCCGCGCCGGCGGGAGACAAGTCCAGTTATCAGGAATGGTTGACCGGCGGCACCCAGCCGTTGGAACTGGAAAGCGACAAGTACGCGGCCGACATGGAGGGCCTGCGCCAGGACGTGACGACTCGATGCAAGCGCATGGCTTGGGAGATGCTGATCCGTCAATGCCTTACCGCGACGCGTGGCTCCGACGCTCTCCGCAACGACATCCGTCGTTTCCTGGAGAACCATCATCATGGCCTCGGTCCGAGCATCGACGACTACCCGTACATTCTCGCGGTCGTCGATAAGTACAGGAAATGATCGTCCATCGGCCGTTACCGGACCCCGGTGACGTGGAGATGGATGCCGGCATGGTCTTTTCTTCTTTCTCCGCCATGCCGGCGACATGCCGGCCATGCGCGCCGAACGGCAACGGCGCCGCCGACGCGTGTCCGGCACCCCCTCGACAGACTTTCAAAACAGAACGAACACCACAACCGACAAAGGAGCAGACAATGATCAGCGTCATCAAATGGGCATGGCAGGCCAAGCCGGACACTCCGGCCGAGAAGCTTGTTCTCGTCAGTCTTGCCAACAGCACGTTCCAGACGCCTCGGGAGGACATCGCCGTCGTGGGCGTGCGCGCGTTGAGAGGGACCGCGTGCGACATGACGCCGGCGGAACTCGACGCGATCCTGGACCGTTTGGAAAAGCAGGGTTTCATCACGCCGCTCGCGGCCGACAGCGAACCGGTCAAATGGCATATAGGCGCGTTGGAGCGTGAACGTGGCGAGGAAGGTCCTTGGAAGGCATGGCGTCTCAACGCCAAGACGGAGGAAAAGGAGACGGTGAGATGAGCGTCAGAGCTGTCTCATGGGCGTATGGCCTGAACCTCGGTTCCATGACGCAGAAGGCGGTACTGCTCTACCTCGCATACCGGGCCCGTGAAGAGGATAACTGCGCGTGGCCTTCTGTGAACCTCATTCAAGTGGAGACCGAATTGAGCGAACGTGCCGTGCGCAAGGCGTTGAGGGAACTGCGGGACAAGGGACTGATCGCATTGGGAGATCAGGAACTCGCGGCGGTCGACTTTCATGGAGACGTCGTTCCCGTGAACCGTCGTCCCAAGGTCTGGACCCTGCGGTTGGACGCTTCCACCGAATCGTTTAACGGCGTCGAACGTGCCGAGGACGTTCAAACGGCATACACGGGAAGGAGCGTCCGATCATGACTGTGGTGACCATGGTATGGGTCCAGGAACACGTGCACGAGGTACGCAACGCGACCAAAGCGGTCTTGTCATATCTCGCTTTCAAAGCTCACTACGATGACGGGACGGCCGCATGGCCCGCGATAGGAACCATCGCGGGAGCATGCGGACTGAGTGAGAAGACCGTGCAGCGTAGCATCGACCAGCTTCTCGATCTTGGCCTGCTTGAACCCGGACAACAGACCTTCAGCGCCATCAATCCGAAGACCGGCGAACCGGTCAGGAGAAACTATCAGACCGTCGTGTGGAACGTGATCTGCAAGGAATCGAACCTGCCGACCGAACCGTTCGAGGACCGTAACGCGTCCAAGGTCCGTGCCGCGATGAAGCGCGCGGACAAGGCGAAAGCCAAAATGCCTTCCCCGGAACCGGAGGGCGGGGAAGACGACGGACGCGAGGACAAAATGTCTGGCTTTTCGGACGAGAGGCAGCCGGAAGAAACGAAAGCCAAAATGTCGCCCCTGGAAAACGTTGAAAACAAGCCGGTTTCCTCCAATCTTCCCAAAATGTCGCCCCTGGAGCGGCAAGGTGGAGAAGGCGATGGAAGCGAGGACAAAATGTCCAAAAATCTGGACAAAATGTCGCCCAATAATACATTGAAATACAATTACCCCTCTCTCCCTACGGGAGAGCTCCCCGCAAGCGGGAAGCGCCCCGGCATGGAGGACGGAAACAACACGACGACGGGAGGGGATTCCGACGCGGCGACCGTGATGGACCATCTTGCTTCCGTCCGTTCGAAGCTGTCGTTGACCACCACGGAACCGACCAAACGTGATTTGTCCAAGATCGGAAACCTCGTCAGCCGGGTCGTCAAAGCCCGTGACGGCGACCGTGCGGCCTCGTTGGCGCTTATCCTCGCGGTCATCGACTGGCTGCCCGCGAACACGTTCTGGCTCCGCCGTGTCGATTCCGCGCGCCGTCTCGCCGACAACTGGGACCAGATCGCCAACGACTGGACCGTCGCCCAGATCGAACGCCAACGTGAACGGGACGCCGAAGCCCATGAGCGTGACCGTAGGCCCGTGGCCCAGCCGACCCCGGTGCCGGAACGTCATTCGGAACGTCACGTGCATTCGCTGGTCTGCGAGCATGTCCTGAACGACATGCGGCCACACGAGGCGGAATTCAGCCACGAGGGAAGCCTGCGATACGGCAAGCCATCCGAATGGCAGATGGCGTGCATGCGGCACGCCGACGAGCTCAACCGGCTCGAAGGCATCGAAACCGCCGCGTGAGACGGGCCGTCCCATGAGAGCGAAAACGGCTTCATACGCCAAAACCGAAGGGAGAAGAACCCGCAAATGAGCGAAACGCAATACGAAGAACCCGTGTACGTCGTCAGCAAGCGGCGTCGAGCATCCGAAGCGGTCGTCCACATGCCCGATTGCGAGAAGATACACCATCAAGTCGAACAGGACGTGCGGCCCGAAGTCTACCGTGAGACGCGGGTGCCGGCGTACATTCGTTTCGTCGCGAACTACATGACGTTGACGGAGCTTAGGAACATCGGATTCAGGTATCATCCATGCGGATACTGCCAGCCGCCGGTGCCTACCGTCGATGGTTCCATCCCCATCAGCGTGAAAGCCCGGAATCTCAACGTGACCCATCTCGGTAAGGAATTCATCGGCTGGGGTGTTCTTGAAAGCTTTTCCATTACGGGACGATTGAACGACGACGGGTCTAGGACCGTCACGGTCGACGTATCGTTCGGTGGCGTTCACTACCGGTTCGATCCGGAAACGCAACTCGAATACCTTCGCCCCAACCAGAGACGATGAACGGTTCCGTACAGCGGACCATCCCGAACGTAGTGTTTCCCTTCCGGTCGATGATTTCGAAAAGCTTTTCAGTTGCCGACAATGGTTCGGAATATCAGGTGCGAGGAAACCTCGCACCTGATATTCTTCCGTCGTGAACCTGCTGCCCCGGCCGGCAGTCGGACCTCCGTCCTCAACGTCCAAGCGCTCGAAGACGAGCATAAAAGCCCTCTCCTAAAATGGGACCGGACTTTTTCATTGTCTGGGTCGATCAGGGGCGGAGTGGAATATCTGATGCGAGGAAACCTCGCATCAGATATTTCCCGTTATGGTGTGGATCCTACCGGTTCATCCGCCATGGCCAGGCGTTGCCCGGCAGCATGAGCGGTTCCCTGAAAACGATTCTCCGTGGCTCCACCTCAAGAGTGAACCTGCCGAACGCCCAATCCAACGATTGCGGCCGGTCGCCCACGAACGACGGCAATGGGAACGCCGCGAGCTGCGACCTGTCTTCGGGATCACTGAACGCCCCTCCCCGACTCTGGCAGTTGCCGTACACGAAATTATCCCCTTGGATGGCGCCGCAATGGGGACAGACGCCGGCCAGGTACTCGCATCCCATCGACTTCGAATACTTCGGACGCACGCCCCAATTCACGTCGAGCAAGCGTCGGAACGCTTGGGACAACAGTCCGGCCTTGTCCACCCCGCTCCAGGAGACGATACGGCAACGGTATCCGTCCCGTCCTGCGAGTTCCAGGAACAGGCCGGTCTGTATGGTCTTGTATCCGCACTTCCAGCAGGGCACCGGCCTCACGCTGCGTATCAAGGCCACCTTGTTGAGCGTCCATACATCCGGAGCGTTGTCCGTGCTCGTCACCAGCCACGCCATCGACTCCCCCGCGTACACCGGCCGTATCTCCATGCCCATGATCCGTTCCCCTTCCTCCATGGATCTTTCACGGACGATATTATCCCCTCCATATCATTCGCCAGCCCAACGGCGGTTCGGAATATCAGGTGCGGAATAATTCCGCACCTGATATTTCCTGTCGTTGGTTCGTTTTTTAGTCTGTCCTTGCGGAGCCCAATGGTCATGATCCGCTTCCCCGGCGTGGTCCTTCTCCTTGGCTTTTTCTGATTATCGGCGTCGGTTCCTCCCGTATCCGCGTGGAATGGATTGCAATAAGCGTGCCGATGATGGGAGGGGCCTATGGCGGAGAGGACCGGGAACGGCGGGCATGGTCTGGTGAAAGGCGCCACCGTGTTCGGTCTGGCCGTGCCGATGATCGTCATCGTGCCGCTCGTCATGCTCATGAGCCTCAGCACCATCCTCGTCGCCATGGTCCAGGCCCAGTACGGCACGACGTGCGGCGTGGCGAACGCGTCCGGTTCGACGTCGTGGGTCTCGTGGGCGAAGAACATCGCGGATGATGACTCCCATGGTTACAGTCAGACGCATCGTAACGGCAATCCGGATTACGATTGTTCGTCGTTCGTCTATTACGCGTTGAAGCGTGCGGGATTGGATGTCGGCTCGTCCGCGTTCAACACGTCCAGTGAGGGCGCGGCCTTGGAGAAGGCCGGGTTTGAACGGCATGATTGGGCCAAGGTGTCCGACCTGCAGACCGGCGACGTCGTGTGGAGTTCCAGCCACACGGAGATCTACATCGGCGACGGCAGGTTCGTTGGCGCGCATCATGACGAGAATGGTGGTGTCACCGGGCCGAAGGCCGGCGACCAGACCGGTGACGAGATCAGCGTCACCTCGTACGCGTCCGGGTATACGGCCTACTACCGGTACAAGGGTTCGATGAACGTCACGAATTCGGATGGCTCGGCTTCTTCCGCGCAGGCCGTGTCCGGCAGCACCGGTTCCACGAACGTGGTCGGCATGAGCGAGAAGGACGCCGAGGCTTGGTTCAACGGGCAGCAGGGGCCGAACAATTACTGCGCGACGTACGCGTACGGCCAGTGCACGTGGTGGACGTGCATGCGGGCGAAGAAGCTCGGCTGGAAGAATGTCGGCCAGTATTGGGGCAATGGTCAGGATTGGGCGCGTTCCGGCGCGGCCGCTGGATACAAGACCACTATGGACGCGCCGGTCGCGGGTTCGATCATCAGCTGGCCCGCCGGCGTGCAGGATTCGGATCCCACGTACGGCCATGTCGGCATCGTCGAAAGCGTGGACACCGCGAAGGGCACCATCACCACCAGTGAGAAGGGCGCCGGCTACAAAGTGTATTCACGGACCATGCCGATCAGGAATGGTGGCACGTACGTGCTGCCGAACGACAAGCTCACGGGCATGGGCGCGTCCGGCTCGTCTGGCACGGAACAGTGCGTGACGGGCGACGACTCCACATCCGACGTGTCCGGGGACAAGGCATCGGCCGCGGACGCGAAGAAGATGGCCCGACGCAAACTCAAGGACTTCGGTTGGGATGATAGCCAATTCGACTGTCTGGACAAGCTCTGGACACGCGAATCCGGTTGGCAGTGGAACGCGACGAATCCGTCCTCCGGCGCGTACGGCATCCCCCAATCACTGCCCGGCAGCAAGATGGCGTCCGCGGGACAGGATTGGAAGACGAACGCGGCCACGCAGGTCAAATGGGGATTGGGTTACATCCAACAACGCTACCAGTCGCCTTGCGGCGCTTGGGCCCATTCCGAAGCGACCGGCTGGTACTGATGGACCTCGAATGGAAGGAAACGGAAATGGAAGCATTGAACCTCGCGGACAACGCGTTGAAGGGTTTGAAACCCGACCCGGCCTGGGATGTGTCCGGCGTCCGAGACATGGCCGGCGGCGTGATCGCCGTCGCGCTCGTATTGTGCGTGGGCGTGATCATCATCGGCTGCGTCAGCCTCATCCCGGGACTGGTGTCCAACAACCAGATGGAACGCGCGTTCAGTTGGAAACGCCTGCTCGCCGCCATGCTCGTCCCGTTCGTGATCGGAGCCGCCGTGAGCGGATGGGGTTGGAGCTGCAACGTGTTCGGCTCCAACGGGTTGGGCGTGAACCGTTCCTACACGCAGGCGTCCGGCAGTGGGAAAACCAACCTGAAGGACGGTCGAGGCAAGGGCGACGACAGTCTGACCGGACTGGTCAAACAGTTGGGCGACGACATCGTGTCCGGTATCTCCGACACGGTCAAGACCACCGTGAAAGGCGCCGTCGACGACGCTTTGAAGGGTTGGAACTGGGTCTCCGGCGGTGACGGCAAGGGCAACATCTTCCAGAAGGCCGGCCAGGGCATCAAGGACGGCGCGACCGGCCTATGGAAATGGTTGACCGGAAGCAAATAATCCCCCTGCCGATTATCGGCGTGGCCGGGCCGTCCGGCCGCGTGGAATCTTCTGAAAGGAGTGTGCATCATGTTACACAATCTCGCGGCGCCCGCCGCGGCAACAATCGTGTCCGTCGCCACCGGCCTGAACAACGGTGACATCTCGAACCTGAAGGTGAGTCCGAACTTCACGTTCTTCCCGTTCATGCAGTTGGTGTCCGACATGGTCGGCGGCCTGTGGGCGTTGAGCCTGTACATCGCCGTCGGAGCGTGGATCTGCGCGGCGATCGCCTGGATCGCCGGCCGTGTGATCCATTCCGGTCCGATGCAGCAGTATTCCGGCACGGTGTTCATCTGGTGTGCCCTGGCGACGATGATCCTGGGCAGCGCCATGGCGATCGTGAAGTTCTTCGCGACGCAGGCGCTGTTCTGACGGCTCCCGCCTGACACACCCCTATTCACGCCGTGGCCGGGCCAGTCCCGTCCACGGCATTTCCTTTTTTGAAGGAGGCCAGATGTCACTCATCATCCAGACCGTCTTCGCGAACCTTATCGACTGGCTGTTCAAACCGTTGGACAACCTGTGCTCCCAACTGTTGACGGGCGCCTTCAGCGGCCTGGTGGGCAGCATGTCCAACGACGAATGGAACGTCGCCATCACCGCGGCGAACCGTATCGGCTGGATCATGGGATTCGTGAACATGGCGTTATGCGTCATCGGCGCCTTGCAGGCCGCGGCCAAAGGCAGCGTCGCCGACGTGATCAAAAGCTTCGCGATGGCCGTGCTCGCATGGCCGTTGACCGCGGTGTGCATCAGCGTGATGATCACCATGGACGGCATCGTCGGACAGATCACGCACAAGATCCTCACCGTCCCGTTGAACGGTGCCGGCACATCCGACCCGTTCGGCGACAGCATCGTGTCGAACCTCATCGGCACGATCGTCAAGACCACCGGCGGATACGATCTGATCATCCGCTGCGTCGTGGACTTCGTGCTTTTCCTCGCGGTCCTCGCCCTGGCGGGCATGCTCGCCGCACGCGACATCAGCCTGATCCTGCTGGCCTGCGTGGCGCCGCTGCCGGTCATGATGACCGGTTGGAAGGTCACGCGTCCCGCCGCGGCGAAATGGGCGCAGGCCGTGGTCGGCGTGCTCCTGTCCGCACCGTTGAGCGCCCTGGTCATCATGGTGGGTTCCGGCATCTGCTTCGTGTCGAAGAACAATCCGAACTACGCGGAATCGTTCTTCCCCGCGCTGATGGGCATCGCCACGATCATCCTGGCGTGCTTCAGTCCGAAGCTCATCATGCCTGCCGTGAGCTTCATCGGCGAGAACGTTACCGCCGACATGCAGGAGCGTGGCGGCAAGATCGGTCCAAGCGCCATCAAGGCCGCGGCCCAGGTCACGGCCGGTGTCGTGCAGGCCGCGACCACGGGCAACACGAGCGGTCTCGGCAAGGCGTTGAACTCGGGAGCCGCGTCCGTGCTTTCCGCATCCCAAGGCGATCCGGGCGAATTGGGCCGTTCCCTTCCGGGCCTCGCCTCCGGCATCAAGGACCTGCTGCCCAAGGACGGGCAGGCCGGCGGCGCGGACGGCGACTACACGTCGAACGGCGGTGTTGGCGATGACGCGCGGAAAACCCAGTCCACGCCGGACGTCCAGCCGGACGGCGCGGACCATTCCGGTTCGAGCCAGGTCATGGACGCCGCTTCCCGTCCAAACGACGCGCCTCCGCTCCCACCATCGGCGACGGATGGAATGGACCGTTCCGGTTCGAGCCAGGTCATGGACGCCGCGGCGAAAACGGATGGGAACGAGACCGGTTCCGGCCTATCCTCCGTCCCTCCCGCACCGCAACCCACGCCGGACGTTTCCGTTCCCAACACGCCAAGCGCGCCGGGAGCACCCGGCGTTCCAGGCGCTTCTGGACCGGCCGGTGGCCAGGGCGGTAGCGCGTACGCCGAAGGAGGCCAGGGAGGCCAGGGTGCGGACGGTGGCCAGGGCGGCCAGGGCTCGGACGGCGGACAAGGAGGCCAAGGCGGTACCGGTGGCCAGGGAGGCTCCGGTGGCCGTGGCGGAAACGGCGGCATGGGCGGCTCGTCCGGCGGTTCGAACCCGTACCAGGGCGTCAACGGCTCCCCGTCCGGTCCGACCGTCGGCTGACGCCATCCGTTATCGACACGCGGCCGTGTGGCCGTAATACCGGAGGGAACCCGCCATCCTGGGCCCGACCCCAGGCGGGTTCCCTCCATTGTTTTTCCGACAACCGATAATCCGATGGAGGTTTCCATGTCCGATAACGAATCCAATGCCGGCCGGAGCAGGGTCCCCGCCGCGTCGTTCAGCCGACTGTCCGCCACACGCGTGGTCCTCGGCCTCGACAAGGCCCAGCTGATCGTCTGCGTCATCGGCCTCGCCATCCTCGTGGCCGGAGCGGCCATGGGCTTGAACGTGCCGATCATGATATTGGGCGCGCTCGTCCTCGCATACGGCATCCCACGAATCCAGGGATTGAGCCTCGTGTCATGGACATGGATCTGGACGCATTGGCGTGGCCGGCTGAAGGACGGCACGAACCGTTGGGCGTACTCGCCGCTCGCGTCCGGCCGCCCGTTGGGCGTACTGGGATTGTACGGGCACGTCGAGGACCGTGCCCAGACCATCGAAGGCGACGGCGTGGAGGTCGTGGGCACCCCGTTCCAGGGAGCCTGCTACCTGTGGGATCCGGACAAACGGCAGGCCACTGCCGTATTGACCGCGAACGTGGAGGAATGGGTTCTTTCCTCCGACCGGCAGAAAGCCGGCCGTGCGATGGCGTTGAACACGATGCTCAAGGAACTGTCCGAAACGGACGGTTTCATTGAATTGAAGGAGACGAGCTTCGTGCTTCCCGGCCACACTCCCCCGGAACCCGAATACCTCAAGGACGATCGGACGCCGCAATGGGCGCGTGAGGATCTGGCGAACCTGTGGCACCTGCCCGACATCCTCACCCCATTGCAGAACTCGAACTACATCAGCGTGTCCGTGAACGCGGACCGTCTGCCGCACGTCGTCAGGAAGGACCGGACGGAACGGGCCGCGGTCGGCATCGCCATGGGCGACCTGATCCGCATGACCGTCGCACCGGCGTTGCTTGACTGCGGGGCCCGCAGGAACACCATCCACTGGTGTTCCGTGGACGACCTGCGGTATCTGATCCGCACCATCGCGGACCCGGAACACGCGAACGACCGTCCACCGGTCAACAGGGACGATCCGACCGTGACCTGGGTGGAGGAAGCCAAGGAACACGACTACATCACGTTGGACTCGGCCGTGGCACGCTCGTTCTGGATCTACCAGTGGCCCGACTTCGACGTGCAGGCCGGATGGATACGCGACCTGGTCACCGACCGGCGCATGATGGCGTTCTGCCATATCTGGCGTCCATTGACGATGGAACAGTCCGAAGCGGAACTGCGCAACCGCAAGAGCAGCATGCGCCAACGCGCCAAACTCCAGGACCAGCGTGAGAAAAGCCGTGACGAACGCCGCGAGGAGAAGGAGCAACGGCTACGCGAGCTGGAACAGGAGGCCAACTGGCCGGACACCGACCATCAGGGATTCATCACCCTGTTCGCGTCCAGTCTGCCCGAACTCGACGTGTTCGACCGTGACATGCAGAACAAGGCCAAGAACTGGCATATGAAACTGAATCCGATGAAGGGCCAGCAGCGTGCCGCGTTGACGACCATCCTGCCCCTCGGCATCTGATCGGGACGGTCGACATGGACGATCGATGGATGCGGGCGCTTCTGCGTCCGCTAGACCTGCTGGCCTTCCTGTCCATGACGCCCGTCCCGTCGGATGCGCGCACCCCGCATCCAGGGCGCGTCCCGCCGGCGCGGCGTCCCATTCCCGGAAGGGCGTCGGACGGGGACTGGACCGTCCGCTGGCCGCGTCCGCCGCCGGCCCGTGAACTAGCTGAAGGACCGCGGCCGGGGGCTGCGGGGAACGGAGAAAAGAAAAATGAACACATCGGTGAATGAGCTGCTGTCGAATCCGGCATTCCGACCGCTGGTACTACTGGATGTGCTTGCGGTGTTCTTGATGATCATATGTCTGATCTTCCGACGCATGAGGAAGGGCTATTACGTCGAGCAGGCGAATGACGCCCGCAAGGCGACGATGCTGAAAGAGGCATCCCAGCGGCCAGTAGAGAAGAGCGAGGCTGTGGAACAGGCCGTCGACAATGCAGGCGGATTCGACCTCGACGAATGGAGGAAGGCCCACGCGCCGGAATCGGTCCCGGACCGGCGCCCATGGTTCTTCAAGACCGTGATGGGGCGCGGGCTTGTATGCCTGCTGACGAAGGTCATCCCGATCCTTCTCCCCGTCGTATGGCTCTCGCTGGTCGTCATTGGCATGCTGCCGAACCCGCTGGCGCTATTCGACTTCTCCACGGACCCGCAGCCGTCGTTATTGAATCCAGCCAATGGATGCTTCTGGCTGCTTCTGGTCATGTTCATCGTCGTCGTCCTGCACGATTCACTGCCCGCCCTGCTGCGAAGGCTCGGTTGGATGATGGATAAGCCCAAGACCGCGTCGGCCTCGTTGACGTCCATGGTGGAGAGCCATTACGGCGTATCGAATCTGGAGGTCGACTGGTTCGGCGCCGCGGCCGGAGGGGTCCCGCCGTTCGACGGACTGTACTCCTGCCGCTACGACACCGGACGGCGTAGGAACAACGGCGTACTCCGCGTGCGGAATCATCGTGTCTGGCTGTATGGGCCGGACGGATGCGAGGAGGAACGCCATGGACACTGAGCATTCCTATTACGCCCGCGTTCTGGATGAGGTCGAGCGTCTGCAGCCGGTCGGGGCTGGTGGCGGGATACTGGTATTGAATCTCATGTATCCCTGTTTCGAGCCTGGGGCGCGGGTCGGCATGGATCTGTCGGTGCGTTCCGGCGAAGACGCGTTTCCCGTGGGGACGTGGAAGGTCGGTCGACCGTACACGAACCGGTATATCCACTGTCCGGTGCGCACGGCCGGCCGCAAGGTCTCCCGTTGCGGTCTTCCTTTGGTGGCCTCTCTCGACCGGCTCAATGGAATCACTGGATTGACATGGACCGTGACGGTGGACCTCCCATATGCTGATGATCCGATCCGGATCATCCACAGGAGTCTCATATTCGACACGCAACTTAAAGTCATGCTCACACCGGAACGGCCTCACGGCAGTCTGATGGCGGAATGGCCGGCCATGGGACAACCGGACCTCACATTGAAAGTGAACGGAATCAAACGGGCCTTGTCTCCGCTGGTCGAGATTGATGGATGCGCGGGAATGCCAGGCGTGTTCATCTGATGACCTGAAAAGTGAAACGGGAATGGAAAGTGAACGGTTCCGTCACATGGCTTGTAGACGGTGTTCTTCGTGGTGCGCGTGGGCGGCCTGAATGGGTCCAGCCAGGGCGGCGAGGATCGTGGTGGCGTCGGAGTCCTCGACCGTGAGCGAGGCCATCAGATCGGAGGCCTGATCGCCCGTGAGCTGCGCGGCCGGAGCTGTCGCGGGAGCGGGCTCGTTCTCGTCCGCCAGTCGTTCATAGATGTCGGTCATTTCCGTTGTCTCCATTTCATCCAGCAGGTATGTCGGCCAGATGCTCGATGTGGAACACGAGCATGTCACGTCCCTGCGGCCGGGCGAGCACTTCTATCAGCTTGTCGTTCCATGCGCCGGCATGGCATTAATCATTGCAGGTCCTAATGGATGGACTTGTTTCAGGACCCGTATCCTTATCGCGGCGGCTCTTCAGTGACGCATGTGAGAAAGCATAGTGAATGATAGTAAGGAGCTGAAGCGTGGCGGAGGATATCGACAAGGTGGAGCGTGCGCGTCTGGCGCGCAAGGCGATCATCGACCATATGGATTGCGACGACTGCACGGAGGATTACGTGTTCCTTCTGAAGCAGGGCGGCCGCGAGTTCGGCATGGGACTGACCACGGTGCTTTCCATGCTCGCGTTCGCCGAACATGAGGGCGCGGTGCCACCCCTCTCGACGGAATGGTGGATAAAAGTCAGCAGGAGGTACCAGTGAGTTTGGTCCTGACCGATGATAGGCGAATCGTCCTACGATTGGAACCGATATCGGTTCCGGTTAGTGGAGGTTCGCCATGGATGTTTTCAGAACAGGTCGAAGAGGACGCGTTGTGCCGTTGACGGAAGAAAATTATCGGCGGGAAACGAACCGGAAAGCACCGTTCGTGCAGATGCGGGGCGGACATCCCTCGTATTTCGCGGTATGTCCGGCGTGCGGCAATCCGATCCTGATCTGCAACCTGTTCAAAAGGACTGACGGAAGCCGGTCGGCCAATCCGTACGGCCGGCATTACTCGGCGTCGGTTCCTGGAGTCGCGGACTATGACGAGACCGCGTACATGTTCTGTCCGCTGTCCAGGAACCATTCGGATCCCGGTAACACGCGCCGGACTCCGACGGATAAGGCCGGACGGGAACTGTACGCTCTGATGCGCGACCAATTCGACCGGTATGTTTACATCTGGGAGAAGACCACGGGCCTGCATGTGGGACGTGGATACGCTCGGGAACTGCTGTCCATGTGGCGTGCCGATGAGGGATGGCGGTATTATCGCGCCTCCTATTTCAACCAGTCGTTCATGCTTTTCTACGCCGCGCCCGCCCAGAACCTGGTGGGACGGTACTTGCTGGTAGATGGCCCATTGCACTGTTATCTGAAAAAGCTACAGATCAAAAGCATTCGTTTCACTCCGACCAGGATGGATGGTTATGTCCGTGTCGATAGAGCGGAGGGCCATGGTTTCGTCGATTTGTCTTTCCTTATCCACGATCAGAGTCCTGTCATGCGCGGCGAGCATTGCGTGGAAACCTATCGGCTGTCCGTATGCTTGGGTGACGTCCGGTTCGAACCTGATCTGAAACTGGTCTTGGATACCGGTTTCCTGGACAGTCTCATGGCGAAGGACGATTCCCATAGGAACCGAACGTTGTTGGACATGGCCGCCGACGTGTTGGATTAGAAACCCGTATCGGCTGTTATCGGTCGGCCGTCATGTGGGATGGTTGACGGAAACGTCCGGGCTTCTCCCTCCTCCCCTTGAGGGAGCGTCCGGCGTTCCCGTCCGGCCTACGCTTCAAGGCTGGTGAGCGATCCCGTCCGGATGGGTTCTACCCCTTCCCATCCGACATTCGACGGGAGCCGTCCGCCGGACCGTTTTCTGTCCCGTTTCTTTTTGTCTATCTTCTCGACGGGAGGTCCGGCGGGCGGCCTTCTCATTTTTCTTCAGGAGGTTTCCCATGGTTGACGACGACGGTTACGACGGCATACGGTCGCATGGCGTGGACCCGGATTGGAATCCGTTCTCCACGCCACGTGACGACGATCCGGACGATATCGGCTGGGATGACGGCAGTGAGACGCCTCATGCCAACCCGTCGCGCATGTCAGGGAAGGGCGTGGCCGTCCTCACCGCATGCACGCTCGTCATCGCGGTCGCGGGCATCGGCATGGTCATCACGGAATCACGGTTGAGCGTGCGCCACGACCAGCTCGTCTCGGAATGTTCGGACGCGGTGGCGTCCATGAACCGGAATCGTGAACGGTTGGAAAGACTCTTGGCCGTGGACCTCAACATCGACGGGTCCGTTCTGGACGGGAAAAGGGCCGGACGATACGAATCGTTACGGACCATACGACGCGCTCCATCCATCCAATGCGACGCGACTCTGAGGAACAGGCAACTCGAATCGAACACGGCGAAGGCGAGGAAACAGGCGTCCACATACGTGGAACAGTCCAAACGGGTGGCCGCGTTCCGGAAGGAGTACGACAAGACCCGATCCGAGAAGTCACGGCGTGACGACATGACGCGACTATCCAGCGACCTGCGTGCCGCGAGGGACCTGCTCGACCGGACGGCCGGCATGGAACTGTCCGTCCCGTACCTGCGGTCCAGGCTCGCGGACACGGTCGAACAGGCGGAACCGTTCGACGGGGCCGACGATGCGGACCAGCGGCGAGTGTCGGCCTTGGCGGACACGTTGGAGGACCTGATGGGCCAGATACGCGAGAACGCCGGATTGTAGACTTGTAGGCGGAATAGGGGAAGGAATTCCTGAATGAATTGGGCCAGCACATTGAAATGCGTCGTCTGCGTATTGAACCTCGTCATGTGCGCGCGACTGGTCGGACCGTACATGTTTCCAAGGAAGACGGGCACGGAGCGTCCTCGGGAACGACGTGACGTCGAAACGTTCTACCGTTTCGCCGCATGGGTCGGCATACTGGCCTACTCGTACGGGTTGGGACACGGTCTCATGCGATTGCGCGACGGTTGGGTGGCCGCGGCTCCCATGGCGGATGTGATGCTCCTGGCCGTGCAGGTCCTGAACCTTGTCGTGTGGGCGTGCCTGCTTGTCCGCACGCGCGGCGGAAGCCTGTGAACAGGCCAATATCGATACGGGGGCGCGTGGTTGGTGTGAATCCCATCGGAACAAAGCGAAGGAGCATCCTCATGGAGGACAACGTGACATCGGACGCCGTCAAGGACCATCCGGCCGGGACGGGAAGGAACGGGAAGCGCGTCATCGTCGGCGTGGCCGCGGCGGTGGCCGTCGTCCTGGCCGTGGGCGGCGTGTGCGGATACCGCGCCTGGGAGGACCATAGGGTCTCCGTGGCGCGTGGGGCGTGCGGTTCCGCCGTCGCAGCCCAGAAGAAGGCCGTGGACTCGTATCGGACGCTGCTCGGCGCGGACGCCACGACGGCCGCGTTGAAGACCGACGTGAAGGCCGTGAAGGACGATAAGACCCTTGACGCGCTCAAACGGGCCGTTGGGGCGGAGACGCCCGCCATGGTCAAGTGCGACGCGTCCGACAAGACCGGTCTGGACGAGGCCACCGCCAAGGCGGACAAGACGGCCAGGAGCGTGAAGGCGGATGCGAAGACGCTGCAGGCCGCGGTCAGGGCGGTCGAATCGTCGAAGCTCGACAAGACGGTGGACGATGCGGACGGACTGTACAGGGCGACGGAAGGCAAGGTCCAGGACGATAAGACCCGTGACGCGTTGAAGCAGGCCATCGCCAAGCGCGACGCCGACGCCATCGCCAAGGCCGTCAGGGCCGTGAACGATTCGAAGACGGCGAAGGACCAGGCCGACGCCGAGGCCACCGCGAAGGCGCAGGCCGAACAGGAGGCCGCGGCCCAGGCGGCCGCCGCACAGCAGGCCCAACAGCAGGCCCAACAGCAGGCGCAGGCGCAACGCTCGTACTCGTATGGTTCGTATTCGTCCGGCGGCTGGTCCGGTTCCGCCGGTGGACAGTCCTATTCCGGCGGATCGCAAGGCCAGGGTGGCGGCTCCCCGAGCGTGAACTCCCCCCACTACGACTGGGAAGACAAAGTGACCATCAATCCGAATTGCGATGGACAGCATTTCTGCCCTTTGGGCTGATTCGCCTCATCCAGCCTTCCAAAGACCCCGCCCTGTTGGGCGGGGTCTTTCCCTTTCCCGTGCCTTCCATGCCGCGTAACCCCCCGAACCCATATCGAGCTCCATCGGCGCCCGTACGCGTGGAACGGATTGGATGGAGGGGAAACGCGTTTCCGCCATCCGGTGTCTTTGCTGACACAAACGCAACAATTAA
>OGYX01000851.1_pt1 | contig 23234 bp, 20 predicted proteins | sample 1576601 | NCBI WGS metagenome assembly OGYX01 (sample SAMEA3541561, study PRJEB24748) | human gut metagenome | biome: human gut; feature: human-associated habitat; material: faeces | place: China | collected 2012 | reverse complement strand
CAATTGAGTCACCTCCTTAAAAATCGTTTCTTATACCTGAATGATTATATCATACAAGATATTGTGACGCAAGGATTATATTACACAATACGACTATTTCATAATATCTTTTAAAAATGATGTGCCTACTGCATATGGTGAAAGTCCAAAGTTCGCCAATACGGTTTGTCCTATATCACCAAAACTATGGCGTAAACCTAAATCGATAGACCCTTTCATACTTGGACTATAGGCAAGTAATGGAACATGTTCACGCGTATGGTCTGTGCCATGCCATGTAGGATCATTACCATGGTCAGCTGTGATGATAAGCAAATCATCTTCTTTCAATAATGGTAATAATCCACTCAATTGGTAATCGAAATCTTCGATGGCACGTTTATAGCCTTCTACGTTACGGCGATGACCATATAGACTATCAAACTCTACAAGGTTTACCATCATGAGGCCACTTTCAAAGGAAGAACCTAATAAGTAAGGCACCACATTCATGCCGTGAGCATTCAATTTCGTTGGATAGCTTTCATCCCATCCGACATGAGCATAGATATCACCAATTTTTCCGACGGCCACCGTAGGAATTTGAGCAGCTTGTAATTCCTGTTGCACCATGCGGTGTTCAGGCATACGGCTATAGTCATGACGATTGGACGTGCGCACAAAATGACCTGGTTTACCTATAAACGGACGAGCTATGATACGTCCTACATAATAATCACCAACGCATACTTTGTTACGCGTAATTTCGCACATACGATATAAATCCTCTAGAGGAATTACATCCTCGTGTGCTGCAATTTGAAATACCGAATCGGCAGAGGTATACACAATAGGTTTCCCCGTTTTCATGTGCTCTACGCCGAGACGCTCGATAATTTCAGTACCGGATGCAACCTCATTACCAAGATACCCATAACCGGTTTCTTTGGTGAAAGTATCCATTAACTCCTTAGGGAATCCATCGTAAAATGTAGGGAACGGAACCGTAACAGGATGGCCCATCATTTCCCAATGACCACTAGTTGTATCCTTCCCTGTGCTGACTTCCTCCATTTTCCCATAAGCACCCATAACAGGTGTATCATCGGTCTTAATATCAGCAATATTGGCCAATCCTAGAGAACGCAATGTAGGACAATGAATCAAGCCTGCAGTTGCTTCGATATGTCCTAATGTATTGGCCCCTTCATCATTAAACTTTGCCGCATCTGGGGCATGACCAATGCCAACAGAATCCATAACTAATATAATGATTCTTTTATACATAATAACTCCTATTGTAATATTCAGCTAGAATATTACATGCTATACTACCATTAAGAGCCAAGTAACGTGAGTTAGGGAATAAAAACGCCTAACGTATGAGGTATCCTACCACCTCAACACGTTAGGCATCATCATATTTCCGTATTTTAGATGAGCCTAACGCTAACAGCACGTTATTTGGCTCTCTTTATGTGTTCATTATACTATATATTATTTTTTTAATAAAGTCCTATTTAAGATATGGCATAGCAAGCATAAGTGCAGCCAGTGATTTACTATCCTTAATTTGTTCTGCCTTAATAGCCTCTAATAATTCAGGTAATGTATAATATTCAAGTTCTACGTATTCATCTGGATCCCAATGAGTTTCACCCATGGTGAGGTCTTTTGCTAAGTATAGATGTAATACTTCATTACAAAATCCAGGACTTGTGGCAATGGTCCCTAAGGAAACCCATTCTTTAGCGCGGTAACCAGTTTCCTCTGCCAATTCACGTTTAGCACAATTAATAGGTTCTTCGTTAGGGTCTAGTTTACCTGCTGGAATTTCAAGCAAAGGTTGTTGTAAAGCATAACGGAATTGACGTTCCATTACAATTTTGTTATCTTCTGTAACGACAACGATAGCAGTTGCCCCTGGATGATGCACCACCTCACGCCACGCATCATTTCCATTTACATCAGCTATATCATAGGTAACCTTAATTAGTTTACCATCAAACTTCATTTCGCTAGATTTTTGTACTTCTTTGCTAATTGCCATACTTAATTCCTCGTATATATAAAATGATTGTTATAGTATAAAACCTACAACTCATTATAGCACAAATTAATTACACAAAAAGAAGGTTCCTACTAGTCATATTGCGACTGATAGGAACCTGTTTTAATGAGAGTATATAAATGTTACGCCACCTTTACATGACCTTGTAATGCTGTATCTACAATACTACATTTGTCATCTAGCTCTGCTTTGAGTGCCGTTTCAGGATCGAGTTCTCTAGATACTACCATATCTACGATAGACTTAGAGAATCCAGATACTAGAATGACACCACTTGGATGCATTTGTACAGGAATTGTATTATGCGCATAGACCGATACATTCCAAAAAATGAGCCGTGGCATAGTATACCCAAGGGCCTCAAATTTCTTACGACAAGATTCAATAACAGTTGTGTTATCATCATGCTTTGTAGCTTGATCAAACTGCATATCAGAAATAATGAGGCACGCTGAAGGTAATTCCTCTTGACGCAGATGATGTTTTACGGCTGTATCAAGAATTAAGTCAAATGTTGCCTCTATATCCGTATTGCTGTAATCGTCAAAGCGATGCAATTGTCTAAGCTTATCTCGCAAAGTTTCACACATCGAAATGTCTACCATCTGAGGGCGATTGCTAAAGGTAATGAATCGATTTTTAAAGGATTCATTCTTATTATGCTGTGCACAATACAATGCAATAGAGTCTGCGACGCTAAGTGCGGTGACAGAACTATTACCAGATAGTTGTTGCCCCATAGATCCAGACCCGTCGCGTATAACTAAGATATCGTCATAATCCTTAGGAGATTCTTGGGCATGCCATAATTGCTCTAATGTTTCATCATACGGTCTTAAAATATTCCTCCAGCAACTATTATTGTCTATATAGGCTTGTACAATATCATATAAAAACATAGAATTGGCATTAATCTTAACAGAAACATCGCCCTTTTCTAATGATGTAAGATACGCCTGGCGGCGTTCTTCATCATGTTTTAAAAAGGCATTACGATATTTAAGATTCGCCTTAGATGGTACATGATTATAATTAATATCGTTCCATTGGTTTAGCGATGCCTTGCGATCTACCACCGCTAGATGTTCGCGCAATCTAGACAGAGTTTTACGGTACTCTCGTGCACTTAGATGTAATAAGGATTGTAAAATAACGGCCTCAGAACGTTTTTGCTTAGACGATGTATTATTGGACGGCATCCATTTAGCTAATAAACTAATAGAATCGCCAAGCCCACACGCGATTACATCGCGTCTAAACTGATTAGCTATTAACGCCCCTAGTCCATCGTGTAAGATACCACTTGTAGCATCAAAAAAGATGCGTAGCACATCATCCCAACGGCCATAGTTCCATAACTCGGTGCCGATGATGAACTGCAATGCCATCTCTGGATACAAGTCACCAATTTTAGTGAGCATCATGCGGAATACATCACGCTCACCAAGGCCTAGCTTAATATGGCGAGCATACATAAGCCATTTCATGGTATACAGAGGGTCTTCTTCATAGGATGTAATGAATAAGCGCAATGCATCCACTGCATCCATAGTGCGATGTGCACCATAGAAATATCGGTCATGTTTACTTTTACCATAAAAATCAACCGCAACTTGACGCAATGCAGGCACAGAGAAATTAAGGTCCACAAGAGGACTGCCACCCGTATGATACGCAGTACCATCATTAGCGGTATAGGATTTTTCATTGTTTGTTAAAGCGTTCATAAATGTATTCATAGTTCATATCTCCTTGGCATATAAAAAACCGCTGCGGATTATCACAACGTAAATTTTGAAAGCAAAATAAACAAGACAACCGTGAGCGGTTACAATACAAAGTTCAAGACAATTACTAACCTCACTGAGGCTAAGGATAACTAGACACGATACTCTAGACCAAAGGGTCTCCAAAATCACTGTTTCTGGTTAAATCATCGAAGATTGCTGCTAGTGTCTAACCTTATGAATCGTTTATGAACGATAACTATGAAATTATACTAGATTCTATACTCATCTTAATCAAGTTATATGTGATAGGATTGCTGTTAGAATCTAAGTCTTTCTGTTCTACATGTTGGTGATTACTTTCACCTGATGATGTTATTATAATACACGCATCCGTGTGTGTCAACAATTATTTTAAAATATTTGGCTTTTTTTGAAAGTTAGAACTAGCAATACACTTTTACTGTATTGCTAGTTCCATATGGTTCTACTAATACTCTGCCTCAACGCGCCAAATTTCATCAACCAACCATTTCATTGGTCCCCACGAAGGTTTAAATACTCTTGCTGCCATACCTTCTATGCTGAGTTGAGTTGATTTATTAAGGTCTGTTTTACACCAAATAGCAAAGTGCTCGCAGTTATGATTAAATAAATTATAATCGCCTTTTCCAATCATAGATCTAGCACGTTGAACCGTTTTACGTGGTCCATAAAAGGTAGATGTCACATCTGCATCTTGGAAAATAGATAATAAACTATCGTCCTCGGCAATATATAAGGTATCTCCGTCACAAAATTCTTCAATGCTAGTCTCAGCAATTCGTCCATCTAGTGGAGAATCTCCTTTTATATAATGGATAATCTTATGATAACCAGCATATACACCATAATGCTGATACACATCACCAAAGAAAAAATTGCTTCGTTGGCAAAATACGATATCTCCTAATTTTAACTTTTTTGAAGCCATTATTACTCTCCCATACAACACATCATTTGTGATTATTCATATACGTAATAATATCATCTAAAGATATATTTTGATTCTTGCCTCGTAATAATCGCCATACCCGTTTAACAAGCTTATAGAAGAGATATAATCCTGCCAAAGGAAAAAATAGACCAAATGGATTTTGTTCAAATGGATTCCTTGGATGAGGAAATGGTCCAGGCATAGGTCCTATAATATTAGGCCAACTGTGTTCTTGATACACCCCTTTAGGATGAACACCAGTTTTATTTCTATTAGAAGAAATATACTCTACTACATCCTCGTATAATTTAGGATCCTCTTTTTTAACACTTTCAAGAGCTTCTTTGATAACATCTGTTTTCATACCATACACCTCTATACTACGAAACAAGATTAGAATAACTAACTGATTACATGTATATTGTACAAAAGTGTATGCGTATAAAATAACGCATTCCATTAACTCTAATATATATATAATAGAAATAAATTAAAATGGAAATTATTAATTACATAGGCGGACTATAAATCATTAAAGTCTATTGGTAAAAGAGTCGATAAATCAGATTTAGATGGATTAGAATAAGTGGAGATACGTCTAGCATGTCTAATAATTAAATCTTCAAATAAATTTCGAGCTAATCGTCCATTAGCAAAGCTTGAATCCTTATTAGCTATTTTATTTTCAAAGTAATTATGTATTTTCTTCTTAAGATCAATATCTAATAAATAATCATTTTTATAACACATAGACTCTAAAATTCTATCTAACTCTTCAGTACTATAATCATCGAATTCAATAAAAGTATTAAATCGTGATTTCAATCCTAAATTAGAATCGAAAAACTTTCTCATTGGCTCTGTATAACCAGCTACTATTACGACCAAATCCTCCCTATAGTCTTCTAACGCTTTAGTCAGTTCAGTCAAACATTCTTTTCCATATGAATCAGATTGGTCATTTTCTGTAATACTATAAGCTTCATCAATAAATAATACTCCACCTTTAGCTTGTTGGATCACTTTTTGAACTTTTAATGCGGTTTGGCCTTGATATCCTGCTATTAAATCGGTTCTTGAAGCTTCGACAAAATGACCTTTTGATAAAAGGCCAATTTTTTTATATATATGTCCTACAATTCTTGCTACAGTAGTTTTCCCTGTGCCTGGATTTCCAGTAAATGCTAAGTGTAATGTATTTTTTTCAGAAAAGAGATTATTGTTTCTACGTAATTGCTGAACCTTTTGATAGGCCAATAAATCTTGTACTTTAGATTTAACGCTTTGTAATCCTATAAGAGAATTCAACTCTTCTAACAACTCTTGAAGAGTTCTTGGATCATCAACACTATCGTTAGACTCCTTGCACAATTCATGTATCGAAATATATCCAAAATACATAAGTAAATTTGAATGCACAACTTTTGCTATTTGTTTAATTTCAACTTGAATATTAGGATTTTCAATAATATTAGATAGTTTCTGCAATAAACCAATAGTAGACTGTCTGCTATGATCAACAATAATTGTATTTGCAAGTTTTATAATTGAGCCGGAAGAGTTTGTCACAGCATCAAGTTTTGAAGCGTTATTGATAAGTACTTTACTATATTTATCCATCAGCTAAAATCAACTCCAAATAATGAAAAACTCAAGAATTGATATTACTAATGCAATCCCACCGACTATATAAGAAGCCTTGAGTTTTTTATTAATCGTATCCATTCTATTTTGTATTTCGTATAAATTTTTCCACAATATATCTATCTCTTTTAGGTGATCCAGCTTTTCTAATGAACTTTTAAATGAATTCAATATCTCTATAGATGATTGAATTCCTTTAATGTCATTATTAAACTTAACTTGATAGCTATTTATAATATTATAAATACTATCTATATTTTCTTTTATTAAAGCATTATTAATTAATTCAGAATTTAATTTATTCTCAATACTCTTAATACATTCCATGCTAGACTCTTTATAAGTTTGAGAATCTTTAATTTCACTAGATAAATCATTCGATAAATTATCGACTTTATCTTGAAGTTGCTCGTGATTAAACCATAATCTGTCAATATCACTTAAATGTTTAAGACAATCAATTTCCTTTTTAAACACTTTCAATATGTCTATTGTCTTGTTTATATTCTTAATTATACCTTCAATTTCACCTTGATGAGCTTCTAATTTATTATTTTGATTTGCAAGTTTTTTATGATGTTTCTTTAATTCTTCTTGTTGGATTCTAACATCGTTATTAGTCTTCTCTAGACCTTTAACAGTAGTTAATATCCCCTTCACATATTCTGTATCAAGATAATTAAAAGCTTGATATATTTCATAAAATTCATTTACAGTCTCATTATTACGTTTATTAATATCAACTAAGTGACCTTGAATTACTTTTATTACGTCATTTAATTCATATCCTGTTACCTCATGATCAGTGTCAAAAAATATACCTTCATCAATAGTTTTAACTGATTTTATTTCAATATCTTTTTTCTTCTTTAAGGAATAATCTTTAACACGGTTTATAGCATTTTGAAAATTATGTTTTCTTATTATATCAGTCCCCATAAATCTCTCCTTATAATAGTTTATCTAATTCATCATTTATATGATTTAATTGATTGGTTACTTTAATGTCCTCTTCATCAATAATAATTGAGTCCTCTAAAGCTAATGGATGAATCGTATTATCCATTATAGAAGACATAGACTTTTTCATAATTTCAGCTGCATCTTCATGTCGATTTATTATATTTTGATTCGCAGTTAATTTAATATTATCAAGCTTTACTGCATTAATAACTTGTTGTTCTGCCTGTAGCGATAAAATCTTGTTTGATTTATCAATAATATTTTTATTAGACTCGCCTTTTTGTTTTTTTGCAATTTTTTTATCAATATAATTTAGTAATATAGCACCTATTATTCCAGCACCCACAGCACCAAAAAATAAACCTAATATACTTGCTAAACTACCAATTAATGGTATTTCAATAGAAAATACTGGGATTAATAAAAGTTTCTTTTCAATCAAATCACCTAATAAAAGAGCTCCACCAGCTGTTAATGTTACAATAACTATTTTACCTATCTCCATTAAACGTATATCGATAGGCTTACTCTTATTATCAGGGTTTTTTAAATACTGATAAACATCTTTAAGCGCACGCCATCCTTGTTTCAAAATAGCCCAAAACTTTTTAATGGTATTAAGGATAGGATTACCAATCGAAGTAATTATTGTAGAAATAATTGAGTTACCTGCAATTTGTAAATTAGTTTTCAAATCAGTAACAAACGAAACTATAGCATCTTTTATACTAGTTCTTAGTGTTGATAGATTTTTATTAGCTGATTTAAACCAAGTTACTAATTTCCCTATAATAGTCTTTACTAATTGCGCTAATAAAGCCATAACAGCGGCACGAAGTGATGAAGAGCCAATACGTAAGGCCTCTTCTTTTTGAGTTTTACGACCTTCTTGTTTTAATCTTTCTTCTCCTTCTTTCTCTTTTTTATTGATAAATTCTTCAGCTCTTTTATTAGCTTTCTCATGATGCTTTGTTTTATCTTTATCATCCATTTCAGCAACAGATTTATTACTTTTACTTCTGTTTCTTTCCGCTGTGGTATATCCTTGTAAATTTTCAGGGTTATTAATTACACTAGCTAAAGCTTCATTATCATTTGCCATTTGTAAAGAAGGATTTCTATATAATTCATCTGAAGACTTCACATGCTCACGTTGTGCAGCCTTAGGATTATCTTTTCCATCAACAGTCTTACGTGCTGTTGGAATTTGCTTTCCAGTATAAATATCCTGAACAGTATTAATACCTTCCTTCTCTAATGTTCCTGCTCTTTTTAACGTTGAATCCATTTGTTTATTTACGTATTTTTTTCGGAACTCCTTATGAGGCATATTCTTATAACGATCATAGTTTTGTTCTAAGGATTCTCTACTATAATGATTATGCTTTGAAATTTTTCCGTCTTTAAAATTTTCTGGAGTCTGTATATGAGCTTCATTACGTAAATCTAATGTCAATCCATGATTTGCTTTAATAAAATCCTCACCAGCTATACTCCCCAATTGATTTATAAATTGCTCCCAAACGATATTTTGTACAACGTCCCCTAAATTATCCGGATTACCAATTTTTTCATGTTCAGACTCTAAGTAATCCAAATCTTTTAACTCTTCTTCAATATTATCATTAATTTTATTTTCCAAAGCCTCCAAATCAAAAGATTCAAGATCATTCACATTGTTAAACTCACTTTTCATAACTGCATTCTTTTTATCCATAATACTACTCCCTTTACTTTATAATTGGTGCTCAGAATACAAATTCAATCCAATTTATTAATACCCCTTATAATTTTTTATCTTAACATCTTAATAAATTATTATCACTTAAATCGATTCATCAAAATGCTTAAATAATTAGTTCAAACCAACACATATAACCTTATAAAATTCTTATTTTAAACTTTCAATAATTAACTTTGTATAACGCATTAATATTTACTCTTGTCATTGTATAGATCAAGGCCAAAAATCTCTAATAAAGCCTCTTTATTAGTTACATTGATTTCATCTACTCCTAAATGATTTAGAATGGACTTATAATCTTCAATAGATGCATTATCATAGAACGCTAATTGTAAATATGTATTTGCACGTGATGAACCGACATAAACCAAACGTTTATGTAATTCATTAGTAAGACGATTAACTAAAACATCAATTAGGAGAACTGCTTTAGCTTCTAAGCCTTTAAATTTACGAACTGATGTAAACAATATATTATTTTTCTTTGGCTCGGTAGAGATAGATACTCCGTTTATAGTAGAAAAATTTTTTAACATACTGTTAGGAACACTACTTGTAGTAAGAATGACAATGTCTTCTGGTCTTACCTTATCTTGAATCATTTTTGTAACAAACTTTGTAACGATGGTACGTAATTCATTTTCATTCTTGTAGAATGATCCAAGTGGTTTTATCCCTGACAGTTCATTTATATAAGCATCTTTCTTTATATCACTTAATGTTGTTCCTACAGTCTTAGCTATTTCAGCAGTATTGCGACAGTTTTTATACAAGACAAGACGACAGTCCCCATAGGTATCTAACCAATGAGTAGACTTATGCATCATAATATACTGATTTTTATCGTAGAACACATAATAATGACCGCCTAACATATCTACTAACATAGAAATATGTTCTAATATACGTTCATCAATGTCTTGTCCTTCATCAATGACTACATTTTCATAAGACCACTCTATATCATCGTATTCATTTTGAAAGTACTCAATAAATTGAGGAATAATCTCTGCAATAGAGTAATTACTATTAGGCATCAACTTTTCTGCAAGTGACCTAACATTATGAAAGACTATATTATCACATGTATAATGCTCCTTCACATATGATAATAAGAACTCGTTAAAACATAAATATAAGACGGTCTTACCTTCAGCAGCTAACATTTTAGCCTTTTCTATGGCCAGCATAGTTTTGCCGGTACCTGCTGGACCATGAATAACGGCTGTTGGCTGTTCACGTAAAAATTGCAATATAGATGCTTGTTGTTTCGTCATCTGAATATAACTTTTCGTTGATTCAAGAGCTGTACTTGCAACTGATTCAACTATATTAAATGTTGGCATTAAAGTCTTGATCATATTCTGAAAGTCATTAACTGATAATTCAGAATCTCTAAATCCTAAATTAGATTTCCAATAGCTAAAAGCTTTATCCATAGATTCCTGTGGATTAAGTAAACAATCTACATCAAATACAATATCTCTATTTACCTCTAGTGGTAAAGAAACCTTATTATGAATAGCTACAGATGGAAACCATACGGCACGACCAATAACAGGCATTTGACCATTATAATGTTTACGTAAATAGTTTTGAATCCTGAATTGACTCTCCGCAGCTTGACCTAAAGGGTCTATAATTTTTTCTTCTTTTGTATTTCGATTCGTTTGAATCCAGCTCCCATCACGATAGGAAATCCCACCAGCCTTTACCTCTATAGATAAAATACCTTTTTTAGGATGTAAAATAACAAAATCTGCCTCACCTTCACTCCGACGTTGGTTTAATTCACCTAACCATCTATAAGAATGAAAAATTACATATTCGTTATTTAATTTAGAGAGCGCCTCATATACGAGACGCTCTCCTTCACTACCATGGAAACTATTTATTATAGTTGGGTAGAATTTTGGCATAATATTTTCTTATTTTTCAACAACAGAAATCACTTCTATTCCATGTAAACTATTAGCATAACGTGCTTTTACTTGATTACGTGCATCAAACATATTAGAAGCAGTAACCATAGTTGCATTTACCCCACTTCGAGATGTTGATTTAGGATCAGATTTAATTCTAAATTTTACTTGAAAACGCTTTGTCATAACAAACTCCTTAAGCATTATTTCTAAGAACTAAACTTAATTCTTCATAATTTGACACACTTAAAGCAATTGAAGTCATTACTTTATCATAAGCTTCTTTTTCTTGTTGGGATCCAGAAATCTTTTCTCCATAGATTTTTTCATATCCACCTAATAATTCATCAATAACTTTATTGATTTCTTTTTGAAGTTCTGTAATAAGTCCATCAAATGCATAGCCTAATTTATTATGCAAATCATTACGAGCATCTTTCATTGCTTCAAGTTGACGCATTTGAGCTTCATTATACGCATCTGCTTCAGCTTGTAATTCTTCTTTACTTTTGCCACCACCAAATAATTTTTTTATACCTATAAAGCCAATAATTAATGGAGCAAGATATGGCATAGCAGTGGATATTGCAGTACCTAATGTTGTTGCTGCTGTAGCTAGAGTGCCACCTACAGAGGTAGATAAAATAGCTGAACCTAAAGTGGTCTTTGCTAAAGCACCTGCTACAGCACTTCCCACCTCAACAACAGATAACGTTTCTGCAGAAGATAAACCTACACTTGCTGCAATAAGTGGCATTATGGATTTATCTTTATTATGTGCATCTAATAATTCTTTACTTGTAACTAATACCTCTTTTAAATTTGCAATCTCGCTATTATTAGATGAGAGCGATTCACTAATTGATTCAGAATAATCACTTTTATTAACATCGAAAGTAAACTCCCCTTTATGAGTTTCTAAAGCTTTAAGTTTAGCTTCTATTTCTTTTGTTACATCAGTAATATGAGAGAATATATCTTGATTTGTTATAGCTAATTCTTCTTCTAGTTTTTTAACTATATCTTGATTCAAATTTTGAATATGTTCATTGAAGACCATAGAAATCTTATCTTCATTGTCTTTATTTTCCCAAATATCAGCTTCTACGATTGGCATTAACTTATTTGTTTTTAATGTAATATATTCACTCATATTAGACTTCAAAACTTTTTTTGAATTTCTAATATTGCCTAATAAATTATTTAATGCAAGGATTTCAGATTTATTATCATAAGCTATCAAATAATTTTGAATACCATTAATTTGAGTGAGAATATCTAAAATAGCATTATTAATAACAATATAATTATTTGTTTTTTTCAATTCAGATAAAATAATGCCCTTTAGTTCTTGAATATTGCTTTTTTCTATAAGAGCAGGTTTATTTTTTATACGTCCATCTCTTGCACGCTTAGCATTTACTATAGTAATAACATAATCATTACTGTCTAGATTGTATTGTCTAAGATTCTCTTTCACTTTAGTAGTAATAATTCCTAGCTCTTGATCATTACTTCCTAAGTCTCCATTTTTATCGTTAATTATAATAATAACTTTTTTACCAGCATCAGTTATTGCTTTTAATCTTCTATAATTATCATCTTTTTCATTTGATCCTGTAGAAGCCATTACAAACATAACAATATCAGCTCTTCGTAAGTGCTCTGTAGTTACTTCTTCATGTTTAATAGGAGCACCTACACCCGGTGTGTCAGCAATTGTATAGCCATTCCATTCATACTCATCTACAGAGTCAGTTTCTGGTTTGTCATTTACTGAAGCTAAGTCATCGCCCAATAATTCGTTTATAATACTACTTTTACCAGCATTATAAATACCATAAACCATAATATATGGTTTCACATCTTTTAATTTATTAGAATAAATACTTTCAATTTCAGAAATATAGTTATTTAATTTGATATCTTCTGAATTATATTCATGAATAGCATTTACTAAACTAGTTTTATTATTTTCTAAGACACTTTTATAATCTAATAAAATTGAATTTTCCATGATGACTCCTAATATTTCGAATATACTAATAAGTATTGAGATGATAATTTTCTTAACACATTTTCAATATTTTCATTGTTAATTAAAGTAAAATCATCGTACTTTTCGCGAAGTTTTAATATTAACTCTTCAACTGACAGTTTACCTAATGAATAAATTAAAATATCAACTTCAAGGTCATTTAACTTATATCCAAACAAAGACTTATTACCACTATCATTTTTTAAATATTTTGATAATTGAACTGTACGCATTGGGTGTATATGAGGAATATTTTTACTAATTGTATCTATAAAATTACATTCCCCACTAAATACCATTGAATAAAAGTTAAGCATATGAGGCAATTGGTTTAAAGCATATATCCATCGACCAATATATTTAGTATGTTTTCTAGATAACCAACTATTTATTAATTCAGTTTTTACAAAACCTTTTATTAATAATTCTTTCATATATTCAGATAACTCATATTCCATACTTTTCATCATCTCAATTAGTTCCCATCGATCAATATCATTGGTTTCTATTTGAGGAAAATCTCCACTAGAAGTAATAAAGTCATAATCTAATATATTTAAACCATAATCTTCTGGGTGATTAGTAATTGTAGTTTCTGGTAATGGCCAATAAGAGACAACACCAATTTCCATTACGCCAGGGGCAATCTTTAATAGTTCTTTAGCAAAATCTATATTCTTAATATATACATCTCTAGTAAAGTGAGCTCCAGCTAAAATGATATTACTGTAAACTTCTTCTATCCCACTATCATAGCAATGTTTAACAACTGTCTTGATTTCTTCTAATGTTGACCCTTTTTTATATGCATCTAAAACCTCTTGTGTACCGGCTTCAATACCAAGTTGAATACGCTGGGCTCCTGCTTTTGCAATATAATTAATCATTTCTGGATTCATAAATAGAGTATGTACATGACCTTCACAAAACCATCTAAAAGGCTTTATTTTTTGTAACTGCTCCAATCCTTCACAAAGCTTTTTTACACGTTCTGGAATTAAAGTGAAAGTATCATCAGTAAATAAGATATGTAGATTTTTTATATATTCATGTGTTTCTATATAAATCTTGATTTCCTCAATAACATTTTCAACCGATCTAAATCGAACCTTTCGTGTATGATGCCCTTCATGACAAAAACTGCAGTGAAATGGACATCCTCTGCCAGTCATTATACTTAGCTCAGTATAGTCTTGCTTTGGTACTAAATAGCATTCATCATTAATAAAAGGAAGTGCATCAAGATTTTCTATTAAATCTTGCTCCTCATGAGTAATTACATCATTATCTTTTAAATATGATATTCCTTTGATATCGTCAATAACACCTAGGCTTTCGATATAATAGTTAGCTAAATCTAATACTGTTATCTCACCTTCATATCTAACAACAGCATCACATTGGGACTTAATATAAAAGTCTTTTTTTAGACTTGTAGATTGTGGGCCTCCAACAATCACAGGAATCTGATATGTCTCTTTAATATAACTAGATAAAAATATTACTTCTGTCACATTTTCATAATCACAATATAAACCTATCATTTTTATATTATAATTTTGACAAGCTTCATCTATTAATCGCAATCCCTCTGTCAATTGACCTGCATAACTTTGAGCCCTGTACCCATTCTCATTTAAGAATGCTGCTAAAGTAAATATGCCTAAAAAACCTCCAAATTGAGGAGAAGCATTTAGATAGCGTCTATGAAGATTAAAAAATAATATATCGTTATCTCTCATCATGTAATTCCTTAATTAATTTATCTTTTTCTTCTATCAATAATCGATAACGTATTTTACGATTAACTAATGCTTTTTTTAATTCAGTTAGCCCCTCAGTCATAAAATAATATAAAAGCTCTTTATAACCTTCACAATAATGGTACTTACTATTTATATCTCCATTAGAAGACAATGCATCTACCGTACAACCACCATGACAAAATTCCCAAAAAGTACATTCTTTACAATCATTTTCTTGTAAATAAATTTGACGATTTCTTATTTTTTCACTAACTTCTGAATCATATAATGATATAATATCGTGATTTAAGATATTGCCATAAATATACGACTTATTTTCATTAGTCATACGGCCACAAAATCCAACATCCCCATTGGGATATAAAGTTATGATATTTCTAGTACAAGTGCCATTATATGAGCATTCACCAATACTGTTATTAGTTAATATTGTTGTAAGAAGATTTGATATTGGTTGCACAGTAATATCCATATGACTGGTTAAAAGCTTTTTAAAAATATACTTTAAAACAGTCGAGTAATTATTATAAATATTATTCGTTTCGACTAATTGATTCTCTGCATTACCAATTGGTACAACAGGTTGAATTTTAAGATTTAAGTTTAAATCTTCTAATGTATTCCAAAGTTTGTCTAAATCAATTACAGTAGAATTTAAAACCATTAGTAAAGAGGCTGGTATTCCCTGACTCTTTAATGATTTAATGTTAGTAATAATTGTTTCATATGTACCTTGGCCATTATTTGCGATTCTATATTGATCATGTAATTCTTTATATCCATCTAAAGAAATACCTATACTAAAATCAAATTCTTTAAATATTTGAATCCACTCTTCATCTATCAAAGTCGCATTTGTTTGTATAGAATAAGAAATTTCAAAATCGGAAAGAACTTCATTTGTATATTCAATGGCTTCAGTTATCCATTGTTTGCCGATTAATAATGGTTCTCCACCATGCCATATAATATCAACATTTTTATGTCCAACATGCCTCAATAGTTTTGGAATACCATCTACAAATCTTTTATATGTTTCTATATTAAGATTTTCTAACTGTCTTAATCCTTCACTACAATACGTACAGCTTAGGTTACATGCAGATGTAACCTTAATAATAAATTGCATTTAAGCATCCTCATATTTTAGTCGTCTTAATTGTTGAATTGAATCTTGTAACATATTTATCATAGTAGCAATATACTTTTCTTGTGGTAAGAAATATTGTTTTTGTATATCTAGCAATGCAGCTTTTACCTCTTGCTCTATAATTGCTTTACTTTGATTTAATAAAGACTCTAAAACATCGTTTACATTAGTACCAACATCTATCTTTAAAATTTCAGTATGTGTAATCGTACGCGTTCTATAATACGTTTTACCACAAAATGCTCTTATATTTTCCCACAACCCATCTGGGTCACGTTCAACTAAGATACGTTCTTTATAACTATGTTCAACTTCTTCATAGCTTTTCCCCAAAGATTGAACAGTAACAAGACTAGAAATTGACTTTATACTATCATTGCTATATCCATCAATAATTGATGCTACTTCTCTATTAATGCCCTTATTAATACCTTTTTCAATAATCTTATTAATTTCAGTATTCATATTTTTAGAATCAATAGTATTTTTTGATGATTCTACCATTTGATTCCACTCTAATAATTTTGATTTTAAATCCGATTGAATATCTTGAATAATTAAGTTTGTAACACGTTGCTTGCGGTTTTCTAATTTTTGTTTATATTCATCAATTGGATCTTGTAATTCTCTAAATTTAGTTAATAAGGCTTCTAAACCTTCAAACTTATGATCAATATTATCTCCGGTAATTAATCGATCTATGAAACTATTCATATTACGTTTTGGTCTTGCAATTTTCAAATCAATTGTTTGAGTAGATGCCTTATCAGCTAATAGATTCATAAGTTTATCAAGATTACTATCTTTAAATTTAGATTCATCCCCATCTTCAATAGCATGGCGAGCTAGCATAGTGGATACACTCATTGCTCTAAATTTCTCAGAATCTAATTCAGGATATTGTTCAGCAAGGCGAGTTACAATATCATCCTCTTGTAATTTACGACGCTCTGGTTCTTTCGGTCTAAGAATTTTGATAATTTCATCGTTCTCATCAATATCTTCTTCTACTACATCAGAACGTGTGATAACAACTAAAGATTCTTGTCCCTCACGAGATAGCTTCTCCATATATTTCATATCTTCTTGTAAACCGGGCTCTGAAGAGTTCATTAAAAAAATACATAGATCCACAAATGGAATATAATCATTTACCATTTGCTCCATGTCTTTACTATCACCATCTTTTTTCACTGCTCCAGTACCTGGTGAGTCCATCCATCGTAATCCGGATAATGTAAAATATTGAATAGCTCCAGTAGTATCAGTAACACCTTCGGTAAACCAAGTATCTCCATTAAGTTCTTTAGTTAGTCCACCTGTTTCCCGACCACTTTCTTCGCTAATGAATTGCGGCTTATCTCGATGATTGTATTCAGTTTCCACGTTTGAGTTACTAAAATATTTACCAGCAAAAAAATTTCCTAAAGAACTTTTACCAGCTTTAACAGCACCAAATACCATTACCACAAGATACTTCTCATGTTTTTTCATGAATTCAGTACCTTTTAATTGGCTAGTAAGATCATTATTCCAACTATCAATTGAGGAATTAATCTCAGTTAAGATTAATTCAACAGCTTTATCTACTAAATTGGAATCTTTTTTCGGTTTTACTACTTTACTGAATTCATTAGATTTTGCAGGAATAGACAATAAAATTTTATTAATCTCATCTCGACGTTCATCGATTTCTTGAGAAAAACCATCTAGATTTTTACTTGCAATATCAAGCTTTTCAAATAAATTATTAACCGTACTTGTAATATATTCTGTTCCCATTATTACCTCTATTTATTTTCTTTGATATCTTTTTTTACCTTTAATTGAATTTCATTAATTCTCTTCAATGTATCATTGATATCTTTTAATGCTGCTTTATCTTCATCTAGACTAGCCATTAATTTATTTTCAATATCACGTTTAAATATCTTTTGACTATTTTTACTTGATAAATCGCATGTTCTAGGATTAATGCCTGCTGTACTACTATTTTCTTGTAATTCTAATTTAATTGCCTCATATGCTTGATTACATTCATTCTCTAATTGTTGTTTTAATTGTTTTAATTCTTTTTCTTTAGCAGTTAATTCTGCTTGTTTTCTTTTACGTTCTTTTTCAGCATAATCACTGTAATCACTATAATAGTCACTATAGTCACTATGATCACTATGTGCAATTACACCAATAGTACCTGCAACCCCTGCAGCAATAATCCCAGCTATAAACATTATTACTTCCTCCGTAATTAAAACTTAACCTTTCAATGAACTAATTTCATCCATACAACGATTTAGTCTATCATTTGCACATTCTATAATATAAAAACGTGAGCTCAAAATATCATTAATTCTAGATTTAAATTCATTAATAACTTTCTCTTGTTTCTTTAATTTTTCAGTTCTCTCTTCTTTTAATAGTTGTAATTTATTGTTAACCTTCTCAGTTTCTAAATCAATTCTTTCACATATTCTATCTTGAATTTCACTATTCGATGCCATTATGAAAGAATCTATATACTCATGTAATAATTTAATACCACTATGTTCGATAAGTTTACTCTTATTATTTTTTAATCCATTTTTATATGTTGTATTAGAAACAGCAAAGACTTTAAAGCCAGTTAACCCCGTCTCATTTTTAATATCTAACAAGACTTTATTTTTGATATTGTTTAAATCATCCTTTGATTGAATTGCATCTTTCCCTGTCAAGACTAGAACAAATTTATTAACTAAATTATCGATATTATTAAAGCAAGATATAATTGTCTTTATATCCCTAACTTCTTCTTTTCTAATATCACCAACAGATAGATTATGAACAAATAAAATTATATTTGCTTTTTTATATGCCTTTATAGCCTCTTGATCATCGTTATCGTTAGCATTTAAACCTGGTGTATCAATAAAATAAATATTTTTACCATATTCATACTCTTTATTTTTTACAGTTGTCCTTCTATCTTGTACTTCAAAAAAATCATCAATTTTACCAGTTAATGAATTAAGTAAACTACTCTTCCCATGATTCATACGCCCAGCATTTACTAAATAAAACTTATCGCTATCACTAATAATTTGATTTAGTTTGTCTTCGTAGTTATTAACTATTGTTTTTAAAGTCATATTATTACTCCTATCCTCAATACCAATTTCTTCTACAGGATTTTTAGACTCAGGCATTAGTTCTTTATAATCTTTGGTCTGACTAATTAATCTCATGCTTTCCTTTTTAACATCAATTTTAGGTAATTGTTTTTGATACTCAGGATTAAATTTTGTAGCTGATAAGTGTTGTAAAAGATCCATAATATGTTTCTCCAATAATATTATTCAAGACCCTCTAATAATTTAATTGTCATATCACTAAAATTATCTACGTCTGCAATCCATGGTTTTATATATTCAACTTCATTTCGTAATTTAAGAGCATCCCCATATATATACTCATTTATATCTAATAAGATGTCTAAAAAATTTTCTGCAAGAAGCCCATTTTTTATAATTATAGATTGGGATTTTTGTATAATTGAATCATCCATATATTTGTTATATAAATACTCATGATATGAATTAAATTTATTTCTAATTTCTTCAACCTCTTGCTTTTTGGCAGCCATCTTAGTTTTTAATATTAAAATCTCCTTGTCTTTAAAATCTCTTTGAAGATAAACTCTCGATGGGTAATGACTTAAAGCATCCTTACGCATTTCATCTATATTAATTAAATAGCTTGGTAAAGCTTCACTTCGTGATAAACATGCAAGAAAACCACTTCCGCCTATTTCTGGAGCTATATATTTATAATAAATATATTTAGAAGGCCTATCATTGTTTGAATCTATAAATAAATTTAACTCTTCTTCTTCTTGTTTTAGATACTTATATTGACTATGCAAATCATTAATTTCTTTTGTTATAAGAGTCTTATATTCTTCATACAACTTATCAGCATCAATTAATTCTGAGTCTAAATTTACAGTTTTATTCTGAAGAATTTCATTAAATAGTTTTATTGCTGTGGCCTGTATATTTCTTATTTTTTCAATAGTTTGTTTTGTTCTGAGAGGTTTTAGTTCATCAATTTTGATAGTAAGGTACTCCAATAATGTTGGAATACCGCTATATGTAATTAATTTTTCTTTATTTTCCAATTTTCCCTTCATAAATGTCGTATTAGATACTTCAAATATAGGGAAGTTTTGTAACCCACAAAATTGTTTAATATCTTTTAATAACTTTAATTTAATTAGTTCTCTATCATTTTGATCAGTAACAGCATCTTTACCGGTAAGAACTAATATGAATCTATCACTAAAAGCCTCACTATTATGAAAATCAGCAATACGTTTTAAAGCTTCTAATTCACCTTTATGAAAATCACCTACATTATAATTATGAACAAATAAAATAATATTAGAGGATTCATATGCAACATTTGCAATAGCATCATCATTTATATTGGCATCTAATCCGGGTGTATCAACTAGTAGAACGTCTTCAAATAGTTCATACCTTGAATTAGTGGTTGTTTCGCGAATATCTTGAACTTTAAAGATATTGTCACCAATTAGTGAATTAAGTAAACTACTTTTACCATGATTCATACGACCTGCAACAGCAATTTTTACGTATCGTTTATCATCAATAATCTGGCTTAAATTTTTCTTATACTGATTCAAGATTTTATCTAAATCCACTTCCAATGTATTAATATCATTAGTACCATCTTGTTTCTCGTATATTGATCTTTTTTCCGATGTACTAATAACATCGTTATTATTTTTATTTATCCCCATTACTCCCCCATAAAATATACGTATTTTTATAGACATATTTTACCAATAAAATATTATTATATATTTAATATTTCATAAATTCTTCATAAAAGAATTCATCTTTCGCTCATAAATCAGAATCATAAAAGGCTACATAAATTCATATGTAGCCTTTCTCCTCCTTATCGCAAATAGCTAACTAATTTTTTGTAGCAAATCATAATAAGTCTTATATATAGCTTGTTTAACTTTTCCTTCTTGTAATTCTGCCCAGGTTTCATTGATATAATTTGGACAGTAAGATATGTAGCAATCTAATGAATTATTAGGTATAAAAGATAACAGTTTTTGGATTGGTAAGTAATCATCATAGTAGATTTCTTCTAAATCTGATTTGATATGCCAATAGTATGTTAATGGTTTTGCATTACAATACCATTCTGGTTCTTGTAGATTTTCCTCAAGTGTTACATACGCTTTCATAAAGATTGTTCTTAATTCGTTAGTTAAAGAACTTGGTTTATAAGTTTTCTCTTTTAGATAAGCTAGTATCTCAAATAATTCTTCGCTCCAGGCAAGATCAGGTACGATAAACTTATCAAATAGATATGGAAGTTCATTATCATGACTATTAAGTCTTGTATGTAACAAATCCTTTACTTGTTTTTTACTTTCATTATAGGGTCCACTTTTAATACACGGAATAATCATAGGTCGCCCCACACCATGAAAACCTTCTAGCAATTCCTCCATTCGAATTTTTATTTCATTTATGATGAGAAGCTCAAAATTTTCTTTAGATGCATAGTTTGATTCAATGTATGTATCAAATGAGTCCAAATGCTTAAATGCCTCTATAATTTCATCTTTTTTAGGTTTTAAACCTCTTGTATCCCACTCAGCCTGTTTGAGTTCTGCTTCTTTCATTTTAACATTCAATATTTTTTCAAATAGATTTAAAACAGATTCTTTTGATTCTTCATTAACTAACATATTTCTCATATACAAACACTCCTTAGCTCATATAAATAATCTATACTACTATTGATGCAAAGAATTATATAACTCTTTGCATTTTTCTTTGAAAATATTTACATGCTTATTCTTGATACTCCAATTGATTGAGTTCGCATAATACATCACATCACATTCATATGGACTACCAGGCAATAAAGCTAATAGTTCTTCTACAGGATTTAGATCATCCAAATACAAGAATTCCCATTCGTCCTCTAAATCCGTATAGTACTCAAATGAATGTGCGTCACTATACTCAACCTTTTCGCTTAGGTTTCTATTTAATAAAGTAAATACATTTATATAGATCTGTTTTAGTTCATCAGTAAATGTTCCTTTCATATAGAAATCATTAGTCAAGAATGCTTTCATCACAAGTAGTTCTTCGTTCCACTCTAAAAGTGGCACAATTTCAACATCAAAGATGTTAATAATTCTTTGGTCATGTTCTTCTAAAGCTTCTTCTAGATTACGTTTTACCTTTTCTTCAGCTTCATCTCTTGAACCACTTTCAGAGGGAATAAAAATTTTCATCAATGCAGCGCATTCGGATGCTTCTCGAATTGATTCAATAGAACGTAAGCGTAGTTCTTCGTTTATTACAGCTATAAAAGTATTTACATCTCCCCATATGTCTATTACCCAATCCTTAAAATGTTCTTTGTCAGCAAAGGTTTCCTTTAATTCATCTCTATACTTCTTTAATCCTTTTACAGCCCATTCTGCATGTAATCGATCATAGCGATCACCAAAATCCTCATCTTCTCTTGGAACATAAAATTCTGCTTTTTCAATTTCTGCTTTAATGTCTTCTACTGTGATGATGTTTTCTTTTAAAGTTTCCATAGCTAATCTCCTATATAACACAACAAACAAAATAAATATGGTTTTGGATTACCTTTAGTATATCTAACCCTATACGTAATTTTTTACACACAAAAAGCCGCCCAACCTAAGTTGAGCGGCTTTCACCATTCTAATCAGAATTATATGTAGTTTACATAGTCCCAGTACTACCGATACCACCTGTACGTACGCCTGTTGCGTCGTCATCGTTAGTGATAAGGTATTTAGAGAAAATGCCTTGTGCAACGCGTTCGCCTTTTTCAAGGGTAACGGGTTCGTTGCCAAAGTTTAGGAGGGCAATCATGATATGACCTTCATTGTCCTCATTGTTATAGTAATCGCTATCAATGATACCTGTGCTGTTCACAAGTGCTAGATGGCGTTTAATAGCCATGCTAGAACGGATGTGGATGGCAAGGTATTCGTCGTATGCCATGAAGGCCTTAAGACCTGTTGGCACGAGAACTACTTGATTTGGTTCTAATGTAACAGCTTCAGCGCATTCAATGTCATAGCCTGCACTTTCTGTGGTTTTACGTGTTGGTAAATTGATATTTTGTTCTTCAAAAGCAGAAACTACTTCAAAGCCACGAATATCCATGTAACACCTC
>OGYX01000835.1_pt1 | contig 23500 bp, 21 predicted proteins | sample 1576601 | NCBI WGS metagenome assembly OGYX01 (sample SAMEA3541561, study PRJEB24748) | human gut metagenome | biome: human gut; feature: human-associated habitat; material: faeces | place: China | collected 2012 | reverse complement strand
GTTCAAGCTGATTTATCAAGGCATACGGGATGTTTTCCGTGTGCGAAGTTTGAGTTATAAAGTATTAGTAGGTGATAAAGGTCACATAATCACTTGTTACAGTTTTGCATATATACATTAGTATAACGTATATCTTTTATTTGATTTTCATAATGAAGTGGAGTTGGATAAGTATGAAGAAGATGAATGCGGCTTTGATGGCGGCTTTTGTGCTGACCTTAGGCATGACTACGGGAGCTTGGGCAGCTCCGGCGACAACGGCCAATGTTTCGGTAGACAGCCCGTACTATGGCTATATCGAAAAGCTGAGTGCCATGGGCTATCTCGATACCATGCCCAACGGGGCCAAACCATACAGCCGCATGCAGATGGCACAGTGGGTCGTCCAGGCTCAGGATAAGGCCCAGACCAAGCCTATGCCAAAATACTTGTCCGATGAAGTCGAAGCCCTGGCGCAGTACGTAGCGCCGGAAGTAGCGACCTTGCGCGGGGAAAAGACCTATGATCCTTTGAAGCTCCGCTCCATTTCGCTGACAGCAGCAGCTCAACTCTCGGATACACGGCGGCATTCTTATAGCTCCACGGTTAACGCCGGTTGGCAAACTTTCGGCGCTGACCGCAATGGTTATAAATACGGCCGCGATGGTAACGGTATCTTGGAAGCCGAAATCTCCGGGAACATCGGTCATGAAACGGCTATTGCCCTGCGGCCCCGCTTCAGCTATGACAAGGATAATGATTTCAGTGCCAGCCTGGAAGAAGGCTATATCAAGACCCGGGCCGGTATCTGGGCTTTTGAAGCCGGTAAACAGGCCATGACCTGGGGACAGGGCGAGACGGGGAACCTCGTCTTAGGCGACAACATGCGTCCCTTGACGACCATCCAGGCCCACTTCATGGAACCCCAGCGCGTCGGTGGTTTCTTCCGTTTCCTCGGCCAGGCCGACGTCCATCTCTTCTACGGCTTCCTCGAAGACGACCGATCCGACCGCGCGAATGCCCGTGGGATGAAAGATTACGATAATGCCGGTCTCTTTGGCATCCGTGCCGATTTCTCGCCGACGTCGTACTTCACGTTCGGCGTATCCCGCCTGTCCATGCTCGGTGGTGACGGCAATGGCTTGGATAGCTCTGACTGGGGCCATTGGCTCTATGGCCGTAACGATGATGCCGACCAGGACCGCTGGGACGACATCGCTGGCGGCGATTTCCGCTTGAACCTGCCCGGCGTTACCTTCTATGGCGAGCTCTACGGTGAAGACCAGTCGCACTATATGCCGTCCAAAGTCGCTTACCGGGCCGGTATGTATCTGCCGAAACTGACACACGACGGCTCGTGGGATATGACCTTGGAAATGGCCGACACCAGCGACGCCTGGTACGGTCATCAGCGCTTCAATAACGGCTGGACCTATCATGACGCCATCATGGGTGACGCTATGGGCCGCGATGCCCGCAAATACTACGGTGCGATCCGCCATTATTTGCCCAACGAAACATCCCTCGGCCTGTACGCCCAGCGGACGGAAATGGAACGGGGCATGAGTATTCATCCCACCGTCAATGAATTCGGTCTGACCGGTCAAACCAAACTCGGCCAGGACGTCTACCTCAACGGCATCATCGGCTACGCCAAGGTAGAAAACGCTGACTTCACGGTCCGTACAGACCACGACAAATTCGCCACTGCCACCATCCAGTGGAGATATTAGAATAAGGCTCTCTTGATAGGAGAGCTGTCAGCGAAGCTGACTGAGAGGTTCCTACAGCGACCAGACGGCCATACACCAAACGGGTCAATGTGGCATGATTTTCGCGAACTGCAGCCTGCGGTCTGCGGCCGGCGTTTATCTCGGACTCAGATGCGGCGTTCCGCCGCGACAGACTCAAACCGACAACGACGCTTCGGGAAACCCTCAGCGCGTAGCGGGTGCCCACATCATATTGCTGGGGCTGTACCTATGATTCACAGCGGGACGCCTTCACAGGACGTCCCCTACGAAATCGCAGCCAGGCGATAATAAATAATCCACGGCCCGTGGCCTCGTGCGTAGGGGCCGTCCCAAAGGCCTTTTTGGCCCGTCAGGTGCCGACCAACGGAAGGCGCAAGACGGTTGCCAAAACGGACAGCAGTGGCTGGCGGCCCGCCGCGAACAAGTCGGCCATATCCCAAGCTGGTCAATGTGGCATGATTTTGCGACCTGCGGCCTGCGGCCTGCGAACAGCGCGCCTCATAAGGGCGCCTACGACCAACCAACCTCTCCGGCCTTTCAGGCCACCTCCCCTATAAGGGGAGGCATAACGACGAACGACAGGCCCCGACCGGGACCATCGTAGGGGCCGTCCCGGAGGGCGGCCCGCTGCGACCAGTCGGGCATACACCCAACGGGCCAATGTGGCATGATTTTGCGACCTGCGGCCTGCGAACAGCGCGCCCCATAAGGGCGCCCACGACCAACCAACCTCTCCGGCCTTTCAGGCCACCTCTCCTATAAGGGGAGGAATAACGATGAACGACATCGCCGAAGGCGATAAGCCACTAACCACGAGCCACGAGCCACTAACCACGGGGCCTTTGGCCCCAAACGGAGAATAATTATGATAGATATTCATTCACATATTTTATACGACATTGATGATGGCTCTGAATCATTGGACATGTCCCTGCAGATGCTGCGCATGTCCGTCGATTCGGGAGTCACTGATATTATTGCGACGCCTCATGTCAATCGACAAGGACACATTCCGTCCTGGCAGACCATCCTGGACAAGGCGGCGGCCCTTCAGGAGGAAGCGGATAAGGCCAATATTCCTATTCGTATCCATACGGGGGCCGAAGTAGAACTCAACGGCGATACGCTGCGTTTCATGAAGGAAAATCACGACGACTATTGTCTGGCCGGCAGCCGCTATGTCATGTTGGAACTGACGGATCAGTCTCAGCCGGATATCGTCGAAAAGATGATATATGAGCTGCAGATGCGCGGCTTCCTGCCGCTTTTAGCCCACGTAGAACGCTATGAGCGCCTCATGGAGCGTCCGGAAACGCTTCTGGCATGGATGAACAAGGGCGTCCTGGCTCAATGCAATACAGGCAGTTTCACGGGCTATTTCGGCTCAAAGTTGCAACAGCGCGTCCGCGACCTCTACCGCAATAATATGATCCATTTCCTGGGCAGCGACGGTCATCGCGTGGAATTCCGCACGACAGATATCCGTCAGGCCCATGAAGAATTGGATCGCTTGGCCGCCAAGGAAAAGCCGCATGTCAATCTTTGGAATACAGCAACGCGTAATGCTGAATATATTTTGAAACACCGCGTCTTTTATCCTGATTTGCCGTCGCACTGGCAAAAAGAGAAAAAAGGCTTTTTCCATCGTCTTTTTGGTTGAATTTAGGATGTGAATATATATGTTGAAAAAAAGCATACTGGCATTGGCTGCTGTAACCGCTTTATGGACTGGTACGGCCTGTGCTGAAGAGTATTATATGCGCCCTGGCGATGAGCTCAACATTGTCGTCACGCAGCAACAGGATTTAGGCAATTCGTCGACCAATCAGTCGCCCTTCGTCGTCCGGCCCGATGGTAACGTATCGTTTCCCTTAGTCGGGGAAATCCACGCCGAAGGCATGACGGTCTCCCAGTTCACAGACGTCTTGCAGCAGGGCTTGTCTCGGTATATTGTCGATCCTGATGTATCTGTCAATATTTCCAAGTTAGGCCGCGTCCGGGTCTACGTCTTTGGTGAAGTCAAGAAGCCCGGTGCCGTAGAACTGGAAAAGGGCCATACCGTCATCGACGCCATCGGCGCAGCCCAGGGCTTTACGCGGGATACGGCGAAGAAAAAGATTTTCCTCATCCATCAGGACCAACCGAAATCGCTCATCCCCATTAATCTCAATAATATGCTCAAAACTGGCGACATGTCGCAGAATGTCACCCTCCGCGAAGGGGACATCCTCTATCTGACCAAGAACCATCGCATCGACTTTGCTCGCGATATCGCGCCGATTTTAAGCAGTCTTTATTTGGTAACAGAAGCGAAAGACAACTTAGATAACAATTAGTATTTCCCATACAGGAGTTGAACAGGGTGGAAGAAATAACCATTGATTTGAAGGACCTCTTTCAAGTCGTCATGGACCATAAAAAGAAAATCGCTGCCATTACGGCGGCCTTCATGATTGCTGGAGGGGCCTATCTTTGCATTGCTTCGCCAGTGTACCAGTCGACGTCGCTGTTGCGTATCAAGCAGGATAAAGGCTTAGGCGACTCGCTCATGTCTAAGGTGTCCGGGGGCAATACACTGGACGATAAGCAGCGCATGATGACCGACGCGGAAATCCTCAAGAGCCGTAACGTCGTCCTGCCGGTCATCGAAAAGACAGAAGAACGAAATGATGACGGGAAATTGCCTGACTATGAAAGCTATGTCAAGTCGCATATCATTACTAAACCGTACAAAGATACGGAAATCTTGGAAGTTGACGTCACGGGCAAATCGCCGGAACAGGCCCAGCAGGCCAATAACCTCATCGTCCAGGGCTTTATGAACCGCCTGACCGAACTGAGTCATGATGAACAGAAGCGGACCCGCGAGTTCCTGGAACAGCGGCTAGGTGCTTCTAAGGATGAACTGAGCAAAGCCGAAGACAAACTGCAGCAGTATCAAGCTGCCAATAAGATGTATTCTACAGACGACCAGATGAAGCAGCTCACGGATAAGCTGAACATCGTCGACAAGGCTAAGGCTGAAAACCAGCTCAATTTGGAAACAGCTCAGGCCGGCTTGAACAGTGTCAATGAACAGCTCAGCTCGGCTGGCGTCTCCATTGCCGACAGCCCGGCTATCCAGCAGTACAAGACTCAGCTGGCCCAGTTGGAAGCGACGAAAGCCAGCTACGTCGGCAAATACACGGATGAACATCCAAAGATGCAGGAAATCAACAACCAGATCAACTCCACCCGTGATTCCCTGAACCAGGAAATCAGCAAGATCGTTTCCCAGCAGGCGCCGTCCAGCAACAGCGTCCAGCAGGGATTACTGGCCGATAAATTCAAGAACGAAGCGGCCATTGCCGTAGCCCAGAGCAAGAAGACCGCTTTGGACCAGATGGATGCCCAGAACGACGCCATCATTTCATCGTTGCCGGAAAAAGAACAGGGCTTCGTCCGGGTCAAGCGCGATGCCGACGTTTCCAACGAAATCTACGTTATGCTGGCCAAACGCTTGGAAGAAGCCAAGGTCGCCGAAGTCATGGTGCCGAATGAAGTCCAGGTCATCGATGCGGCTACACTGCCGGAAAAACCGATTAAGCCGCGAAAGGTCTTGATTATGGCCATTATGACCTTATTAGGGCTCATCGTCGGTATGGGGACCGTCATCGTCCAGTCTCTCATGTATCGCAAGATACGGACGGCAGAAGACGTAGAAAAAGAATTGGGCCTGCCTGTTTTGGGCATGATTCCCGATACCAGCACCTTACAGGTAGAAACGGGAAGCAGCGATGGTTTGTGGTCGAAAATTAGGAGGAAATTATGGCGGAAATAGATTTCATCACCCATTATGACAGCCGGTCGCCCGTATCCGAAGCCTATCGGGCTATCCGGACGAATTTGCAGTTTGCCGGTGCTGGAAAGCAATTGAAAACCCTCGTCTTTACGTCGGCCATTCCTGGCGAAGGGAAATCGACGACAGTTGCCAATTTAGCTATCGCCATGGGACAGGATGATAAAAAAATCCTGCTCATAGACTGTGATATGCGTAAGCCCGTCGTCCACCGCCGCTTCGGCCTCTTAAACCGGGGCTTGAGCAACTGTTTTGCCGAAGACCTGCCGCTGAAAGAAGTCATCCAGGCCGACGTCTTCCCCAACCTGGACGTCGTCACTAGTGGCCCGGTTCCGCCCAATCCGGCAGAACTTCTGGGATCGAAGAAAATGAAAGCCCTCCTGCAGGAAGCGGCCGAAACCTATGACTACGTTTTCTTGGATATGCCGCCGGTCCTGGCTGTCACCGACGCCGCCCTCATGAGCAGCCAAGTAGACGGTACCGTCCTCATCCTGGGCAGTGGCGACATCAGCCCGGATGAAGGTAAACAAGCGAAAGAACTCTTAGAAAAAGTCCACGCCAATATCTTAGGCGTTATTCTGAATAAAGTCCCGCAGCACCACAAGAGCGGCTACTATTACTACTACTATTACGACGAAAACCATAATAAGAAGCGTAAACGCCGCTAGCCTCCCCTGCGAAGGGGAGGCGCAGGCCGCAGTTCGCAGGCCGCAGGCCGTCTCGGACTCAGATGCCGCTGCGCGGCGACGGACTCAAACTGACAACATCGCCTCGAGTAACCCTCGGCTCGTAAAAAACGCCCCTTTGGGGCGCGTATGGCTCCCCTGATAGGGGAGCTGTCAGCGAAGCTGGCTGAGAGGTTCCTACAGCGACCAGACGGCCATACACCAATCGGGCCAATGTGGCATGATTTTCGCGAACTGCGACCGGCGTTTATCTCGGATTCAGATGCCGCTGCGCGGCGTCAGACTCAAACTGACAACGACGCTTCGGGAAACCCTCAGCGCGTAGCGGGACGCCCTTTGGGCGTCCCCTACGAAATCGCATCCAGGCGATAATAATTATCCACGGCCTGTGGCCTCGTGCGTAGGGGCCGTCCCGGTTAGGGCGGACCGCCGCGAACAGTCGGCCATATAACTTGCGAGCTAATGTGGCATGGTTTTGCGAACTGCGGTCTGCGACCGGCGCGCCCTACAAGGGGGCCCACGACCTGCGGACGGCAAACCAACCTCTCCGGCCTTTCGGCCACCTCCCCTATGAGGAGAGGCTTAACGACGAACGAACTACGATGAACGACAAACGCATCGCCGAAGGCAATAGTTTGCGAATAGTGATTTGCGGATAACTGGTTGTTGCGGCTTAGATGTTCCTATGAGTCGCATTTGTAATAAATGATTCATGACTTGGAGCTTATATTGTGGAATTAAAATTAGCAGAATTGATTAATTGATTATATCTCGGTAAGGGGAGTGGACACATGTATCAGCACTTTTTCAAGCGTTTTTTTGATATTTTTATCTCTTTTATCGGGCTTTTGATGTTGCTCCCTGTTTTTATTATTTTGGCGATTTTGATTTATTGGGAAGATGGCGGCCCTATATTTTTTATCCAGCAACGAGTTGGTCGTTATAATGTCCCCTTTTATATATATAAGTTTCGTAGTATGCGGATAGAAGCTCCTCATGATTGCGCTACTGGAGAATTAGATAATCCAGATAAATGGATTACAAAAATTGGAAAGTGGATACGGAAGACCAGTTTAGATGAGTTGCCTCAACTTATCAATATTATAAAAGGTGATATGAGTATTGTAGGTCCTCGTCCTGTAGTCTTAACTGAAACAGAATTAATCTCATTGAGAAAACTTTATGGTGCTAATCAGATACGCCCTGGTCTTACTGGATGGGCACAAATTAATGGCAGGGATGAGGTCAGCGTAATGAGAAAAGCTATTTTAGATAGAGAATATAAGACGAGAATATCGTTTTTCTTTGATTTGAGAATTTTTTTGGAAACCTTTGGTAACGTCCTTGGAGAAAAAGGAATTCATGAAGGGCAGAGAAGTTAATGGTGAGCATTGAGGAATGGTGAACGGGTTAAATGGTTAAAAAGGAAAAAAAGCAGAAGGTTCTTTTTGTTGCAAATACAGGAAGATTTTATCATTTCGAAAGACGAAAAATGAAGATGTTAACTGATATGGGTGTAGAAGTCCATTTTGCTGCTAATTTTACAGCAGCACCTATTGATAGAGTAGATGATACGAGCATTATTAAACATCAACTGGATTGCACGAGAGCTCCATTTTCCAGGAAGAATTGGAACGCTTATCAAGAACTGAAACGCTTAATGGGAAAAGAAAGATTTGATGTTGTTCATTGTCACACTCCTGTGGGCGGGGTTTTGGCGCGGCTCGCTGCTTGTAAATACAGAAAGCATGGCATGAAAGTCATTTACACTGCTCATGGATTTCATTTTTATAAAGGTGGACCTAAAAAATATTGGGCTATATTTTATCCTATTGAATGGGTTTGCTCTTGGTTGACCGATAGATTAATTACCATAAATCGTGAAGATTATATGAGAGCCAAAAAGCATTTTCATGCTTCAGAAGTGAGTTATGTACCTGGTGTCGGAATTGATATTACAAAGTATAAGCCGCATTTAGACGGATTTTCTTCATTACGAGCTGAGTTAGGTGTTAATCCTGATGAATACATGCTGTTATCAGCAGGTGAATTAACTGATCGCAAAAATCATGAAGTGGTTATCCGTGCTTTAGCTTTATTGCATATGCCAAAGATTAAATATTTTATTTGTGGCATTGGTCCTAAAGAAGCTTTTTTACAAGAATTGATAAAGAAAAATCATCTGGAAAATAATGTATATTTACTTGGTTTTAGAAATGACATATCAACACTTTGTCAGATTGCCGATATCTATATTTTTCCTTCGATTCAAGAGGGGCTTTCTGTTGCACTTATGGAAGCCATGGCTAGTGAGTTGCCAATTCTATGTAGCGATATTCGTGGTAACAATGATCTTGTGGATAATAAGAAAGGCGGGTACCGCGTTTTGCCTCATGACGTGGAACAGTGGACTAAGGCTATAAAGAATATGATTGAAAATCATGAGAACTGGAGTGATATGGGGGGATATAATAGAAATAAAATTGCTACATTATTTAGTGTCTCTAAAGTTTTGAAAGAAATGAAATCTATCTATGCTAATTATCTTGACAATGGAACTGAGGAAGATATAGAGTTTAAAACTTCTACTTCTGAGGAAATCGCGGCGAAATAAATTTGCCACTTGTGCTCGAGGGTTGACGATGCCAGTTTACACAAGGATTGAACTAAGTTTCCAGCTTATATGGCTTCTCGACTTGTGTGAATTGGTATTTTGTAAAATGATTGTCGAGGCAGGGGAGTCTTTGTAGATATATGACTAAAAAGAAATATAGATATTCTTTACAATGTATAGCAGAAGTCAGAACCTTGAAAGGAATATAGCTTATGGAAGAAAAAATGAATAAGGCACAAGCTGAAACAATTCAAGATAAGGAACATGAAAATGTAACACCAATGGATGATGCTCTTGAAAAAATCGTCTGCTTTTTAGATTTGTTAGGGTTTAGCAGTCTTATGAAGACGAATATTGATATGGCTGAAGCCAATATGAGGTGTATGCAGGAGGCTATTAAAAATGAATTTTTTGATTCAAAAGCCGTAGAAAAGAATGGCATTGATCATAAGGGAATAGCCTGTTCAGAAGATATAAAAAAAATTGCTGATAAAAAAGTGAAAGAATCTTTAATAACTACGTTTGAAAAAATCTTCACTATGAGTGACTCTATTGTGTTGGTTGCCCGAAAAAATGATATGGCTCTATTTGTTCAGCAAATATGTCACTTTGTCGCAAAACTTACTCGTCATTCTCTGAATAATGAAGGACAGTTTGCCCGTCGTTCAGAAGTGTATCCGCTTCTTTTCAGGGGAGGCTTTGGCATAGGGAAAGTGAATGTTGCTAATAATGTAATTAGTATAGAGAATGGCAAGTTAAAAAATGAGGGATTCAATATCTTTGGTATGGCATATCTGGAGGCAGTCAAGTATGAGGGAACCGCTCCGGGTCCCCGTATTTTTTGCGATAAGATTTTTGCTGAAAATCTCAGAAATCAGTTATCTGATCATGAAAAGGCAGTAGTATCAAAGGTTACCGATGCCTATGAAGATAAGCAGGATATGTATGAAATCGTGTGGCCTTACTATGCTATTGAAACAGATCATTTTACTTTATCTAGTCCTGAAGAAGATTGCAACGCTGTAGGAATTAATGTAAAAGAAGCAGAAAAAAAATTAAAAAAGCCTGTAGAAGAGCTGACACGAAAAGAATTTTATACTATGCAGCATAAAGTTCAGCTTTTAATGGAGCAGATGCAACATACAATGGAACATTATAAAGCATTTGAAAATATTGTTAATAAAGGAATCGATATTTATAAAAATAGCTAATACTGAATGTACTATATTTAAGAGAGAGTGATAGAGGAAGACTACTACTATAGACTATATGTATTACAATTCTAAGAAAGGGTATAGTATCGCATGATAATTACATTAACTGCAGCCGTTGCTACTGTTTCAGGCATGTTAATGGCTTTTGAGTCGTTAAGAAAGTATAGCCATATGCTATCTTCATTGCTACTGCTGATTTTCTTTTACCTCTTAGTCGGTGGAAATAGTGATAATGCAGATTATCTGAACTATGTTTGGACTTATCAGGGGAGCTCTGATTTTACTTGGGACAGATTTAGCTACTGGGCATATTATTTGACTATAGCGTTTTGCAGAAATCTTGGCTTAGATTTTGTGTCATATAGGTTAATAATGTATGGCATAGGCTTTTTATTCCTCTTTTTGTTTATGAGAAAAGTTGTAGGCTGGAGTCCCTTATTTTTGTTTTTCTACTTTATTTTTCCCATGGGTATTGATGCTACACAGATGAAGAACTTTGTGGCAATGACAATACTGGCCTATGCATTTACCTTTTTGTGCCGTTCTTCAAGAAAAGGTACTATTTTTTATTATCTTTTAGTTTTGCTGGCCAGTGGGTTTCATGTTGTGTTTCTAATTTTCCTGCCAGTTCCTTTTTTTAGGCGGGCGCTTTCAATTCGGTATTTTTCAGTAATTTTTTGGACTATAGTTTTGTCTATGATTATTCTTTTATCTACTGGACCGGGGAATACGGCATTTATGACTTTTCTTGGAACCATTGCACCAGATGATTTAATGGACAAACAGGCACTGTATTTGAATCAGTCAGTAAGATTTGGTTATATTATTTTTTTGATTGCCAATATTTTGACAACTGTTGGGCTAAGGTACATTTGGAAAGTTGCAAGTCAGTCTTTAACTGCCACTATAACTGAAAGAAATTTTATTCATTTGGCATATATCTGCTCATTATATTCATTTTTATTTTTCCCTTTTTACATGTTTACTCTAGAATTTGCACGCTTCTTTAGAGATTTATTCCCCATATTTCATGCAGCCATAGTCATTGCGTTGAATGTTATGTGCCCTAAATATTTAACAATTACTGTCAGACAGATTCTATTATTGGGATGCTATTTGATTTTATTGTTTTATATGGGGATTTTCGTGATTTATAATGTGTTTGATTCTACTGTTATTCCCTTATTTCAATCCAATATATTTATTTAGTGGGGAAGCAATATCTTTTGTTTTTGATAGAGATATGAATATTTTGTTAGTCATACGGATAGAGAATTTCAAATATTAACTGATTAAGGAAGGCCAATATATGTCTATAGAAATTACCTTTTTTACACCAACTTATAATAGAGCTGAACTTCTTCCCAAGCTTTATGAGAGCCTTTGCCGTCAAACACGAAAGAATTTTCAATGGCTCATTATTGATGACGGAAGCACTGATCATACGGAAGACATTGTCAAATCATTTAAGCCAGTAGGATTCACAATTGACTATATCAAGAAGAAAAATGGTGGCAAACATACAGCTATGAATTATTCCCATCCTTATATTAAAGGGAAAGTTGTAGGTATAGTGGATAGTGATGATTATTTGAAAGACGATGCTGCGGAAACGATTGAAAGTGATTTTTGCAGATTTAAAGACCAATCAGATATTTCTAGCATTAGTTATATCAAAATATCTCCTGATGGAAAAAATCTATCACGTAATCCTCCAGCGGACTATTACATAGCAGATGAAATCTCTTATCGCCATAACAAGCGGATACACGGAGATCAGTTTTTGGTAATCAAAACAACTGCCTTTGTACAGTTTAAATTGCCTGTTTTTCCAGGGGAGAGGTTTATGTCAGAGGGACCATTGTATCGTTTTCTGGCTTTGCATTCAAAAACGGTATATCGATCTAAAGCCATTTATGTTGGCGATTATTTAGAAAATGGCTTGACGAAGGAGGGTCGTCATATGCGGATGAAGAATCCTTATGGCATGATTGAAAATAGTAATACATGCTTTGTACCGGGAATGTGCTTTCGTGAGAAATGTAAAAAAGCAATTCTTTTTGATTTATATGCCATGTGTACTAAAGAGGGGCTTTGGTATCATATTCTGCATAACTGCAAAGCGCCTGGACTTTGTACTTTGATGAGTGTTTTAGGCATTCCTATGTATTATGTCTGGCATTATTACTATTAAAAGATGCCTTATGGCTTTAATGATTTTTGTTCACTTTAGAGTCGCAGAATTTTTTTATATTTATGCAATTTTAGAGTGGAGAGGGAAAAAATATGAGAAATAAAGGTATTACTTACATTATCGTTACCTGGAATAATGAAAAAGAAATAGAAAATTGCTTGTCCAGCATAGCTGAAAATTGCACCATGAACTATCAGGTGATTGTAGTCGATAACTGTTCCTCTGACAATACTGTTTCTATTGTTGAGAAACAATTTCCTGATGTTGAACTGATTGCAAGTAAAGAAAATTTAGGATTTGCAGGAGGAAACAATCTTGCACTTAAATATGTAAAATATGATTATATTTGCTATTTGAATCCTGATACTGTTTTAATAGAAGATATAGCAGCCCCCTCTGTTGAGTTTTTGAAGGAACATCCGGAGACTGGATTAGTATGTTGTCGTTTACTTAATCCTAACCATACAATTCAAAAATCTTGTTATAGCTTTTTGACTCCACTTAAGGCTTTTGCAGATATATTGCATATCAATGAAATTTTTTCCATGGTTCTGCCTAATAAATATTTTCCAACTTTTTACACTGGCACGGAGCCGATTATTATTGATTGGGCCTATGGTGCTGAAATGATTTTAAGTACGGAAGATGCTTCTAAATTAAATGGCTTTTCAACTGATTATTATATGTATGCAGAAGATATGGACATTTGCAAAAGGGTTTATGAAAGTTTGCATAAAAATGTAGTATTACTTGCTTCTAAAGCATTGATTCATCTTGGTGGAGCGAGCGAAAAACAAAATGTGAATTATAAGAAGCAATTATTAGTTGCTCGAAATAGCGCGAAATTTGCAAAAAAATTCTATGGTAATCATTCCGATAAGAAGCTATTGAAAAGTATGTGGTATGCATATAGTATCCGTAGCATACTTTTAAAATTATTCTATTTCAAGAATGACAGAAAAGAACAAATAATCAAGAGTTCAACACAAGTTGATACTTTTACTGCTGTTTTGCGGGAATGTGAACAAAACGAAAAAAAACATAAATTTCTATTTTGAGTAAAGATACAACAGATATATTACAATTTCTAATGCTTGGTTTTATTGTTGCATTATGCACCAGGACAAAAGCAGGACTGTTAACTGTAGATATCCTGGTTATTGCAAATCCTGATGTAGAATTTTCAGAAGCATTTCTCATCCGAGTTGTTCAGGATATGATTCATTTGCATGTACAGGCGGCTTCCGGATATATGAAGATGCCGGATAGTCAGCTACCTGCTCTATTGAATAGAAAAATCAACAGCTATTTGCATGAATTATTATCATGCACTGTTTTACCAAAAAGAATAATTCACTCTAAGATTAATTATGTTTTTTCTAGATATTACTATTTGATGAACTACGAAGAAATAAACGTATTCCAAAAATTCTTGCTGAAATTAGTTATACAGTATGGTATTTTTGCTAGAAGGATACTGTACAAAATTTAACGATATAGGGAAGCAACATACACTTTTCTGGGTTCCCATCCTGCTTTTATACTTTGCTTTTCACTGCCTTCATTGCTGGCATAAGTTTTAACGCTAAGAATAAAGCTCTAAGTGTCAATGTGAAGTGTCAATGTGTACAGCATACAAGGAAATAGACTGAAGATGGGAAAAAGCAGTGGGATAGTTAGTCATGACTCGAGAGTTTGAAAAAAAGACGGGAGTAAACGATATGGACGCATTGATTTTACGAAATATGCAGAACGAAGAGCTTGAAATCATGCGCGTGATTGACCAGTTCTGCAGAGAACATGGAATATCCTATTCATTATATGCAGGAACGGCTATCGGCGCCGTGCGACATCATGGATTTATCCCCTGGGATGATGATATTGATATCTGTATGACCCGGGCAGAACTGAACCGCTTCAGGAAATGCTGGCAGCAGAATCCGGTGAAAGGGTATTATTTTGAGAACTGTCTGGATGACAGATATTGTGGAATTGCTCATACTAAAGTTCATAAAGAGGATACTCTTTTTCTTTCTGAAGGGGAAAATGAATCTAAAGGTCATCATGGCATATGGGTCGATATTTTCCCTCTGGATAAGATTCAGCCTGGGTGGGATACAAGAATGTGCTATCTCCATGCGCTTATTCTGAATATGCTGACTAGGGCGAATGTTTCAATGGGCAACGATTCCGGTATCAAGATTATGGTAAGAAAAATGCTTCAACTTCTGCCATATCCATTAAGAAAGATTTGGATAAGACACGAATGGCAATGGTTCACGGAGCATAATGAAAAGGCAAAGGGGCATTATAACTGGGCAGATTTTTCAGCTGTGTACATGTTTAGGGTACGTCTGCCGGAAAAAATGATGGATGAGTTCATTCCTATGGCTTTTGAGGAGACTTCATTTTCAATATCCAGGCGTTATGATGAGATGCTGCGAGCCTGCTATGGAGATTATATGAAACTTCCACCGATGGAGGAAAGAGTTTGCAAACATAAACCGGTAAAGATTGTTTTTTAATGATTACAGCAGTTTACAACTTTTTGAACAAATAAATATCGCGTAACCACACTTTGGAGTATAATGAATCTGCTACAAACCACCATCTTAAAGGAGTTACGCGATGAATTCATTATACTTCGAATATTCGATTATTGGTAGTCTGTTTCGTTTCTTTTCTCCATATTTTTCTACGGCGACACGGCCAACGCGATTCCTACTGACCTGGTTGGTCATCGCTCAGGTAGCCTTGCAATCGTTCCTCTTCACCGGAATTTCTTGTCCCAGGGCCCCCTCGCTGCTTGAACAGTTTGAACAGTTATTACTGGGCGATTCGGAACGAAACGGTGACGAGCTGTTCTTTCCGCCTGCAAACAGCACAATTGGCTTGCAGCCTGATTCCGGTGGCCTTACAGAATGAACCGGTCTTTCTCAGTGTCGATGATACGACGGTACCGAAATTTGAAATGCCAGTCCACTGCGTGAATTTTATTGACTAATTCCCTAAGCTGTTTGGCACCTTCAAAATTTTCCCGGCCTTTCTCCTTTAAAGTCTTTTCAAAAGAATGAATCTGCTTCCAGATATCAAAAGAATAGGGCGTGGAAAGCCCGCTAGTGTGTAGTTTCCTTATCATATTCAGGGCTTGGCTAACTTGTTTAGGGTTATGATAATCCAGCGTTTTTGCATTAGAAATAAAATATGATATTTTTCATCCATTTTCCGGATCCATATAAATATATGTATTGTCAAGCTGCAGATTTTTGGCTATTTCCATGGAGGCTGTTTCGCTTGGTGGTGCTTTAGAAGCAGACCCATCATCGCCTAATGACAATGCATACATCAGGGGCGCGGCTTATTACGGGGGTGATCATCATGAGGAATGAAAACCATCCGTAAACTTTAGGAAATGCGGCTTTCTGCCATGGCAGGTGCTTATATGACACAGCTGGAACATCCTGAAAACTTCTCCAACATGACCTTTGATGAAAGGTTCGCCCTCATTGTTGACCATGAATCCGACGTAAGGCTGAACAACAAACTGAAAAAGCCCATTAGGAATGCCCATTTTCCCAATAGCCAGGCAGACCTTGCCGACATCCAGTACCTTCCGGACCGCCCCACCTTGACCGTGACCTCATTCATCTGCTTTCCACCAATGCCTATATTGAGAAGAGCCGTGACATCATCCTCTGTGGCGCTACGGGAAGCGGTAAGACATTTCTGGCAAATGCGCTGGGGATGAATGCATGCCGGGCCGGCTACAAGGCACTCTACCTGAGGCTTCCGGACTTCTTTGTAGAGTATGCCCTGGCGGCCGCCAGAAACAAACAGCAAGACTATACAAAGAAGTTTCAGAATGTTCGTCTTCTTATCCTTGATGAATTTCTGCTTATCCCGGTAAAACCACCTCAGCAGGAAAGCCTTCTGGAACTTCTGGAGCGCCGTTCCGGCAATACATCTACCATTTACTGCTCACAGTATTCCTTTGCCGGATGGCATGAGCAGCTTGGTGGCGGCGCGATTGCCGACTCCATTCTGGACCGTATCATCCACGGCTCCTATAAATTGGAAATAAAAGGGGATGTATCCGTGCGACAGCGATTGGCTGAAGCTGAAAAGGCGGAAGAACTGAATTCAGTGTGAAGGGATTGCAACAGGGAATCCGTCCACCAGGAGTGGACGGCCCCCTCCTGCGTATTCACTGGCTCTCAAATCGCGTATCGCATGGCTCTCACGCGCGTATAGGGTGGCTCTGAAACGGCGTAATATTCATTCCTCTCCATAGGTGTATAATTTATATCTATCAAGGAGGAGATTTCTATGGATATGCCAGCTAATGCCAAGATGCAGACTATCTCGGGGAAAAAGTATGTCTTTATTGATACTCCCTATTGGAACGCAGAGAAGCATCGCGGGGAGCATAAACGCCGCTATATTGGGAAAATAGTAGAGGGACAGTTCGTTCCGAATGGGAAGTATCTGTTATCACTGGAGAAATCCGGAACGGTTAAGCCAGGGCCGGTGCCTGTTACCGAATGTAAGCGGCAGTTTTATGGAGCGACCTATCTCCTTGACCCAATTGGTGATAAGCTCGGAATTGTGGATGATTTGAAAGCGTCCTTCCCCGACAAGTATAAGCAACTCTTGTCACTTGCCTATTTCTTTGTTTTGGAGGAAGGTGTCTGCTTACCGTCTCCGCAAGTGGGCGTTGACTCATAAGCATTCCTATGGCAGGGACATCCCTTCCCAGCGGATTAGTGAGCTTATGGGCTCCATTGATGAAGCTTCAAAGATGAACTTTTTCCGTCGGCAGGCTCGACGCAGAGCGGAGAAGGAGTTTCTTGCTTTTGACACCACGTCAATTTCTTCTTATTCTGAGCTGATTAAATTTGCCAAGTATGGGAAGAACAAGGAAGGAGACCATCTGCCACAGATTAATCTAGCTCTGCTGTATGGAGAAGTGTCACGGCTTCCGGTTTATTTCCGCAAGCTTACAGGAAATACGGCGGACGTCAGTCTGATACGAAATCTGATGCTGGACATTGATTTCCTGGATATGAAGAAACTGAGCTTCGTTATGGACAGAGGTTTCTACAGTGAGAAGAATATTAATGACCTGATGAAGCATCACCATAAGTTCCTCATAGGTATTAGATGCAGACTGAAAATTGCCAGGAAACATCTTGATGAGGCCCGCGGGGAAAAGCTGATCAGCTGGGAAAATTACAACGATGATGTAGGCCTGTACGCCATGAGCTTTACCGATGAATGGAACTATAGGGAAGAGCAGCCTCGGACAGGGAAATGCATATGCGATAAGCGGAGAGTCTATGTCCATGTGTACTTCAACGACCAGCGTTGTACCGATGAGCGGCTAAGCTTTGCAAAGTACCTGACATGTCTGCAGGATGAGCTGAAAAGCGGCAAGAAAGCGGAAGGACACTTGAGGGACAACGATAAGTACTTCGTGGTCAGCGAGCCCCCCAGGAAGGGACTGAATATTGTTCCCAATGGAGATGCAATTCGTGAACATCAGCGTGATTTCGGCTATTTTGTCCTGCTTTCCAACGGGGTTAATGACCCGGAGGAAGCCATAAAGCTTTACCGAGTCAGAGACCTGATAGAAAAGGCTTTTGCAAATCTGAAAGAAAGGCTGGACATGAGGCGTATGTCCGTCTCCTCCTCCGAGAATTTCGAAGGAAAGCTCTTTGTACAGTTTCTGGCACTGATTTAACTTTCCTACATCAAAAAGCAGATGGACGAGAAAGGACTGTACAAGAAGTATACGATGCAGACACTGCTGGATGATTTGGATATAATTGAGCTTTACCAACAGCCAGGCAAAGCCCATCATCTTTCAGAGATAACAAAGAAGCAGATGGCTCTATATGATGGAATGGGAGTCGCAATCCCGAAATAGATATAATTTCACGGGACTTCAGGCTAATAATTGGGGGTCAGTTCATCCTTTGTGAAATGAGGATATCTTTTTATCAGTCGAAAAATAGAAAAGGCTGTGTAGATGGACATTCTTGCCATTGCGTTCACGAAAATATATGATACAATTATTATGTACAATGAATTATAAAGAGAGAGTATAGGAATGAATATTCAAGAATTAGATATATTAAAAATTTTAAACTTACATCCATTTGTATCGCAACGAGATTTGGCGGAATCACTTAAATATGCTTTAGGAACAGTGAATAAATCGTTGCGATTTTTGATTAGTCATGGTTACCTTAAACTGATTGGCAAAGATAGTGAAAAAATAGTTCTTACCGATAAAGCGAAATCTGTTATAAAGTCGAATTCACCCCAAAATGCTATTATTTTAGCGGCGGGCTACGGTATGAGAATGGTTCCAATTAATATGGAGAGACCGAAAGGATTGTTAAAAATAAAAGGAGAAGCGCTTATTGAACGTATTATACGGCAGCTTCATGAGGCAGGGATTAGTGAAATTCACATTGTAGTTGGATTCATGAAAGAAAAATTTGAATATTTAATGGATAAGTATCATGTTGATTTAATTGTAAATCCAGAATATGCCAAAAGCAATAATTTGGAATCATTGGCATGCGCTGCGAAATATTTAAATAATACATATATTATTCCTTCTGATGTATGGTGTCAAAAAAATCCATTTAACAAGGTGGAAATCTATCCTTGGTATATGGTTAGTGATTTACCTGATGATGACTCAAATGTGCGAGTCAATCGAAAGAGGGAGCTTGTTCTGGTGAAGCCTGGGACAAAAGGTAATAAGATGATAGGCATCAGTTATCTTTGCGGAGATGCATGTAAGAGTGTTCGTGCTCGAGTTTATAAGTATCATGTGGATCCGGTCTATACGGATAAGTTTTGGGAGGAAACACTTTATAATGGCAATAAAATGATCGTATTTGCTAAAGTTGTGGAAAGGATGCAATGTATAGAAATCAACACTTATGAGCAGCTGAGAGAATTGGATGGAAAGTCTGCACAGTTAAAGTCGGACGCAATTTTAACAATTACAAATGTTTTCCAGTGCAGAGGGACTGATGTGACGGAAATTAATGTGCTGAAAAAAGGAATGACAAACAGATCATTTCTCTTTAATGTCAAAAACATCAGGACAACTGGCCTTTCAGATGGAAAGTATATTATGCGTATTCCTGGCGAAGGAACGGATTTATTGATTAATCGCAGACAGGAAGCACATGTGTATGAGGCCATTAAAGGTAAAGGATTATGTGATATTCCGGTTTATATGAATGCAGAAAATGGCTTTAAGATTACACGGTACTTGCATAATGTGCGTACATGCAATCCGTTTAATGAGGCGGATTTGCAGAGGTGTATGAGCAAGTTGCGGCAACTGCATAGTCAGAGGCTGCAAGTGAAACATACTTTTGACATTTTCAAAAATATTGAATTTTATCATTCGTTATGGAATGATAATAAATCCATGTATCAGGATCACGAAAAGACGACGAATCATGTCTTTTCGCTGAAAAAATATATTGATTCTCAACAGAGAGACTTCTGCTTGACTCATATTGATGCGGTTTATGATAATTTCCTTTTCTATATGGAAAATGGAAAAGAGCAATTGCAGTTGACAGATTGGGAATATGCGGGAATGCAGGATCCCCATGTTGATATTGCAATGTTTTGTATTTATGCAATGTACAATAAAGTGCAAACTGATCATTTGATTGATATTTATTTTCAAGGGCAGTGCACTGATGATACAAGAACAAAAATCTATTGCTATATGGCGGCTTGTGGACTGCTTTGGTCAAACTGGTGCGAATATAAGAGTCAGCTTGGGGTAGAGTTTGGGGAATATTCGCTGAGTCAGTATAGGTACGCGAAGGACTACTATAGGTACGCAAAGGAAAGGATTGAGTAATGATAAAGGTAAAAAATGCTGTAATTATGGCTGCTGGAACATCTAGTCGATTTGCGCCTTTAAGCTATGAAAAGCCTAAGGCATTAATACGAGTTAAAGGGGATGTGCTGATAGAGCGGCAGATTATGCAGCTACGAGAAGCAGGAATTCGTGAGATTTATATTGTGACGGGTTATAAGGCTAATATGTTTGATTATCTTAAGGATAAATACAATGTTTATCTTCGATATAATCATGAATATACTGTTCGGAACAACAACAGCAGTATCAGGGTTGTAGAAGATATTATAGGAGATACATATATATGTTCAGCTGATAATTATTTCATCAGAAATCCATTTTCATCTTATGAAGATGGTGGATATTATGCGGCAGTTTATTCAGATGGCCCAACGAAAGAATGGTGCCTTTCAGTAGATCCACTCGGCTTTATTGACAAAGTACATATAGGAGGAAAGTCCTGTTGGTATATGTTGGGGCATACATTTTGGGATAAAACATTTAGCAGACGATTCATTAATATTCTGAATCGTAATTATGATTTGCCAGATATGGCGGAAAAGCTTTGGGAGGAAATCTATATAGAGCACTTGGACGAATTAAAACTTAAAATTCGCAAATATCCAGCGAAGACTATTTTTGAGTTTGACTCATTGGATGAACTCAGGCAGTTTGATTCCAGTTATATCAATCATACTGGCTCTTCTATTATGGCCAGTATTGCAGAGAAGATGAAAGTCCAGGAAGGGGAGATTATCGATATCAATAATATAAAGGGAAAAGATAATCAAGCTGTTGGATTCACTTTTAAGGTGCATGAGAGAACCTATCAATATCTTTATGGTAAGAGTGATATAGTATCATTAAAATGAAAGGATAACAATGAGAACAGCAAATAATAAGTTAATTGATTGGGAAATTACTATTATACCAATTATTTGTATTTTCAGCATGGCATTTTTCTTCTTTATCTATCCCCAAAAATCAAATCTTTTGCTTGGGCAGATACGGTTGGTGTTAGGCGATACATTTGGAGCGTATTATCTCTTAATCGGTCTTGGCGTCTTTTTGATTTCGCTCTATTTAGCTTTTTCAAGCTATGGAAATATTGTTCTCGGAAATAAGAGTGAAAATCCCAGATATTCTTTTTGGACATGGGGTGCTATGATGTTTACTTGCGGTCTAGCCGCTGATATCCTATTCTACTCTTTCTCTGAATGGGTCATGTATGCATCAGATCCTCATATTACTGAATTGGGAACCATACAAAACTGGGCTGGCGTTTTTTCTTTGTTTCATTGGGGATTTATACCATGGGCTTTCTATCTGGTGTTGGCTGCTTCCTTCGGATTTATGCTCCATGTCAGGAAAAGAAATCGACAGAAGTTTTCCGAGGCATGTCGACCAATTTTAGGGAAATGGGTAGATGGAAAATTAGGGAAAGTTATTGACTTATTTTCTGTTTTTGCTTTACTTGCTGGAACAGCAACCACTTTCTCAGTTGCAACACCACTGATGGCAGTTATCATTGAAACATTGACTGGCCTGCAAATTTCTAGGACACTAATTACTATTGGTATTATTATTATTACTTTCGTTGTTTATACCTACTCTCTGTTGTATGGAATTAAAGGGATATCTCGCTTGTCAGACTGGTGTATGTATTTATTTTTTGGCTTGCTTGTTTTTGTTGGCTTACTTTGCGGAGAAAGTCGATATATTATTGAGACTGGTCTGCAGTCTTTTGGGACCATGCTTAATCATTTCATCGAGTTGGCAACATATGCAGATCCACTTAGAACATCTTCGTTTCCTCAAAATTGGACTATTTATTACTGGTCATATTGGATGGTTTGGAGTATTGCGGCGCCTTTCTTTATTGGGAAAATCAGCCGGGGCAGAACTATCCGTCAGTTGATTCTTGGTGGTTATCTATTTGGTGTAGGGAGCACATGTATCAGCTTCATCGTTCTTGGAAATTATTCTATGGGAATACAAATGACGGGGCAGGAGGATTTTATTTCAATGTATCAATCGGGAGTGAATATATACGATATGATTATTTCCATGATCTATATGATGCCTCACCCAATGGTTGTTTTGTCATGGCTTATAATCACTATGGTTGCTTTCTATGCAACTAGCTTTGATTCTATTGCTTTCATTGCAAGTTGTTATAGTTATCATCGTTTGGAAGAGGGAAGTTATCCATCTAGAAAGATTGAGTTTATCTGGTGCGTACTTCTTATCGTTCTTCCAATTGCCCTGCTTTTCAGTGAAAGTTCTATGGCAAATATTCAAAGCGTATCTATTATCGCAGCATTTCCGCTTGGAATTATCATAGGTGTTATTATAATCGGTTTTATCAAAGATGCAGGGGCATTTTTAATGGAAAGAAACAAGCGGCTATTATAGAGAGTTAATGTAGTGTCAGCACTTTACAACTTTTACGCCGCCTCGGAAGTTGACGAAGCGAGTTTACACAAGGCCTGAACTAAGCCCGTTGGATTTTTTGCGGTTTGGGCCTTAGAGACCAAAGTGCCCAAAAATATTTCACGCTGTATTTGCCAGCTTATATGGCTTCGCAGCTCTTGTGGACTGGCGTTTTGGTACTTCGCAAAATGCTCGTCCAGATACGGCAGCATTTTCAGGCTGCTGTGAACAAGGTTTACCAGGTTCACCCTATGTTCAATACCATTTTGGCGGCGAATCCGGTAGGCATTCAGCGACCAGAAGGCCTTCTGCTCATAGTAGTTGGTTTCGATGGCCCAACGCAGCTTGTACAGCTTCAAAGGATAATAGTCCATGCCTTCTGCTGGTGCGTCCCGTAGGATCTTTCGTTCCTGCCAGGCGCAGCTTATATGCAGGTCACTGGGATTCAGGGTGCTGAAGAAAAGCCGCCGGGAGCCAGATGTAGTGCAGCTGACATAAGCGTGGATACGGCGATTCCCGCAGATATGGGTCAAAACAATCCGATGACCCACTTGCATACCGTCCATATTCCAGGACAGCGTAAAATCATTTATATGAATCCGCTTTCCTCGTTTTTTCGGACGTCCCGGCTTGCCGTTAGGCAATGGCGGTAGTTCATACATTGCCGAATCACTGCGGACATTACAGATGATGTCCAGTCCGGGATACTGCAAAACCCGTTCTATCAGCGAGCTTTTAGCGTACCAACTGTCAAAGAGCAACAGTACCTGCCGGTCTTTCAGTAAGGGCATCACCTCCTCGATGAGGTCAACGGCTAATTCAAGTTTGGTCTGGTGCTAGCATATAAATAGGACAAGTCAAACTGAGGTTTTCCATAAAGTGATA
>OGYX01000819.1_pt1 | contig 23812 bp, 19 predicted proteins | sample 1576601 | NCBI WGS metagenome assembly OGYX01 (sample SAMEA3541561, study PRJEB24748) | human gut metagenome | biome: human gut; feature: human-associated habitat; material: faeces | place: China | collected 2012 | reverse complement strand
ACGGCGGCCTCGCCCTCCCTCCAGTACTTGGCGACCGTGTGCCGGTCCATGCCGTGCCTCCTCGCGATCTCGCTGAAGTTCGGCTTGGCGCCGGACTCCCTGTAGACGTTGAGCTCTCCCATTACGTTTCGCTCCATATCCCGCTCCTCCCGGGTCGGATACCCGATCGGAGCATAGTTCCGTTTGCGCAGTTGGTGAAAGTACGTTAGCGGGGTTGGCGAAAGCGCGTTGGCGCATTCGGCGAGATACGTTTGCGAAAGTGGTTGGTTTTAGATTAGCGCTAACAGAACCCTTCGGCCGGCCCTTGGGCCTCGGGCGCAGGGCCTCCGCGCCGCCCCGGCGGTATAGTGCGCACCACTTCTTGAGCGGCGACATCGACATTATGCCGAACGCCGCCATCGCCTCGGTCTTCGTCATGCCGCCGTCGACGACGGCGGAGGCGGCGGCGACCTTCTGCTCGTATGTGTACCTGCCCTGCTTTCCGTCCATGCGCAGCAGCACCTCGCTCCCGAATGCGCGGTATATCTCCTGCCGTCTTCTCACGGCTTCCACGGGAAGCGAAAGGGCAATCGCGGCAGATTTATACCCGTGCCCGAGCTCGAAGAGCCCTATGGCCGCCTTCCTGGCCTCGATATCATGCTTCACTCTCAAATCAACGCGCATAAAGAAAGCCTCCCATTTCTCATGTCCAAGAAATGGGAGGCAGTTCATTGGTGGTCTGGGCTTTTTTCATCTTGTGTGCTGCTGGAGCCGAGTGCGAGCAAGCCGCTGCTGTTTGTTGGGGTTGGCATTTTACTTTTCGATACGCTCCCTCAGCAGCTCCAGTGCGTGAGCGTAGCCTTGGAGGCCTTCGCCGGTGATGGTGGCAAAGCATGCCAGGCGTGCATAGCTCACCTGACGGAAGTCCTCGCGCGTCTCGACGGCGCTGATGTGGACCTCGACGGCAGGGATGGCGACGGCCTTGAGGGCGTCCAGGATCGCCACGCTCGTGTGCGTGTAAGCCGCCGGGTTGATGACGATGCCGTCGGCCTTGCCGTAGGCCTCCTGGATCTTGTCGACGATGCTGCCCTCGTGGTTGGACTGGAAGACCTCGACGTCGTCGAAGCCCTGTGCAGCGCCCGCTTCCTGGCAAATCTGCACTAAGCGGTCGTAGTTGTCGCTGCCATAGATGCCCGGCTCGCGAATGCCGAGCATGTTGAGGTTGGGACCGTTGATGACGAGTGCTTTCATGGTTGCTTCCTTTGCAGTCGAGAAACCACCACAAAGGTGCCTGTCCCCTTTGCGGTGGTTTTGATTAGAGAGCGGATGGGAGGGTGTCGAGGAGGGCTTGGGCGGTGTTGGCGGCGCAGTCGCGTGAGTCGATGATGTAGTCGGCCCAAGCGCGGTAGCGCGGCATGCGCTGCTCGGCCAGCTTGTCGATGCCATCGCGGGCGGTGATGGGGCGACCCTTGTGGGCGAGTTCGTCGAGCTTACGGTTGAGCATCACGATCTGGCTGTTCTGGTGCAGTAGCGGGTAGTTCTCGTCGCGCGTGACCACGCCGCCGCCCGTGGAAAGCACCAGGCCGCTGCGCTTGGAGATGCCGGCCAGCGCCGCCGTCTCCTGCTCGCGGAAGGCCGCCTCGCCGCGCTCGACGATAAAGTCGGCGCAGGGCATGCCCAGGCGCTCCTCGAGGGCGCGGTCCAGGTCGATGTGCTCTCGCCCCGTGAGCAGGGCAATCTGCTCGCCCACGCGGGTCTTGCCCGAGCCCGGCATACCGATCAGCGCGATGTTCTGTTCGCGGCGTGACAGGCGCTCCGTTACGTCCAGAATGCGCTCACGCGGAGTGACCTGGCCGGTGTAGCGCTCAACGGCTTGCGCCGCCTGGGCCACGAGCATCAGCAGGCCGCCGATGCAGGGGATGCCGCGGCGCTCGGCCTCGAGCATCAGGCCCGTGCGTGCAGGGTTGTAGACAATGTCGATGACGCCCTCGAGCGCATCGAGCCCCTCGAGCGTGCAGGGGGCATCGGGACAGTGGGGGAACATGCCGGCGGGCGTGCAGTTGACGAGCAGTGCGGCGTCGGACTGCTGCGCGATGTTGTCGTAGTTGACTTCGCTCGTGCGGCCGACCGGCACGACGATGGCGCTCAGGTCGCCGAGCACCATGCTGGCAGTGGTGCCGGCGCCACCGGTGGCACCGAGCACGAGGGCCTTCTTGCCGGCGACCTCAACGCCCAGCTCCTCGACTAGGCACTGAAAACCAAAGTAGTCGGTGTTGTCGCCGCGCAGGCGGCCGTCGGGCAGGCGCGTGATGGTGTTGACGTTTCCCATACGCTCGGCGAGTGGACTCAGCTCGTCCAGGTATTCCATGACGGCGCGCTTGTAGGGGATGGTCACGTTGGTGCCCTCCCATTCGTCACCCGTCATAAAAGCCTGGAGGTCCTCGGGCTCGCGCTCAAAACGCACATACTCGAGCCCCGCGAGCTCCTTGTAGATGGTCGGGGTGTAGCTGTGGCCCAGCACGCGGCCCAGCACGCCGTAGGGGCGGGTTGCGGCGACATCGTTCATCTAGAGCACCTCCGTGTAACTGCCAAAGTAGGTGAAGCTCTCGCACACGTCATCGATGGAGTCGAGCAAGTCGTCGAGGGCCTTGCTACCAAAGGGGCAGTCCAGGTCAAAGTAGAACATAAACTCAAAGTCATGCCCGGGGATGGGACGGCTCTCGAGCTTGATGAGGTTGATATTGAGCGCGTAGAAACGCTCGAGTACGCGATAGAGCGCGCCCGGCTCGTTGGCCGTGGTAATCATGAGCGAGGTGCGGTTGGCGCCGGGGTAGACGCGTGGCTCGCGGCTGATGACGACAAAGCGCGTGTAGTTGTTGTCCGAGTCCTGGATGTTGGGCTCCAGTACCTCCAGGCCGTAGAGTGCGGCGCAGCTGCGCGATGCGATGGCGGCAACATCGGTGCGCTCGGAGCTGGCGACCATCTCGGCCGACATGGCGGTGTTGGGGTACTTGGTGGCGTGCAGGCCGTGCGCCTCGATAAAGCCAGCGCACTGCGCGATGGCCTGACCGTGGCTGTAGACCTCGCGTATGCCCGCGAGCTTGGTGCCGGGCTTGACGAGCAAGTTGTGGTCGATCTTGAGGCGCAGCGAGCGCACGATGTGGAAGTCGAACTGGGCGAGCAGGTCGTAGACGGCGTTGACTGAGCCGGCGGTGGAGTTCTCGATGGGCAGCACGCCAAACTCGCAGAAGCCGTCGCGCACGGCGCGCATAACGCCCTCGAAGGTCTCGAAAAACGCGATGTCGGGCACGTCGAAGAGTTTGCACGCGGCGATTTGACTGTAAGCGCCCTCGACGCCCTGGCAGGCGACGGTGGCCGTTTGAGGGAAGGGCGTGTCGGAGGCTGCAGCCGTGGCATGGGCCTTTTGCGACACCGTGATGCCCTTGAGCTCGTTGATATAGCGCTGCTGCTCGGCCTTGCTCATGCTCATGAGGAGGCGGAACAGGGTGATGGCTTGGGCCTCGTAGCGCTCGGGTGCGCGGCTGGCGAGGTTGTTGAGCTTGGAGCGCTCACGGGCGGGGTCGAAGACGGCCTTGCCCATCTCGATTTTTGACTTGGCGACTTCGGTGGCAATGTCCATGCGCTCAACAAAGCTGTTGAGGAGCGTGGTGTCGATGCCATCGATGGCCTGGCGGATGTCAGCAAGGTCCATGAAGACCCCTTTCACGTGTTGGGGGATGTTGAGGGGTGGGTAGTTAGCGCTGGGCGGCGTCTTCGAGGAGGGCGTCCCAGATGGCAAGGGCGGCGGCTGCCTCGGCTACGGGGACAGCTCGGGGGACGATGCAGGGATCGTGGCGGCCGTGGACCGAGAGCTCGGCATTTTCCATAGCGTCCATGTCCACCGTCTGCTGCTCGCGGCCAATGGAGGGCGTCGGCTTTACAGCCATGCGCCACATGACGGGCGCGCCGGTCGAAATACCGCCCAGGATGCCGCCGGCGTTGTTGGACTCGACCTCGATCTCGCCCGTCTCGGCATCGATGCGATACGGATCATTGTTCTCGCTGCCGCGCATGGCGGCCACGGCAAAGCCCATGCCAAACTCCACGCCCTTTACGGCGGGAATGCCAAACGCGATTTGCGCGATGCGGTTCTCGATGCCGTCGAACATGGGGTCGCCGATGCCCGCGGGAAGCCCATAAATGCCGCACTCCACGATGCCGCCGATGCTGTCGAGTTCGTCGCGTGCGGCTAGGATCTCCTCACGCATGCGGCCGGCTGCGGCGGCGTCAATGCAAGGAAGATCGTTCGTTAGGATCGCTTTGCGGTCGGCCTCGCGATAGACCATATCGTCCATCGGCAGGTCGGAGATGCCGCCGATCTGCGCTACATGCGCCATCACTTTAATGCCGCGGGCCTCGAGTGCCTGCAGCGCAATGCCGCCGGCGATGCACAGGGGTGCCGTTAGGCGGCCGGAGAAGTGCCCGCCACCGGCGACATCGTGCATGTTGTGATACTTCACGCGCGCAGGGAAGTCCGCATGTCCGGGGCGGGGCTTGCGGCGCAGCTCGGAGTAATCCTTGGAGCGCGTGTTGGTGTTCTCGATAATCGTGGCGATGGGCGCGCCGGTGGTATGTCCATCGACAACACCGGCGATGATGTGCGCGGCGTCAGCCTCGCGGCGTTTGGTCGCGGTCTCGTCGCGACCGGGGGCACGACGGTCGAGGAAGGCCTGCAGCTGCTCCTGGTCAACAGCGATGCCCGCCGGAATGCCATCGAGGGAGCAGCCGATGGCGGGGGAGTGCGACTGGCCGAAGATGCTTAAGTGCAAGACGTTGCCAAAGGTCGAGGACATGCTATTCCTCCTCGAGTGTGACCTTGCCGCCCAGCAGGCGGTAGTGGTCGAAGAAATCGGGATAGGACTTGTTGACGGCCTCGGCGCCGTGGATCACGACCTCGCCGGTGGCGCGGCTCGCGGCGATAGCGGCCATCATGGCGATGCGATGGTCGTTGTGCGAATCGACCTCGCCGCCGGTGAAGGCATCGACACCCTTGATGATGAGGTCATCGCCGGCAATGCGCACCTGCGCGCCCAGCGCGGTGAGCTCGCGGGTGGTCGTGACCAGGCGGTCGGATTCCTTGATGCGCAGACGGGCGCAATCGCGGATAAAGGTGCGGCCCTGTGCCAGCGAGGCCACGGCCGAGATGACGGGCACCAGGTCAGGAATGTCGTGGGCGCTCATCTCAAAGCCGGCGAGCTTGTCGGACTGCACGGTGGCGGCGTTGGTGGAGCGCACGATGCGGGCGCCAAAGCGCGAAAGCGCGGCGAGCACGTTTCGGTCGCCCTGCGCGGAGCTCAGGGATACGCCCTCCACGGTGATGGGGTCGGCGCCGATGGCACCGGCGCACAGCCAAAAGGCGGCGTTGGACCAGTCGCCCTCGACAGCAACGCTGCCGGGCGTGCGGTACGAGCCGCTGCTCACGCGGAAGTTCGTGACCTCGGGCTGGCCGTCCTTGGCCGGAATACGCTCGACGTTGACCTCGACGCCGAAGGCCTTCATGGCCTGGATCGTCAGGTTGATGTAGGGACGGCTCTCAATGAGGCCGGTTACCTGCACGCAGGAGGGCTGGGCCAGCAGCGGGGCTGCCAGCAGCAGGCCCGAGATGTACTGCGAGCTCACGTTGCCCGGAAGCACAAAGGTGCCCGGGCGCATGCGGCCGCTCGTCTTGAGCGGAAAACCGCCCAGACCCTGTAGGTCGCAGCCGGCGGCGATGATCTCGTCCGAGAGCGGGGAGAGCGGGCGGGCGCCCAGGCGGCCCTGGCCTACGAAGGTGGCATCTGCACCCAGCGCGCAGGCGACAGGCAGCATAAAGCGCAGCGTGGAGCCACTTTCACCGCAGTCAAGCGTGCCGCCGGCAAGGGCCTTGAGCAGACCAAACTCAACACTCTTCATGGTGGGGTGGACCTGGAAGCCGTCCTCGACGGTCTCGATGCGAGCACCCAGGGCCGTAAGGCAACGCACCGTAGCCTCGATGTCGGCGCAGGTGGTATTGCAGGTGACGTGTGTCTCGCCGTTGGCAAGCGCAGCGCAGATGATGAGGCGATGCGCCATCGACTTGGACGCGATGGCGGGAACGGTGCCCTTGAGCGGGGACGGGGTGATGCGGGCTAGCATGCGGATGCGTCTCCCTTCTGGCCGAGGCCCTCGGCAATGAGTTCGTGGAAAGTGGAAAGTGGCGTGCGGTCGATGCTGCAGCGGCCAATGCCGTGCGGAATCACCAGGTCGATGGTGTCGCCCGCGCGCTTCTTGTCGTGGAGCGCTTCGGCAAAGACGGCATCGGCATCTAGGCCGCAGCGGGTCTTGAGGCCATGGCGGGCGCAGAGCTCCTCAATACGACCGGGCAGCGCAGCATCGCAGACGCCGTGCAGGGCCGCGGCGCGCGTGATGATACCCATGCCGATCGACACGCAGTTGCCGTGTCCGAGCTCAAAGTGCTCGCAGGCCTCGACGGCGTGTCCGGCGCTGTGTCCAAAGTTGAGGAGCTTGCGCTGGTTGGTTTCGCACTCGTCGGCGACGACCACGGCGCGCTTGATGTCGATATTGCGGGCGATGATGAGCGCTACGCGGGCGACATCGCGGTTGAGCAGCTCCAGCGTGAGCGGGGTCTTCTCCAGCTCGGCGAAAAGCTCCGGGTCGGCGATCACGGCGTGCTTGACGACCTCGCCGCAGCCGTCGGCGAACTGCTCGGGCGTGAGGGTGGCCAGGCACCCCACGTCGGCAATAACCACGCTCGGCTGCCAAAAGGCGCCGGCCAGGTTCTTGCCGGCAGCCAGGTCTATGGCGGTCTTGCCGCCCACCGACGAATCCACCATGGCGAGCAGGCTCGTGGGGATCTGCACAAACTTGCAGCCGCGCATGTAGGTGGCGGCCACAAAGCCCGCCACGTCGCCCACGACGCCGCCGCCGAGTGCCACGATCACGTCGGAGCGCGAAAGCTCGTGCTCGGCCACAAACTCCAAAATGGCAACGTAGGTCTCGGCGCGCTTATGGGCCTCGCCGGCCTCGAAGGTGCAGATGCTCACCTCGTAGCCTGACGCCTCCAGGCTCTGCTTAACGGGCATCTGGTAGAGCGGGCCCACGTTGGTGTCCGTCACGATGACGGCCTTGGTGCCGCCGGCGGTGGCGCGCACGAGCGGTCCCGCCTGCTCCAGCAAAAACGTGCCAACATGCACCTGGTAGGGGCGTGCGGTGTCGATATCGATGGTAATCGCCATAAGCTTCGGTCCTTTCGACCTGGCGTGATAGGTGGTCTAGTGGGAGGCCTCGTCGTCGAGTGCGCGCTTAATTCGGTCGCCCTCGGCAAGGAGATTCTCCAGATAGCGCTGGTCGCGGTCTTTAAGGGCGCGGCTGTAGGCGCCGAGCGATTCGATCAGATGGTCGATCTCGAAGGCGAGCGCATTGGCGTCGTCGATCATGAGCTCGGACCACATCTGGGGGTTGAGGTGCGCCACGCGGGTGAGATCGCGGTAGCTACCGGCCGAAAAGCCGTGGTGGACCTGGGCAGTGGGGCTTTTGACGTAGGCGTTGGATACCACGTGCGCAAGCTGGCTCGTGAAGGCGATGACACGGTCGTGCTCGGCGGCGCTGGTCACGCTGAACTTGCCAAAGCCCAAGGGGCGCACCATCTCGCGCACCTGGCCCAAAAGTTCCAGCTTGAGCGCATCGTCCACCGCGGGCGGTACGAGCACCAGCGGGGCGCCCTGGAACAGGTCGGCGCGGGAGTGTGCATAGCCCGAGTACTGCGTGCCCGCCATGGGGTGCGCGCCCACAAAGTAAAAGCCGTGCTCGCGGGCAAGCTCAAAGGCGCGCTCGCACACGATACCCTTGACGCCCACCGTGTCAATTACCACGGGGCCCATGATGGCCTCGGTATCGGTGGCGTCGGCGAGTGCCTGGGCGTGTGCCTCGAGCCACTCGATGCAGGCTTCGGGGTAGCAAGCCAGGACGATGATGTCGCATTCGCCGAGCGTCTTGTCGTTGAGCTCTCCGGCGACGGTGCCCATGCTGGCGGCCGTCATGACATCGTCGTCGGGGTCCCAGGCCAGCACACGGACGCCCGCCTGCGCATAGCCGCGGGCAAAGCTGCCGCCGATGAGGCCAAGGCCGACGATGCCGGCGCACTTGGGGCCGCCCTGGTTAACGCGCGCGTTTCTCACTGTACCCATGGGCTACTCCATGGTCTCTTGGCAGACAACCTCGCGGATGGCTCGGATGCGGCGCATGGTGTCGTTGAACTGATCGGGGGTGAGGGCCTGGGCGCCGTCGGACCAGGCGCGGCTCGGCTCGTCGTGGACCTCGATCTCCAGGCCGTTGGCGCCGCAGGCGGTCGCGGCAAGCGCCATGGGCTCAACGTAGCGGGTGTAGCCGGTGGCGTGGCTGGGGTCGGCGACGACGGGCAGGTGCGACAGGTGGTGCAGCACCGGCACGGCGTTGAGGTCGAATGTGTTGCGAGTACGGGTCTCGAAGGTGCGGATGCCGCGCTCGCACAGGATGACGTTGTCGTTGCCCTCGCTCATGATGTACTCGGCGGCCATGAGCAGCTCATCGATCGTGCCGGACATGCCGCGCTTAAGCAAGATCGGAGTCTTGGTCTTGCCGACCTCTTTGAGCAGAGGGAAGTTCTGGGCGTTGCGGGCGCCGATCTGCATGACGTCGATTTTCTTGTCCAGGAAGACCTGCACGTCGCGCGGGTCCATGATCTCGGTGACGATCGGCATGTCGAGCTCGGCAGACGCCTCGCACAGCAGGTCCAGACCGGCGGGGCCCATGCCCTGGTAGGCGTACGGGGAAGTGCGGGGCTTGTAGGCACCGCCGCGCAGCATCGTGGCACCGGCGACCTTCACGCGGCGGGCGATGCGGATGAGGTTCTCGCCCTCGACGGAGCACGGGCCGGCAATGACCTGGAACTGATCGCCGCCGATCTTGACGCCGTGGCCGCAGTCGATGACGGAGTCCTCGGGGTGGAACTTGCGATTGGCGCGCTTGAACGGCTCGGAGACGCGCTGCACGCGCTCGACGACGTCCATGGACTCGAGCAGGAACGGGTCGATCTTGGTCGTATCGCCCACCAGGCCGATGATCGTCTCATTCTCGCCGCGCGAGACGTCGGTCTTCAGGCCCTTTTTCTCAATCCAGCTGACGATATGGCTGACGGCCTCGTCGCTGGCGCTCTGCTTTAAAATTGCAATCATGGTGTGCCTCTCACCTCGATGGATAACCCTTGCAAAAACGGCCCGCATCGCGAGCCGTGTATATATGGTGCATGAGAGTTTATACTATCTGATTCGCTTTTGCCTTCTAAAGTGAGCCGTTGTGCCGCGTCTTCCTCGGAATTGCAAAGCTTTTTCTTTTATTTTGATAGCCCGTGGTGCACTTGGGTATAATGCCAAACGTTGGCCCTATTAGCTCAGGGGATTAGAGCGTCTGCCTCCGGAGCAGAAGGCCGTTGGTTCGAATCCAACATGGGGCACCATCGAACGTAAGGCCGTCCGAACCTCGCATGGTCCGGGCGGTTTTTCTTATACCGACGCGACGTGATGGGACGTGGTATGGCAGCAACGGATATCGAGCGCGGACTCTCGACCGCCGAGGTCGAGGAGCGCATCGCCGCCGGTAAGATCAACCGCAACATGGAGCTCAAGACCAAGTCGGTCAAAGAGCTCATCATCGAGAACCTCTGCACGCTGTTCAATTTGATCAACGTGATCTTGGCGTTCCTGGTCATTTTGACCGGTTCGTTTAAGAATCTGACGTTCCTGTTCGTGGTGTTCCTCAATACTGCTATTGGCGTCATTCAATCCATGCGTTCCAAGAAGATGGTCGATAAGCTCACACTGCTGACCTCCAAGAAGGCCATCGCGGTGCGCGACGGCGCCGAGGTGGAGCTCGACCTGGACCAGATCGTGCTCGACGACATCATCCGCCTGGGGCGCGGCGACCAGATCCCCGCTGACGCCGTGGTGGTTTCGGGCGAGGCGCTCGTGAATGAGAGCCTGCTGACGGGCGAGAGCGATCTTATTAAGAAACAGCCCGGTTCCGAGCTCATGAGCGGCAGCTTTATCGACTCGGGCCTGCTGCGCGCCCGCGTGATCCATGTCGGCGCCGACAACTACGTAGCCAAAATTAATAACGAGGCCAAGTACGTCAAAAAGGTCAATTCCGAGATCATGAACGCGCTTAACGCCATCGTGCGGTTTGCGAGCATCATCATGATCCCGCTCGGTTTGGCGTTGTTTTCCTCGAGTGTGAGCGAGCTGTGGGATGCCGCGGGAACCCCGGGCGATAGCGCGCTTTCGTGGTGCTTCTCCGAGCTGCTGGCCGGCCGCGTGCCCTCGTCGGCGCTGCTGTCCACGGTGGGCGCCCTGCTGGGCATGATCCCGCAAGGCCTGGTGCTGCTGACCTCGTCGGTGCTCGCCATCGCCACGGTGCGCCTGGCCCGCCGCAAGGTGCTGACCCGCGACATGAACTGCATTGAAACGCTGGCCCGGGTGGACACCCTCTGCGTGGACAAGACCGGCACGATCACCGAGAGCACCATGCAGGCGGATGACCCGCTGCCGCTGGCGGAAAATACACCCATCACCGAGATTTTATCGGCGTTCTACGCGGGAGAGCAGCCTGATAACGACACGGCCCGCGCCCTGACAGCCCGCTTCGGGCAGGGCGGCACGGCATGGACTGCCGTGCGCACCATCCCGTTCAACACGGCGTACAAGTACAGTGCCAAAGACTTTAGCGCGCAGGGGTGCTACGTCGTCGGTGCGCCCGACGTGCTGGCGGGCAGCAGGGCGGGGGAGCTTGACGACAGGCTGACTCCGCTGCTGGCCCAGGGCCGCCGCGTGCTGCTGCTGGCAAAGTATAGCGGCACACTGCCGGATCCGCCCGCGGCGCTCGACCCCGCACAGCTGGAATTTTTGTCTCTGCTGCCGTTGCAGAACCGCATCCGCGAGAGTGCGCCCAAGACGTTCCGCTTCTTTGCGAAGCAGGGCGTGAAGATCAAGGTCATCTCGGGCGACGACCCACAGGCTGTCAGCCATGTGGCCGCCAACGCGGGCATTGCCGGGGCCGAGCACTGGGTCGATGCCGCCACGCTGCAAAGTGAGGCGGCGCTGGCCGAGGCTGCCGAAAAATGCACGGTCTTTGGCCGCGTCACGCCCGAGCAGAAGCGCCAGCTCGTCCATGCTTTGCAGGCAAAGGGCCACACGGTAGCCATGACCGGAGATGGCGTAAATGACGTACTCGCGTTAAAAGATGCCGATTGCGGCATCGCAATGGCATCGGGCGCGCAGGCGGCCAGCCAGGTCGCGCAGCTTGTGCTGCTGGATTCGGACTTTGCCGCGCTGCCCGGCGTTGTGGCCGAGGGGCGGCGGGTCATCAACAACATCCAGCGCTCGGCGTCGCTGTTTCTGGTCAAGAACATCTTCTCGTTTTTGCTCAGCATCGTCGCGCTGGCCCTGCCGCTGGCCTACCCGTTCCAGCCGCTGCAGCTGTCGCTCGTCACGTTTGCCACCATCGGCGCACCGGCGTTCTTTCTGGCGCTTGAGCCGAACCACGAGCTTGTCCACGGCAAATTCATGCGGAACGTACTGCGCAAGGCGCTGCCCGGCGGGCTGACGGATTTCCTGCTTGTGTTCTGCGCACAGGGGTTCGGCTATGCGTTCGACATCCCGTCCGACATGGTCGGTACGATCTGCACGTTGGTGATTTTGTGCGTGGGCTTGCAGATTTTGTGGGGTGTCTGCATCCCGTTCACGCCGCTGCACTGGGCCATCTGGGGCAGTATGACCGTGGCGGGTGTCGGCGGGGTGTTCCTGCTGGCGCGCTGGCTGCCGCTGGTGCGGCTGGATCTGGGCAGCACGCTGGTGCTGGTCGTTCTGCTGGCCCTGAGCGCCCCGACTCTGGCCGGGCTTGTCTTTATGGGCGAGCGGCTGCACGGCATGGTCAACGATTGGAAAAATAAAAAAGCACGAAAACACGTATAAAACGACAGCCTCACCCGCAGAAAAACGGGTGGGGCTGTCGTTTTATCAAAATTATAATTGTAATAGGGGAATTATGAGAAATGGAAATCGCAGGGAGGGGTCTTGACCCCTCCGCGGGGCCTGGCGGCGGCCACGGTGTTCCCGGGCGGATATGTCCGGCCCCTACAGCCATTCCGGCAGGGAAGATGCGTTATTTTTTCAGCTCCTCCTCGATCTCCGGCAGATCCTCTTTGATAAACATAAAGCACAGGCTCACCAGCAGCAGCGCGCAGGAAAGCCAGATCGTCCTCTCGCCAAAGATGCCGACGCACTGTGTGCCGATGCCCGCACCCAGCGCAAAGATAAAGATAATGGCAAAGTAGTGCAGGGACTTCCACAGAGCGTTTTTATCGTGGCTGTGTCCGAATGCGACCAGCGCGTCCATGCCGCTGCGCAGGTTGCCGATGCACATGGTACTGGCAAACGGATAGCCATGCACCTTGCGGAACGCCTGCACCTGCATGGCGCAGGCAAACGAGACCAGCGCGTTTGCGCCAATATCCCACCCGGCAGGGAAGAAGCCCACCGCGAACAGCAGCACGATCTCGGCCAGCACGACGAGCTGACGCCAGTGGATGCGGCGGGCCTGCCGCCAGCGCAGGCGGATGCACTCCGCCGCGGCCACACCCAGCGCAAAGGACAGAACGGGGATAAAATAGTGGGCAAACCGCGATAAATCGCCATCAAACAGGCTCTGGCTCATCAGCACGATGTTGCCGGTCTGGGCGTTGGCAAACACCTTGCCGCGCCCAATGTAGGTGTAGGCGTCCTGCAGGCCGCCCGACGCCGACAAGAACATGACCGTGCGGAATGCCTCCGACATCTGGCCGCGGTGATGCGGGAATAATTTTGACATGACTTTCCGACCTCTCTATTACGTATAAACACCGCCATTATAGCGCGCCGCGCCGCCGCTGTAAAGTTTGCAGCAACACATGCGGCGTTTTGTACCAAAGTGAAGCTGCAAAACGGAGAAAGATTTTATACAAAGTGCAGAAATTTGTGCAGGAGTATTACATGAGTGCAACTTTTGCGGTATACTGACTTCACTTTCCAACGCAGTGAGACAACAGCCGTAGGGCGTCGCAACGAGTTGAGCGACACCCTGCGGCTGTTTTTGTTTTGGAGAAAATAACGTATATATGAGGAGTAATTACAATGCCGCAAACAAAGAAACAGGAAATCGTCTACACCGTCATGATGGTCTGCGTCATGGTCTACGGAATGGTCTGCTACAATATCGCACTGGATGTGGGCGGGATGCAGAATTTTATCTTCGCCGCTGCCCTCAGTGAGCTGCCCATCATGGGCGTCATTGGCTTTTTGCTGGACACGTTCCTGGTCGGCCCCACGGCCATGCGCATCGCCACGGGCTGGTTCACCCCAGGCAAGGACAAGCAGGTGTTCCTGGTGGCCGCTATCTCCTGTCTGTCCGCGTGGATGATGTGCCCGTTGATGAGTTTTTTCGCCACGCTGTTCTTCAAGGACAGCCACAACGCGAACTTTTTCGCCATGTGGGTGCAGACCACAGCGATGAACTATCCCGCGGCATTTTTGTGGCAGCTGTGCGGTGCGGGCCCGCTGGTGCGGTTCGTGTTTGGCAAGGGTCTGGCCGCTATGAAAAAGAAGTGATAACGATTTCATAATACACCGACAGAAAAACACAAACTCGATTTTGTACCAATAAAACTGCACAAAAACCACTTGCTATATTTGGTAATAGTGCTATAATACGGCTGAACCTGAAAAGTGGGTGTACCTATTAATATAGAGAAAAGCCCCTTGGCCCCCTCGCAGAGGGAGGCAGGGAACCCAACCCAGGTAAAGCTCCCAAAGAGTGAGGTGCATTGCATGAAAGATGTCAACGACCTGATGCAGGCCATTTTGGAGATGGATGCCGCCCAGCGCCGCGAAAGCGAGAAGGCCCGGCTCGAGCGCTCTGCCCGGCTGGCTGCTCTGGACGAGCAGAAGCAGAAGATCATCGCGGAGTGTGACGCCCGCGAGAAGTCCGAGTCCGCCGCCGCCGCAAGAGCTGCCGAGGAGGGCAACGCCGCCGCACTAGCCGCGCTGGAGACCCAGCGCGGCCAGGCAGCCGAGGCCATGACCGCCGCCGCAAAGGCCCATGAGGCCGAATGGTGCGCTGCGCTTGTACAGCGCACCCTGGGCGGGGAGGCCGCACAATGATGCCCACGGGCAAGGCAAGCGGAAACGCCGTGCTGGCCAAGGCCCGCGCCCTGTACGGCAGCCGCCTGCGGGCCGACGATTACCGCCGCCTGATGGCCTGCCGCACAATGACCGAGCTGGCCGCGGCCTTGAAAGAATACCCGCTGTACAGCGAAGCGCTGGCCGAGGTCAACCCCCAGTACGCCCGCCGCGTCCAGCTGGAAAACCTGCTGCGCCAGAGCCTGTACACCCGGTACGACAGCCTTTGCCGCTATGACCGCAGCGCGGGCAGCAAAGTATATGAGTATTTCACCCTCTGCTGTGAGGTCGATGAGCTGACTGCCGCCATGCGGTGCCTGGATGCAGGCCGCCCGGGCGATTACCTGTTCCGCCTGCCGGAGTTCATGCAGCAGCGCTGCTGCATCGACCTCTACGCGCTGGCCAAGGCCACAAGTTTGGACGGTATCTTGGCCGCTGTGGCCGGTACGCGGTGGGAAAAGGTCCTGGCACCGCTGCAGAGCGCCAAGCCGGACCGCGGTCTGACCGCCCAGGCCGAGCCGCTTCTGCAGGACTTCCGCCACCGCGCACTGGTGGCGCTGGCCCCCGCTAAGGGCGGCACAAGCGCTGCGCCGAACCTGCGCGACCTCGTCGAGCTGGAATGCGACACCTCCGCTGTTTCCAACGCCGCGCGGCTCATCCGCATCGGCGCGCCGGACTCGGTGGTGCGCACCAACGCCCGCCGCGACTGCACGGCCCTGACGAACGACGAGTGGGAATACCTGCTCGCCGCCCGCGATCTGGACACGTTCAAGGCGCGGTTCGCCAGGACGAAGTACGGCCCGCTGCTGGGACACCATGAGTACAGCGTTTTGAAGGAGGGCTTCTTCCACTACCGATGCGACTGGTGCCGCAAGTGGCTGCGGTTCTCCACCGACCCGACGCTGGTCATGCTGTGCTACGTCTGGCTGGCCCGGTGTGAGGTGCAGGATCTGGATCACATCATTGAGGGCGTGCATTACAAGCTGCCGTCCGAGGATGTCCAGCCGCTGCTGGTGGGGTTTGATGAGAAGGATTGAGTGACCCTTGGCCCCCTCTGGGAGGGGGCTCCGCCCGCAGGCGGTGGGGGAGAGAGCTTCGCGGCAGCCCGAAATATTTCGGGTGATGGCAAGGTTCGCTCCCTCCGCCCCTGCGGGGCACCGTCCCCCTCTGGCGCAAGCGCCACCTCCCCCGTGTCGGGGGAGTCTGTCTCGCCGAGGGAGGCAAGCTGAAACAAGGAGTGTGAACTGATTGGTTGAAAAGATGAAACTGGTGCGGGTGCAGGGCACGATGCCCCAGCTGAACGAGTTTATCGGCTCGTGCTGCATGGACGGACGCTTTGACCTTGAGCCCGCAACCAGATATATGTCGGAATCGCTGGGATACGGCGCTCTGAATGAGGAGAACCCCCATACCGCGATCCGCGACCAGATCGAGACGATGGCCAAAGAGGCCAATATGGAGCTGCACGAGGGGCAGCAGCACAGCGACCCGGTGGATGCCGAGGGCCGCAGCTATCTGAGCGACCTGCTGGAAAAGATCGACGACCTCTGCGCCGAGCGCAAGGTCCTGCTGGACCAGAAGAAGCTCTGCGAGGACGGCATCGAGCAGTACAGCCACTTTACCGGCCTGAAGGTCAACGTGGACGACATTCTCGACTGCGCCCACGTCAAGATCCGCTTCGGCTTCCTGCCGACGGAGGGCTACAACAAGCTGATGAACAACTACGGCGACGACCCGTACATCCTGTTCACCCCCTGCAACCAGACGAAGGCCGGTTACTGGGGCGTCTACATGACCCCGCGGGAGCACGCGCTGGAGACCGACGGCATCTTCTCGATGCTCTACTTTGAGCCGGTGCATGTGCCCGGCGCGGCTGGCTCGCCCGCCGAGATCATCGAGCACTTTAAAGAGAACCTCGACGTTGTCAACAAGAGCGTTGAGGACGTCAACGCCCGCATTGCCGCCCTGTGGCAGCAAAACGCCGACAAGGTCCAGCTGCTGTACAACACAGCCTGCTACTACGCGGCGGTCTACGACCTGCGCCGCATGGCCGCGGTCAAGGGCGAGCACTTCTTCTGCGTCGGCTGGGTCCCGGCGTCGGAGGTGGACGAGGTCGCGGGCAAGGCCCGCGGCATCCATGGGCTGCGCGTCACGGTGGACGGACCGGAATCCGCCGGTAAGATGACGCCCCCCACCAAGCTGAAAAACCCCTGGTGGAGCCGCCCTTTTGAGTTTTTCGTCGAAATGTACGGTCTGCCCGCCTACGGCGAGACAGATGTCACCGGCTTTGTAGCGATCACATTCACCGTGCTGTTCGGCATGATGTTTGGCGACGTCGGGCAGGGTATCGTGCTGGCACTGTTCAGCACGTTCATGTGGAAGGTCAAGCACAATGACCTGTTCCATCTGATGATCCCCTGCGGCATTTCGAGCACGATCTTCGGCCTGGTCTACGGTTCTCTCTTTGGCTACGAGGAGGCCCTTGACCCGCTCTACCATGCGCTTGGCATGGCAGGCAAGCCCGTTTCCGTTATGGATTCCATCACCGGCATCCTGATGGTGGCTGTCTACATCGGCATTGTGCTGGTGCTGGCCGCCATGGCACTGAATATGTACACCCACGCCCGCCACAGGGAGTGGGGCGAGTTCATCTTCTCGCCCAACGGCCTTGTCGGCATGGTGACCTACCTGTGCGGCGTTGATCTGGCGTCCGCTTATATGGGTGCTGTCACGTTTATGCCGCAGGTGCTGGCGGTGGTCGGCATGGTCGTCGGTCTGGTGCTGCTGCTCTTTGCGGAGCTGCTGGCCCCGATGGTCGAGGGCAAGCCCTGGAAGCCTGCGGGCGGTATGGGCAACTACCTGATGCAGAGCGTATTTGAGCTGCTGGAAACGGTGCTGAGCTACCTGTCCAACACGATCTCGTTTTTGCGTGTCGGTGCGTTCGTCATCGTCCACGCCAGCATGATGATGGTCGTCTTTACGCTGGCCGGTACGCCGAACAATATTGTTGTGGTCATCCTGGGCAACCTCGTGGTCATCTGCCTCGAGGCACTGCTCTCCGCCATTCAGGGCATCCGTCTGGAGTTCTACGAGATGTTCAGCCGCTGCTACAAGGGCGGCGGCCGCAAGTTCGTAGCCTTTGATTTGAAGAAAGCAAAAGCGTAAGATGCGCCGTAGGGGCCGGACATGTCCGGCCCGCAACCATCCCACAATCGGACGATAGAATCGAAGCCGCGGGCCGGGCATGCCCGGCCCCTACAAAAGCGCCTTGACAGAGGGGCGCGGAATAAAACAAAAAATTACGGAGGGTTCCATTATGAAAACCAAGTTCAGCAAACTGTTCGTTACCATCCTGATCGTGGCCGCTGTGACCTGCTGCGGCGCACTGGGCGTCTTTGCCGCGGATGATGCCAATGCCGACACCGCCGCTGCCACCACCGCTTCCGAGACCGTCAACACCGACAATGACCACAACAGCTCTTTGAGCATCGGTCTGGTCGCTGCCGCTCTGGCTACGGGTCTTGCCGGTATCGGCGGCGGCATGGCCGTCGCTTCCGCTGCGCCTGCCGCTATCGCAGCCAACAGCGAGAACGAAAAGACCTTCGGCAAGAGCCTGATCTTCGTCGCCCTGGGCGAGTCCATCGCTCTGTACGGCCTGGTCATCTCCATCATGATCCTGTCCAAGCTGGTGTAACGCCATGCGGTTCTTTCTCATCAGCGATAACTCCGACGCCATGAACGGTCTGCGCCTTGCGGGTATTGAGGGCACCGTCGCCCGCAGCGAGGCCGACCTGCGCAACGCGCTGGAAATGGCAGCCCAGCAGCCCGACATCGCCGTGCTGCTCGTGACCGAGAAAATCGCCGAGACCTACACGGCCACGCTGGACAGCGCCCGCGCTGCCGGTGGGCCGCTGCTCATCACGGTGCCCTCCACCGGCGGCGGTGCTGCCGGTAAGGACCGCCTGACCCGCTATATCCGCGAGGCCATCGGCGTCAAGATTTAAGAGGTGTGACCATGAACGAATTAGATACCCGCGCCGAGCGATTCCTCGAGTCCATCCGCGCCGAGGGCGAGGCTGCCTGCGCCGCCATCCGTGAGGAGACGGAGCACGCGATCAACAGCCAGCTGGACGAGACGCGCAGAACCGAGAACGCCCGCGTGGAGCGCACCCTGCGCTTTGAGACCGAGCGCGCCAAGACCCGCGCCAACCGCGATTTGAGCGCGGCCCGCATGGCCGCCCGCGCCACGCTGGCTGCCCAGCGCCAGAAAATCGCCGACGAGACCTTCTCGAAGGCCCGTGAGCAGCTGGCTGCCTTTGTGGCCGGCAAGGACTACGCCGCCTGGCTGCAGAAAGAGGCCGTTTCTCTGGCGGAGACCTTAGGCGAAAACGCCAAGATCACGGCCCGCGCCGCCGACCTGCCGCTGCTGAAAAACGTCGAACTGCCCGCAGGCACCGTTCTGGAGGCCGACGACAGCATCACGCTGGGCGGCCTGAAGGGCGCAAACCCCGCGAAGGGCGTGGCTGCCGACGATACGCTGGAGGCCCGTCTGGAGGCCCAGCACGACTGGTTCCTGGAAAACGCCGGTCTGGAAATTAACATTTGAGGGGCAAAGCTATGGAAAACACAATTTACAGCATCAACGGCCCCGTTGTCACCATCAAGGGCAAGACCGATCTGGAAATGATGGAGATGGTCTATGTCGGCAAGGCACGCCTTGTCGGCGAGGTCATCCGCATGAACGACAGGGAAACCACCATCCAGGTCTATGAGGAGACCGGCGGTCTGAAGGCAGGCGAGCCTGTCGAGAGCACGGGCGGCCCGCTGTCCGTGACCCTCGGCCCCGGCATCCTGCGCAACATCTATGACGGCATCCAGCGCCCGCTGCCCGCCATCGAGCAGCACATGGGCAGCTTCATCGAGCGCGGTGCGCATGAGCCGTCTCTGGACGAGGCTGCCAAGTGGGACGTGACCGTGACCGTACGGCAGGGGGACACCCTGACCGCGGGCCAGATCTATGCCACCTGCCCCGAGACCCCGGCCATCGAGCACCGCTGCATGGTGCCGCCGACGGTCTCCGGTACGGTCACCTGGGTGGCCGACAACGGCAGCTACACCGTCAACGAGCCTATCGTCAAGCTGACCGATGCCAAGGGTAAGGAGCACACGCTGACCCTCTGCCAGAAGTGGCCTATCCGCACCCCGCGCCCGTCTGCCGAGCGCATGACCTCGCCCCGCCCGCTGATCACGGGTCAGCGTGTCATCGATACGATGTTCCCGCTGGCCAAGGGCGGCGCTGCGGCCATCCCCGGCGGTTTCGGTACCGGCAAGACGATGACCCAGCACCAGATCGCAAAATGGTGCGACGCCGACATCATCATCTACGTCGGCTGCGGCGAACGCGGCAACGAGATGACGCAGGCTTTGCAGGAGTTCAGCGAGCTGGTCGACCCCCGCACGGGCAAGAGCCTGATGGACCGTACCGTCCTGATCGCGAACACTTCCAACATGCCTGTTGCCGCCCGTGAGGCTTCTATCTACACCGGCATCACGCTGGCCGAGTATTACCGCGACATGGGCTACCACGCCGCCATGATGGCCGACTCCACCTCCCGCTGGGCCGAGGCTCTGCGTGAGATCAGCGGACGTCTGGAGGAGATGCCCGCCGACGAGGGCTACCCCGCGTACCTGCCCAGCCGTCTGGCCGAGTTCTACGAGCGCGCCGGTTACGTCAGGACGCTGAACGGCGCGGAAGGCTCTGTCTCCGTCATCGGCGCTGTCAGCCCGCAGGGCAACGACTTCTCCGAGCCTGTCACCCAGAACACGAAGCGCTTCACCCGCTGCTTCTGGGCGCTGGATAAGTCGCTGGCCTACGCCCGCCACTATCCCGCCATCAACTGGAACGACTCCTACAGCGAGTATCTGGGCGACCTCGGCGGCTGGTACTACGACAACGTCGGCCACGACTTCATGTCCTGCCGTGAGCGCATCGCCAACCTGCTGCTGCAGGAGAACAATCTGATGCAGATCGTCAAGCTGATCGGCTCTGACGTGCTGCCCGACGACCAGAAGCTGACGATTGAGATCGCCCGCGTCATCCGCGTCGGATTTTTGCAGCAGAACGCCTTCCACGCGGTTGACACCTACGTCCCGCTGGAAAAGCAGCTGAAAATGATGGAAACCATTCTGTACCTGTACGACAAGTGCGCCGCACTCGTCGCCAAGCAGGTGCCTGTCAGCCGTCTGCTGGCCACCGGCCTGTTTGACGAGCTGGTCCAGATGAAGTATACCGTGCCCAACGACGATTTGAGCAAGCTGGACGAGCTGCAAAAAGCAATCGACACCAAGCTGGCCGCCGTGGCCCAGGGCTGATGAGGAGGGAACAACATGATTCTGGAACATATCGGACTTTCCCAAATCAACGGCAGTCTGGTCGTGCTGGACGGCGTCAAGGACGTCCAGTATGACGAAATGGCAGAGCTGCACCTCGACGACGGCTCGACCCGCGTGGGCCGTGTTGTCCGTGTCGATGGTGACCGCTGCGTCATTCAGGTGTTTGAAGGCACCCGCGGGCTGAGCCTTGTCAACAACCGCACGGTGCTGACCGGCCACCCGATGATGATGGATTTAAGCCCCGAGCTGCTGGGCCGCGTGCTGGACGGTCTGGGCCGCCCCATCGACGGCCTCGGTGACATTTACCCCGTCGCCCGCCGCGATGTCAACGGCGCGCCCATCAACCCCGTCAGCCGTGTCTACCCCCGCAACTACATCCACACCGGCATTTCTTCGATTGACTGCCTGGCCACGCTGATCCGCGGCCAGAAGCTGCCGATCTTCTCCGGCTCCGGCATGAAGCACAACGAGCTGGCCGTCCAGATCGTCCGTCAGGCCAGCGTGGCCGACGGGTCGGACTTCGCCATCGTGTTCGCCGCTATGGGCGTCAAGAACGACGTTGCGTCGTACTTCCGCGAGAGCTTCGAGAGCTGCGGCGCGATGGAGCGCGTCGTCATGCTGCTGAACCTCGCCAACGACCCCATCATCGAGCGTATCATCACGCCGCGTGCCGCGCTGACCGTGGCGGAATATCTGGCGTTTGACCTGAACAAGAACGTGCTGGTTATCCTGACCGATATGACGAGCTACTGCGAGGCCCTGCGCGAGTTCTCGTCCTCCAAGGGCGAGATCCCGGGCCGCAAGGGCTTCCCCGGCTACCTGTATTCCGATCTGGCCAGCCTGTACGAGCGCGCCGGTATCATCAAGGGCAGCAAGGGCTCTGTGACCCAGATCCCGATCCTGACCATGCCCGGCGACGACATTACCCACCCCATCCCCGACCTGACGGGCTACATCACCGAGGGGCAGATCGTGCTGGACCGCGGCATGGATGCCACCGGCCTGTATCCGCCGGTGTCCGTGCTGCCCAGCCTGTCCCGTCTGATGAAGGACGGCATCGGCGCGGGCTACACCCGCGAGGATCACGTCACGCTGTCCAACCAGCTGTTCGCCTGCTACGCCAAGGTGCAGGACGCCAAGGCGCTGGCCAGCGTCATCGGCGAGGAGGAGCTGTCCCAGAGCGATAAGCAGCTGATGGCCTTTGGCCGCGCGTTTGAGCAGGAGTTCATCGGCCAGGGCAACACCGACCGCACGATGGAGCAGACCCTCGACCTCGGCTGGGAGCTGCTGGCGACCCTGCCCCGCAACGCCCTGGACCGCTGCGACGCCGCGACGCTGGATAAGTATTACGAACCGGCGAAGGCGAGAATCAGTAAAAAATAATCCCAAAGCCTTCTCCCCTTGGGGGAGAAGGTGCCCCCGCAGGGGCGGATGGGGGGAGAGTGCGCCGCGATTGCCTGTGAATGGAGGCAATGGCATACTTGGCTCTCATCAGTCGCCTTCGGTGACAGCTTCCCCCGCAGGGGAAGCCAAAGCAGTATAAAAGGAGTACCCAATGGCACAGCAGGTTTTTCCCACAAAATCAAACCTGATGGCGACAAAGCGCAGTCTGGCGCTGGCGACCCAGGGCTATGACCTGATGGACCGCAAGCGCAACATCCTTGTGCGCGAGATGATGCAGCTGATTGACCGCGCCGCAGGCATTCAGGACCGCATCAGCGCGGCCTACGCCGAGGCGTATGAGGCGCTGAAAAAGGCCAACATCATGCTGGGTTCTGTCGGCGGCTATGCTGCCGGTGTGCCGGTGGAGCGCGGCGTGCAGATGTCCACCCGCAGCGTCATGGGCGTTGAGCTGCCCACGCTGCGCCTGAACACCACCTCGCCCATGGGGCTGTACTATGACCTGGAATCCACCAACGGCACGCTGGATGTGGCCTACCTCAAGTTCAATGAGGTCAAGACTCTGACCGTCGAGCTGGCCGAGGTCGAGACCAGCGTCATCCGTCTGGCCGAGGCCATCCAAAAGACCCAGAAGCGCGCCAACGCCCTGGGCAACGTGCAGATCCCCCAGATGCAAAAGACCATCAAGTCCATCGACGAGGTGCTGGGCGAGCGCGAACGCGAAGAATTCAGCCGCCTGAAAGTCATCAAGGCCCAAAAAGAAAAACAGGCTGAAGAAGCCTGATTTTCCCTGATTTTGCAGATAAAAAGACCGCCCGATTTTGCGCCGGGCGGTTCTTTTTTTGCTGTTTTTTAAAAACCGCCAAAATCTGGCAAAAACCTCTTTCCAAAGGCATAAAAACTTGCTATAATCAGGAATGTTCGCCCCAATGCGGGGGTGCTGTGTAAGGAAAAATTGAGGAAATCGGAACCATGAAAAATGCAAAAACCCTGACCGAGGGGCCGCTGGCGAAGCAGATCCTCCTCGTCAGCCTGCCGCTGGCCCTGTCCAACCTGCTGCAGGTGCTGTTCAACATGTCAGACGTGGCGGTCGTCGGGCGGTTTGCTGGGTCTACGGCGCTGGGCGCGGTGGGGTCCACCAGTATCTTTGTCACGCTGTTCACCGGCTTTTTGATCGGCCTGAGCAACGGCATCAACGTGCTGGTGGCCCGCTTTTACGGCGCCAAGCACCCGGGCGATGTCAAAAAGACCGTCCATTCGGCACTCATCATCAGCTTTATTGCGGGTGTCATTCTGCTGTTTGTCGGCCTGCTGGGGTCGCCTGCGCTGCTGGAACTGCTCAACACCAAGCCGGACCTGCTGCCCGGTGCTATTTTGTACCTGCGCGTGTACTTTTTGGGTATGCCCGCCCTGGCGCTGTATAACTTCGGCAACGCGGTGTTCAGTGCCATCGGTGACACGAAAAAGCCGCTGGTCTACCTGTCTATCGCCGGTGCGCTGAACATCGGCCTCAACTTGTTTTTCGTTATCGTCTGCCAGCTCAACGTCATGGGCGTGGCGCTGGCCAGTGCCATCTCCCAGTGCGTGTCTGCCGGGCTGATTCTGCGCGCACTGACCAAAGTGCAGGATTGCTACGCACTGGACCTGCACGCTATCAAGCTGGACCTGGGTATGACCAAGCGCATCCTGCTGCTTGGTGTGCCTGCCGGGTTCCAGAACGCAGTTTTTGCCATCGCCAACCTGTTCATCCAGGCGGG
>OGYX01000813.1_pt1 | contig 23859 bp, 22 predicted proteins | sample 1576601 | NCBI WGS metagenome assembly OGYX01 (sample SAMEA3541561, study PRJEB24748) | human gut metagenome | biome: human gut; feature: human-associated habitat; material: faeces | place: China | collected 2012 | reverse complement strand
AGAAGTGAATGTTCCAGGTACAGTGGAATTAGCTTCTGATGATATGAATGTATTATCTGCTATTTCTAAAGCTGGATGGGTGACTACATATGGTCGTATCAAAAAAGTACAAGTCATTCGCATAGATGATGGTGTTATGTATGTAAAAGAAGCCAATATTAAAGATTATATAGAAAAACATGATATCAGTCAGAATTTTGCCTTAGAAGATGGAGATATTATATATATTCCTAAATCTAATAAAATTGATTTCCATAAAGACGTGTTACCACTTATCAATGTATATAGTACGTATAGAGCATTGACTGATTAATTAGGAGTGAAATAATGGATATAAATAATGCAAATGATAATGATACAATTGATTTAAAAAAATTGTTTTCTTTAATGATTGAAAAGAAAAAGATAGTTCTAGCGATAGTAGTAATTTGTACTATTATCGCCACTATAGTTGCTTTTGTCTTGCCAAAGTCTTATCAATCTACTACACTTGTACGTGTAAAAGCTGGTGGAAGTTCTATGTCTGGTTATGCAGCAATGGCAGCTAGTTTAGGTATAGATGTAGGGGGTTCATCATCTGCTAGTCCTGAAAATTATATAGAGCTTATGAAATCTAGGGAAGTTTTAGAGCCTATTATAGAACAAGTAGATATGCCGGAAGAAGATAAAGAAAAGCTTACTACAGAAAATTTTATTAAAAAATATCTAGAAATCACAAATACAAAGAAAACAGATTTAATCAATATTAAAGCTTATGGTAAGACTCCAGAAGAAGCACAGATGATCTCTCAATCTGTAGCCGATAATTTCTTGGCATTGATGACAAAATTAAACAAAGAAGATAATTCTTCTGTGTTAAAATTTCTTGATGAACGTATAAAAATCGCTAAAGAAGAGATGGAAACAGCAGAAAATAAATTACAGGCATATCAGCAAGAGCATAAAATTTATGCACCTGATGAACAGGCAAAAGCTATTATTGCTAATTTAAATAATTATGATACAACGATTGCTCAACTTCAAGCGCAAAGTGAAGGTGATAGCGCTAAGCTTGCTGGTGTGACTAGTCAATTGGAACAGCAAAATGCATCTTTATTAGAATATAATGTATCTGATAATACAAATATCGGCAATATTCGTGAGTCTATTGTTAATAAACGTGTAGAACTTGTGGGACTACAACAACAGTTCACTGATGAACATCCAGATGTAATTAAAGCGAAAGAAGAATTAAATAGTCTAGAAAAATCTTTATCTGATGAGATAGCAAAGGCTGTAAATTCTCAATCAGTGACTTTAAGTCCAGTGCAATCTAATCTTTTAAAAGATAAAATCAGTACAGAAGTGCAGATATCTGTAAATAATGCTTCTTTGGAAGCTTTGAAAGCAAAACAAGCAGAAGCTCAAGAGAATATAGCTACATTATCTGCTGATAGTGTGGAATATATGCGTCTATCTCGTGAAGCGACTATCACAGGTCAAGTATATACTTCTCTTGTACAGAATTATGAACAAACTAGAATTCAAGAAGCAAAAGATTCTATGGACATCCAGATTATTGATGCAGCAGATTTACCAAAAGAAGATATGCCAGCTAAGCCAAATAAAAAATTAATTGTAGCTATTGGCTTTGTCTTAGGCATAATGATTAGCTTTGGTTATACTTTATATATTTATAGTAGAAGATATGGTTTATAATAGGAAATAAAAGTAAAAGGAGAAGTATAGATTTTAAGATAAATATAACTTCTCCTTTTATACTATAAATAAAAATAAATGCAATGTAGGTGAATTTATTGGCACAAAATTATAAAACTAATCTAAAACAGAATATCCGCATAATTTGGTCCGGTATATCACTGATGGCAGATTATCTAGCGGTATTATTAGCAGAGATGATAGCTATATATTTTAGTGAGGAAAGTCTTCGCTATATAGATTTATTTATCGTTATACCATTTATCTATATAGCTTTTATCGCTGCTGCAAGGACTTATCGTCGCATTATTCCTTTTTGGCAGAGGGTGGAGTCGCTTTTTTATAGTAGTATTTATAGTATTATCGCTGTCTTGTTATTCTTTTTTGTGCGAGCAAGTTCTACTGAACATAGTATAGCTTTTTTAGCTTTATTATGGCTAGCTAGTTTTATTTGTCTAGTAATAATGCGTTATTTATTAAAGCGTATTTTAGATGAAAGAAATATATTTCAAATTCCTTTACTTATCATTGGAGCTCAAGAAGAAGCATTAGCTTTTGTTAAAGCTATCAATAGTGATATAGGAATGAGTTCTTATAAAATAGTAGGTTTAATCAGTGATAAAACTCCTGTAAAAGGATTAGAAAATTATCAGCTATTAGGTGATTTTAAGGATATAGAAAATATAATTAAAACTACTGGTATTAATAATGTATTGATAGCTATTCCTTATTTGGAACAAGTAAAAATGCAAAATATTATTCATCGTGTACAGCCATTAGTGAAAAATATCTGTATCATTCCCAATCTTACAGCTATTCCTATGGGGGGAATAGATGTAGAAACATTTTTTACGGAAAAAATCATGCTTATTCGTGTACGCAATAATTTAGAACGTAGATTAAATCGCATTATTAAATATTTATTTGATATGGTATTGACTATAGTGGGAACAATTTGTATTTCTCCATTTTTAGTTATTATCGCTATATGGATATATAAAGATTCTCCAGGACCAGTAATATTTAAACATATGCGAGTGGGTAAAGATGGAAAAGAGTTTCCTTGTTATAAATTTCGTTCTATGTGTGTAGATGCTAAAGAAAAATTAGAAGAATTGTTAAAAAATGATCCTGAAGCAAGAGCAGAATGGGAACGAGATTTTAAATTAAAAAATGATCCTAGAATTACTAAATCTGGAGCTTTTTTGCGGAAGACTAGTCTTGATGAATTGCCACAGATTTTTAATGTATTAAAAGGTGAGATGAGTCTTGTAGGTCCAAGACCTATAATTAAAGCAGAGATGGAACGTTATGGCAATTATATCAATGATTATTTAATGGTGCGACCAGGGATTGCAGGAATGTGGCAATGTAGTGGTAGAAGTGATACTACTTATCAAGAGAGAGTTCAAATGGATAGTTGGTATGTGCGAAATTGGTCTATTTGGCTTGATATTATGATACTTTGGAAGACAATAGAAGCAGTAGTTGCTAAAAAAGGTGCATATTAAGAAAGGTTATAATTTATGAATATAAAATTTTTGGTTGCAACGCACAAAAAATATTGGATGCCTAAAGATGAGATATATTTACCAATTCAGGTAGGTAAGGAAGGTAAGCAGGATTTGGGATATATTGGAGATAATACAGGAGATAATATTAGTACCAAAAATTCTAATTATTGTGAGCTTACAGCTATTTATTGGGCATGGAAAAATTTAGAGGCAGATTATATAGGATTAGTACATTATAGACGATATTTTACTAAGCATAATTTTAGAAATTGTGAAAAGAAAAAACAGGATATATTAACAAAAAATGATTTTGAAAATATTTTAAAAGATGTAGATATTATAGTTCCAGATAAACGAAAATATTATATCGAAACAAATAGAAGTCATTATAATCATGCACATTATAAAAAAGATTTAAATGAAACGGAAAATATAATAAAAGAAATATATCCAGAGTATTCAATTGCTTTTAATAAAGTAATGAATCGTACATGGGCTCATATGTTTAATATGTTTATTATGCGAAAAGATTACTTTGATGAATATTGTGAATGGTTATTTACTATTTTATTTGAATTAGAAAAACGTATAGATATTAGCAATTATACAGTAATGGAAGCACGTGTATTTGGATTTATTAGTGAATTATTATTAGATGTTTGGTTAGAAACAAAACAAATAAAATATAGAGAAGTAAATGTGTCTTTTATAGAAAAACAAAATTGGTTAAAAAAAGGTTATTTATTTTTAAAGAGAAAATTTATAGGGTGAGTAGGTGATTTTATGAAATATGATTATCTCATAGTGGGCAGTGGTTTATTTGGTAGTATTTTTGCTTATGAAGCAACTAAAAGAGGGAGAAAATGTATTGTCATAGATAGAAGAAATCATATTGGCGGTAATATTTACTGTGAAAATAAAGAAGGAGTTAATATTCATAAATATGGTGCACATATTTTCCATACAAATAATAAAGAAGTATGGTATTATGTAAATCAATTTGTTGAATTTAATAATTATATTAACAGTCCAGTAGCTAATTATCATGGTGAGATATATGATTTGCCATTTAATATGAATACTTTTAGTAAAATGTGGAATATAGCTACACCACAAGAAGCAAAAAATATAATTGATAAACAAAAACAGGTTATAAAAGATGAGCCTGAAAATTTAGAAGAACAAGCTATAAGCTTAGTAGGAACAGATATTTATACTAAACTTATAAAAGGATATACAGAAAAACAATGGGGAAGAGACTGCAAAGATTTACCAGCATTTATTATAAAGCGATTGCCTGTTCGCTATACTTATGATAACAATTATTTTAATGCTCGTTATCAAGGTATTCCTATTGGTGGATATAATCAAATTATTGAAAAATTATTAGCTAATTGCGATGTAGAACTTAATGTAGATTTTGTAAAGCAAAGAGAAAAATATCAAAATATAGCAGATAAGATTGTATTTACAGGTGCTATAGATAGTTATTTTAATTATAAATTTGGTCAGCTTGAATATAGAGGATTACGTTTTGAGACTGAAAGATTAGAACAAGATAATTATCAAGGTGTAGCGGTTATGAATTTTACAGCTAGAGAAGTACCTTATACGCGTGTTATAGAACATAAACATTTTGAATTTGGTACACAGCCAATAACATATGTTACAAAAGAATATCCCGCAGATTGGCAGCTTGGAGAAGAAGCCTATTATCCTGTAAATGATGATAAAAATCAGAAATTATTTCAAAAATATTTAGATTTAGCTAAACAAGAAAATAATGTTATTTTTGGTGGCCGTTTGGGTGAATATAAATATTATGATATGGACAAGGTTATAGAAAGTGCATTAAATTTAGTAAAAAAGGAATTGAAATAGATAAAAAGATTTTTGAGATATAAAAAATTTTATTGATTTTAAGGATAGTTATTAATGAGAAATAAACAGCCATTTTTTAGTATTGTCATGCCTGTATATAATACTGAAAAATATTTATATAAGTCTATAAAGAGTATTTTGAACCAGACTTTTAAAAATTTTGAACTTATATTAATAGATGATTGTTCTAATGATAAAAGTTATATAATTTGTAAGAACTATGCTGATAAAGATAATAGAGTAAAATTGTTAAAAAATGATATTAATTTGGGTGTGGCAAAAACAAGAAATAGAGCATTAAACAATATATCAGGTAGATATTTGACTTTTTTGGATTCTGATGATTATATTGAAGCTAATTTATTAGAGATAGCATATAATTTATTAGTAAATGAAAAAATAGATCTATTAAAATATAGTTGTAAAGAAGAATATGTAAATGAAAATGAACAAGTTGTATATAGTAAAATTTGTCAAGTTGAAAATTGTTTTTTGAATAATAAAATAGAAATACAAAATAAAATTATAAATATGGAGAAAATACCTTTATTTGGTTATCTTTGGAATAGTTTTTATAAAATAGATATTATAAAAGAAAATAAAATTTTATTTAATGAAAAATGTACTGTAAATGAAGATTTTGCATTTAATATAAATTATGTATTGTATATAAATAATTTGTATTGTATTGATTTTTTAGGATATCATTATATGAAAAGAAAAAATAATAGTTTATCTACAAGAAAACAAGATAATTATTATGAATTACATATAATGAAAATAAAGAGCTTTCTTGATATGTGCAATAAAAATGATAATTTAACTCAAAAAAATAAGGAAATTATTTATTGGATGTATACTAGATATATATATTCTACAATTGAGAGAAATTTATCTAGCAAAGATTGTCTTATGGATTTAATAAGTAGTATAAAAATGGATGAAATATATAGGCAGTTTTTATTAGTAGACTTTCAAGATATAACTGTAAAACAAAAAATAATGATATATATATTAAAAAAGAAAAAAGCAAGGACACTGATTGATTTTGTAAAATTTATATCATGGATAAAAAATAAACTACCTATTTTTTTTGCTAAAATAAAATAATAAATGGGATAGATTTTTATGAAAAAATTAACATTAACTGAAATAAAAACTATAGAATTAAATATACTAATAGATTTTGACGAGTTTTGTAAAAAAAATAATTTAAGATACTATTTGTCCGGAGGAACATTATTAGGTGCGATAAGGCATAAAGGGTTTATTCCTTGGGATGATGATATTGATTTATGTATGTCAAGAAAAGATTATGAAAAATTAATAGATATTTTCCCAGATAAATATAAAGAAAAGTATGTATTGAGATCAATTAAGAAAAAGAATTTTTTATATCCTTTTATTAAAATAGTTAATATTAAAACTAAAATTGACTATGAATATACTAAAAATGAATTTGAAAATAATTTATGGATAGATATTTTTCCAGTAGATGGATTGCCAAATGATGAAAAAAATTTAAAAAAAGTATATGATAAAGTAAATTTTTATAGAAAATTATTGTTATTAAATTTTGCTAAAGTAAATAAAGGAAAAACTTTATTAAAAAGAATAGTTAAGCCTTTGCTTATAATTATAGCAAAATTAGTAGGAATTAATTTTTGCTTAAAGAAAATAGAAAATATAGCTTTAACATATGATTATGATAAATCTGATTATGTTGGAGCTATTACTTGGGGTTTGTATGGTATTGGAGAACGAATGAAAAAAGTAGAATTTGAAAAAGTAGTTTATGTTGATTTTGAAGGATATAAATTTCCCACTTTTTCATGTTGGGATAGTTATTTAAAGGGTTTGTATAAAAATTATATGGAATTGCCTCCTGTTGAAAAAAGAAAGACACATGATATGAAAGCTTATTATATTGGAGATGATGATAAATGAATATAGCTGTTATTTTTGCTGGTGGTAGTGGACAAAGAATGAATACAAGATCAAAACCAAAGCAGTTTTTAGATGTTCATGGAAAACCAGTTATTATTTATACTTTAGAAATATTTCAGGAACATGAAGATATTGATGGAATAATACTAGTATGTATAGAATCTTGGATTGAATATACTAAAGAATTAATAAAAAAATATAATTTAACAAAAGTATTAGATGTAATTCCAGGAGGAAAAATAGGACAGGAGTCTATATTTTTAGGATTAGAAATGACTTATAAAAAGTATGATAAAGATTCTATAGTTTTAATTCATGATGGGGTTCGTCCATTAATAAATGAAGATGTTATAACTGATTGTTTAGATTGTGTAGAAAAAAATGGTAATGCAGTAACAATAGCACCTGCAATAGAAACTATTTTTAGAAAGAATGAAGATGGTACAGTAGGTGATATTTTTAAACGTTCTGATTGTGAATTAGCAAAAGCTCCACAATGTTTTTATTTAAAAGATATTTATAATGCACATTTAAGAGCACAAAGAGAGAATAAATATGATTTTATAGATTCAGCTAGTATGATGCAATACTATGGACATAAATTATATACGGTAGAAGGTCCAGCAGAGAATATAAAAATAACAACACCATCAGATTTTTATATTTTTAGAGCAATTATGGATGCAAGAGAAAACTTACAAATTTTAGGATTTTAAGAAGGCGTAAATATGTGGATAAATAATAAAATATTTAAAGAAGATATGGAATATATTATTCATGCTAATTTTATTAATTGGGAAAAATTGAATAATAAAACTATATTTATAACAGGTGCAACAGGTCTTATAGGATATTATTTAACAAGTTCTTTAGTTTATAAAAATATAAAAGAAAATAGTAATATAAAAATATTAGCTTTAGTAAGAGATATAGAAAAAGCTAGATTACAATTTAAAGAACACTTAAAAGTAGATAATAATTTAAATTTTATCTGTGGTGATTTAAATAATATTCCTAATATAAGTGAAGAAATAGATTATATAATTCATGGAGCAAGTCCAACAACGAGTAAATTATTTGTAGAAAATCCAGTAGAAGTAATACAATCTATAGTAAATGGCTCTCAAAATATTTTAGAGTTGGCTAAATCAAAAAATATACAATCCATGGTATATTTATCTAGTATGGAAGTGTATGGGGAATATAAAACAGAAGAAGTATTGAAAGAAGATAGCGTATTAAAACTTAATCCTAATAATATAAGAGATTGTTATCCATTGGGAAAAGCATTAGTAGAAAATATTAGTAAGGCATATTTTAAAGAATATGAACTACCGGTAAATATACTAAGAATATCTCAAACAATAGGGATAAAAGAAAATGTAGAATTAATAAAAGATAGAAAAATTATTCAAGAAATAATATATAGTATATTAAATAAAAAAGATATAGTATTAGCTACAAAAGGCGAAAGTAAAAGAACATATATATATATTAGGGATGTTATAACAGCTATATTATTAGTATTGTTATCAAATAAATATGGAGAAATATATAATGTAGCAAATGAAAAAACATATGATTCTATTTATAATATGATTGATAATGTAATAGAAAATGTAGCACATAATGAAATTAGATTATTAGTAAAAGAAGAAAAAACTAATAAATATCCTAAAAAAAATTATTTAAAGTTATCCTCTCAAAAATTAAGAAAAATAAAATGGACATCTTCATTAGATACAATTGATATGTTTAACAATGTAATAAAACTATCAAAAAATATATAAGGAGAGAAAATTATGATTGAGAGAATAAAAAATAAAATTAAATATATATGTAATTATGGAATAATATTTTCATTAAAATATACTATTTATGGTAGAAAAAATCTTTTTTTGAAAAAAAATAAACTAGTAGAAAAAAAGATAGAAAAAATATTTTTAAATAAAGAATATGAAAATAATAAAGAAAAACTTTTTGAGCCCCAAATAGATACAAATTTGTATAAAGGGAAAATATGGGTTTTTTGGTGGCAAGGATTAGATAAAGCACCATTGATTATTAAATTATGTATCAATAATATGAAAAAATATATAAAAGATAGAGAGATAATTATAATAACAAAAGACAATTTTTCTTATTATATTAATTTACCTAGTTATATTATGGAAAAATTTAATAATGGAAATATATCAATACAGCATTTTTCAGATATTATAAGATTTTATTTATTGTATTATTATGGTGGCTTATGGTTAGACGCAACTATTTTAATGAAAGATAAATTAGATAATAATATATTTGATTATAAGTTTTATAGTATAAAAAGAGAAAAAAAAGATGAAAGATATATCGCTGGTTATCGTTGGACAGGATTTGTTTTAGCAAGTAAACCACAAAATATTTTATTTAAATATTTATTGAATATGCAATTGATTTATTGGAAAAAGTATACTATTATTATAGATTACGTATTATTTGATTATTTTATAAATTATTTATATGAAAATTATAATGAAATAAAAGGGATGATAGATGATATACCAATAAATAATATTCATGTAGATGATTTATTTGATGTTCTAAATATGTCTTATAATGAAAATATAATAAGAGAATTAAGAAAAAATACTTATTTGTATAAATTAAATTGGAAAAAATTTATAGATTATGAAAAACATAATACTATATATAAAAATTTTGTTGAAAATAATGAGTAATATGTAATAAATAGAGGATATTATGAAAAAAGTTAGTATAATTGTACCTATATATAATGTAGAATCTTATTTAAGAAAATGTTTAGATAGTATAATAAATCAGTCATATAGTAATTTAGAAATAATTTTAATTGACGATGGAAGTACAGATAAATCTGGTGAAATTTGTGATGAATACTCTAAATTAGATAATAGAATTATTGTTATACATAATAATAATAATAAAGGGGTGAGTTGTTCAAGAAATTATGGAATAAGATTGTCTACAGGAAAATATATATTATTTATTGATTCGGATGATACAGTAGATAAAAATTATGTTTATTATCTATTGATGGGGAATAAAGACGATAAATATGATATTGTTTATTGTGGAATAAGAGATATATTTGAATATAAAAAAAAATGTATAATAAAAGATAGATTAATAAAAGAAAAGCTTTTATCAGGAGAATTAAAAAAAGATTATTATTTTTTAATTGATTTATTAAGAGTATCTGTAATAAAATTATACAATGCAGATATAATAAAAAAATATGATATTTTATTTTCGGAAAATATTTCTAGTGGAGAAGATCAAATTTTTAATTTTAAATATCATAGATATGTAAGAAAATATAAATTAATAAATTTGCCTTTATACAATTATTATCATAGAAAAAATAAATCATTGAGTAGATTAAGAAATATTAAGGTTTTTGATATGATTATAAGAAAATTAAAGGAAGAGAAAAATTTTTTATATGATATGAACATTGATTATAAGGAAAGTATTTTTAATAATCATGTTATCCAGACCGTTAAAGAGTTTACTATTTTAGAAGATAGTAGTAATTCTTATAAATTTTGTAGAAAAAGATTGTATCAATTATCAAATCTTTTGGAAAAAAAATATAGATATAGTACATGGAAAAAATATGTAATAAAATTTTTATTAGAAAAAAATTTTTATTTACCAATATATTTATATTGTTTATTTAATTATTATAAAGATAAAAAAGGAATGTGATTTTATGAATAAAATAATAACATTTTCTATCGCAGCATATAATATAGAAAAATATATTGACAAATTAATGGAAAGTTTATTAGAAAAAGATTTATTAAATGTTATAGAAATTTTAATTGTAAATGATGGTTCTACAGATAAAACTGCTTCTATTGCAGAAATATATCAAAAAAGATATCCAAATACAGTAAAGTTAATAAATAAAAAAAATGGTGGACATGGTTCTACAATAAACACAGGAATATCTTTAGCAACTGGAAAATACTTTAAAGCAATTGATGGAGATGATTGGGTAAATACAGAAGATGTAGTACGTCTTATAAAAAAAATAAAAGATATAAATATAGATTTGGATATGATTTTAACAAATTATTATATATGTTTTGAATCAAGAAGTAGAAAGGAAGAAAATTTAGAAAATCTAATTCACAATAAGAGATATAATGCAAAAGATTTATTTAATTTAGTAAAATATATAGGATATCATAACATAATATATAAAACTGATTTATTGAAAAAAAATAATATAAAACTAGATGAAAATTGTTTTTATGTTGATACAGAATATGTAATTTATCCTATGTTATATGTGAATAATATTTTGTTTTTAGAATATAAAATAACTTGTTATAGAATGGGATTAGAAGAACAATCGGTAAATCCTAAAAATAGGATGAAAAATATTAAGCATAGTTATATTGTATCAAAAAGTTTATTAGATTTTTATAAAAAAGTACAAAAGAATCTTTCTAATGAAAAAAAGAGATATATTAAAACTCGAATTTATGGTATGCTAAATTGGCATATTTCAGCTATATTAATGTTTAAAGCAAGTGAAGAAAAAAAATCTGAATTAATAAATTTTGATAGATTAATAAAATACTATTCAGAAGAAATATTTTTAGAGATGGGAAAAAGCTTTAGAATAGTAAGATTAATGAGATATTCAAAGTATAGATTATATTATTTTATTGTTTGGTATAAACAAATAAAAAATAATATAAAGAAATTTTTTAAAAGATAAGGAGATTATTTTTAATTAAATGGTAATAAAAAAAGCAAATATAATATTATTTATGATAATGTTATTAATAGCTATTAATCTACAAATTTTGAATTTTGGAGATTTTAGTAAAATATATAGATATTTAACAAGTAGTATTTCCATAATATTATTTAGTTGGTGTATTTTTGATAAACAAATATATTATCAAATTAGATTATATAATAAATTTTTTAGTAAGTGGATTATAGTTTTTTTCTTATTTTTATTCTTAGAAGTAATAAATGGTTTATTATTAGGCGGAAAATCTATAACAGAAGCAATAGGAATGACGTATGTATATAATAGTTGGTTATTATTGTTTTATCCAATAATATATATATTATCAACAAGTAAGGGACTAAAAAAAATGTCTTTGATAATTGTTGGCCTTACTACTTTTACTTTGATTTTAAAAACTTTAGTATGGTGGCTTTATAATTATCATGGTAAAGATGTAATGCATTATTTATTATATGAATTTGGACCAGAACCATGGATTAGAGAAGGTTTTCAGAGAATACCAGCAACCTGCTTTTCTGGTATATTATTTTCATTTACAATATATTTATTTTTTTATAGTAAACAATGGAAAATAAAATTATTAGCATTGATAGTTAGTTTATTTAATATTTGGTATGCAAATGCTATATTTGCTTCTAGGGCACAATTAATAGTATTTTTTATAACAATAGTAGTAGCTGTATTTTCGATGAAAATTTCTATGATAAAAAAGTTTATTTTAAATGTTATTTTTATAGGGTTAATTATATTATTAACAATGCTTAATATGGATACTATTGATGAATTTATAAATAGTTTAAGCCGAGAAACATTTTCTATCGGCATAAGATTCATTGCTTTAGATTATTATATGGATTTGTTTTCTGATAAATGGATTATGGGAATAAATATGATGCTTAACGAAGATACTTTAAATGGTTCAAGTGGATTATTTTATTTATCTGATTTAGGAATTTTAGGCGATTTATTTTCTTGGGGAGTTATAGGATTTTTTTTAATGGTAATACCTTTTTTTAGGATGATATTTATATTAAAAAATATTAATAATAAAAAAGACAGAAAGTATATATTCGGAATATCTTTAATAATATATACAATTTTAATGTCTATTTTATCTAATGATATTTATAGTTTTAGAGATATTTTTGGTTTGCCATTTATTATAGCGTATTTTGAATATTGGAGAGTAAATAATGAATAAAATAAAGTATATTTTTAGTATACCAAAAAGTTTATATATAAATATAAAATCATTACCATTAAAACAAGCTATAAAATTACCAATTTTAGTTTCATATAAAACAAAATTAATATCGTTGAGAGGAAAAATAGTTTTATTAGATAAAGCTAAATACGGTATGATTCGTATAGGTTTTGATGGAGCGGGTACGGCAAAACATATGTCTACGGTTATTGAGAATAATGGAATAATATATTTAGGAAATAATGTAAAAATAGGAGGAGGTTGTCAAATTTGTACTGTTAGTAAGAATAGTAGATTAGAGATAAAAAAAAATGTAAGTATAACATCAGAATCTCATATAATAGCTAGCAAAAATATTAGCATAGGTAATGATAGTATAATATCATGGAATACACAAATAATGGATACAGATTTTCATAAAATATTAGATAAAAATAATAATTTGTTAAATAAAGATTTAGATATTATAATAGGAGATAATGTATGGATTGCTAGTAAAGTTAATATATTAAAAGGAACAAATATTCCCAATAACACAGTAATATCATCAGGAAGTATTATAAAAGGAATTCTAGATGAAGAAAATTGTATATATACAGGGTTACCAATAAAAATTTTAAAAAGCAATATTATATGGAAAAAATAATATTAATATATAATAGTATGGTGTAATTTTACATGAAAAGCGTTAGTATAAAAAAATTATTTTTATAATTTAATATATCAGATTTTATTAATAATATCTACGATAATAACAACACCTTATTTATCTAGAGTATTGCAATCAGAAGGAATAGGTATATATAGTTTTACTAATTCAGTTGTATTATATTTTATATTATTCACTACAATGGGCTTATCTATTTATGGACAAAGAGAAATATCATATGTTCAGAATGATAAATTAAAAAGAAGTAAAATTTTTTGGGAAACAAAAATTTTAACAATAATAAATGTATTGATTTGTATGTTAATATATTTAATATTAGTATCAATATATGTTGATACTAAATATTTATTAATATACTTAATATGGGGAATAAGTATATTAAATGTAGCTGTTGATATAACATGGTTTTTTCAAGGATTAGAAGAATTTAAAAAAGTTGTTACTCGAAATTGTTGTATAAAATATTAGATATTATGTATATTTTTATATTCATAAAGAATAAAGATGATTTAATTATATATGTATTGGGGATAGTAATTTTTCAAATATTAGAAAATGCAATATTATGGTTATCTTTATCAAGGTATATAACTATTCCTAAAGTGAAAAGTATAAAATCTTTTGGGAATATAAAGATAATAGTATCACTCTTTATTCCAGCATTAGCAATTCAATTATATGTAGTATTAGATAAGATTATGTTAGGTTATTATTCAGATAGCTTTATTGAAAATGGATATTATGAACAATCAATGAAAATATCTAAATTAATATTGACGATAGTTATATCATTAGGAACTGTTATGATACCTAGAATTGGATTTCTATTGGGACAAAAACAATATGAAAAAGTAATTGAATATATGTATAAAAGTTACAGATTTGTTTGTTTTTTAGGCATACCATTGAGTGTAATTTTAATTAGTATATCAGATAATTTAGTACCTTGGTTTTTTGGAATAGATTGTATGAAAGTATCAGATATATTAAAAATATCTTCTTTATTAATAGTGTTTATTGGAATAAGTAATGTAACTTATTTTTCTAGGTGTCACACTTCATTATACAATCCATCACAATCTAAGTATGCTAAATAATTTTGTAAATTTAGGAATAGAAACTTCTAGAATATATTATTTACTTAAATAATGATATAGATAAAAGAGAATATATAAAAAAAGAAAATATAGTTTTATATAATCCTAAAAAAGGTTATGAATTTACAAAGAATAATAGAAAAATCTCCGCATATAAGATGGGAAGTATTAAAAATTTTATCTAGAGAAGAAATGTTTAATTTATTATTAGTAGGAAATATATTTTTAGTGAAGAAAAAGTATTTAATCAAAATATAAAAGATATTTTAATAAAATAATAATTAATTAATTAATAAAGAAAGAAGGTATTTTTTTGAGATATAATTATCTTATTGTAGGTAGTGGATTATTTGGTAGTATTTTTGCTTATGAAGCTACTAAAAGAGGAAAGAAATGTCTTGTCATAGATAAGAGAAAGCACATTGGCGGTAATATTTACTGTGAAAATAAAGAAGGAATTAATATTCATAAATATGGTGCACATATTTTTCATACAAATAATAAAGAAGTATGGGATTATGTAAATCAATTTGTTGAATTTAATAATTATATTAATAGTCCAGTAGCTAATTATCGTGGTGAGATTTATAATTTGCCATTTAATATGAATACTTTTAGTAAGATGTGGAATATAGCTACACCACAAGAAGCAAAAAATATAATTGATAAACAAAAGCAAATTATAAAGAAAGAACCTGAAAATTTAGAAGAACAAGCTATAAGTTTAGTAGGAACAGATATTTATACTAAGCTTATAAAAGGCTATACAGAAAAACAATGGGGAAGAGATTGCAAAGACTTACCAGCATTTATAATAAAAAGATTACCTGTGCGATATACTTATGATAATAATTATTTTAATGCACGTTATCAAGGTATACCTATTGGAGGGTATACTCAAATTATTGAAAAATTATTAGCTAATTGCGATATAAATCTTAATGTAGATTTTACAAAACAAAGAGAAAAATATCAAAATATAGCAGAAAAGATTGTATTTACAGGTGCTATAGATAGTTATTTTAATTATAAATTTGGTCAGCTTGAATATAGAGGATTACGTTTTGAGACTGAAAGATTAGAACAAGATAATTATCAAGGTGTAGCGGTTATGAATTTTACAGCTAGAGAAGTACCTTATACGCGTGTTATAGAACATAAACATTTTGAATTTGGTACACAGCCAATAACATATGTTACAAAAGAATATCCATCAGATTGGCATCTTGGAGAAGAAGCTTACTATCCAGTAAATGATAATAAAAATCAAAAATTATATCAAAAATATCTTGAGTTAGCTAAACAAGAAAATAATGTTATTTTTGGTGGTCGTTTAGGTGAATATAAATATTATGATATGGATAAAGTTATAGAAAGAGCAATTGATTTATCAAAAAATGTATTGTAAATATTATTGTTAAATAGATACTAATTGTTTATGTTTTAAAGAATTATTGAAAAAATATAATTTATAGGAGTTTTTATGAACAAGGATATATTATTAAAAATAAAATCTTTATTAAAAAAAACAAAATTTTATCAAAATAGAATAGTAAATAAGTATTATTTAAATACAAATAATAGATATACTAAAATAGATAAAAGTAAAAAAATTATATGTTATTATAAAAAAAATAAAGTAAATCAATATTTAGATTTATTTTCCAAGATTAACATAGAATTAGATAGTAATAGTAGATTTCAAATGTGGTTGAATTTAGAATGTTATTTTGTAAATTTAAATACATTAGCTGATAATATGTCAGTAGATTATAGTATCATATTAAATAATTCTATTAATAATCTTATAAAGAAATATGAATGTAAAAATAATAGTATAGGTCAAGAATATTGTAAATTATTAGAGGGAATAAATTTATATTTAGATAGAATAATAAATAAAATAGAAATTGAATTGAAATATAGTAAAAAAAATGAATTTTATTTATGTAAAAGTTTAGAGCTTTTTAGAAATATGAAAGATAAAAAGGCTGAAACAGTAGAAGATGTTTTTCAAAGAATAATTTTTTGGTCATCAATTTTTTGGCAGTCACAGCATAGATTAATGGGTCTGGGAAGAATGGATAAATTGCTTAACAATATAGAATTTAAAGGATCAAATGAAGAACTTAAAAATTTAATAAAAGATTTTTATATAACTATGCATAAATATTACTTGTTTAAAAGTAATAATTTAATAGGTGATACAGGGCAAATTATTATTTTAGGCGGATTAGAAAATAATAATAGTTATTTTTGTAATAAATATACGTATGCTTTTATAGAAGCATTAAAAGAACAGCCTTTACCAGATCCTAAAATTTTATTAAGAGTAGCTAAATCTATGCCTGATGATTTATTAGAATTAGCTTTAAAATGTATTGCTACAGGAGTTGGAAGTCCACTTTTATCTAATGACGAGATTGTAGTAGAATCATTAAAAGATCTGACAGAAGATGAAAATGATGCGTTTAATTATGTAACATCTGCTTGTTGGGAACCATTAATTTATGGGAAGTCAATGGATAAAAATAATTTATCTTGCATAAATTATGCACAACCAATAATAGATATGTATAAGGATAAAGAATTTTTTAAATGTACTAGATTTGAAGAAGTATTAAACTTATATTTAAAATATTTAAATATACAATTAGATGACATAAAAAATCATTTAGATAAAATAAAATGGGAAAAAGATCCACTAGTAAGTATGTTTTTTTCTTCTTGTATAGATAATGATAAGGATATATCAGAAGGAGGAGGGGCTTATAATAATTATGGTATTTTAAGTGTTGGCTTAGCAAATGCTATAGATTCGTTATGTATAATAAGAGATTTATTATCATTAGGAATAGAATATCAACTAGAAGATCTAATATCAAATAAAAATATTGCTAATAAAGAGATAGAAAAAATAAAATGTAATAAATATTTTGCTAAAGATGATGATAATATTGTAAAATTAGTAAAAGAAATTTTAGATGTTACTAATTTAAATTTAAAAAATTATTGTAATAAATTTGGAGGAAAAATAAAATGGGGATTAAGTTCTCCAGGATATATAGATATAGGAAAAATAACGGAAGCTACTTTTGATGGGCGAGATGAAGGAGAGCCATTATCTGTGCATATATCATCTATAGATAGTATACCTTATACTGAAATAATAAATTTTTCTAGTAAAATTTATTACAAAGGGATAAGGTCTAACGGTAATGTAGTAGATTTATTTATTAGTCCTAATTGGATTAACAATAATTTTGAAAAATTCTTTTTGTTTATAAAAACTAGTATAAATGTAGGATTTTTTCAAATGCAAATGAATGTTGTTAGTAGTAAACAATTAATAGAAGCGCAATTAAATCCTTTAAAATATCCTAATTTAATAGTTAGAGTATGGGGGTTTAGTGCTTTATTTAATGATTTGCCAAAAGAATATCAGGATTTATTAATAAAAAGAGCGAAAATCTGTGAAGGTTTAAATGTGTGATAATAATGGGAAAAAATATAGGAAAAAATTATTTGTATAATTTAATGTATCAAATATTATTAATAATATCTCCTTTAATAACTACACCGTATATTTCTCGTGTATTAGAACCAGATGGGGTGGGATTGTATAGTTATACAAATGCAATAGTATCATATTTTATATTGTTTGCAACTATGGGAATTACAATTTATGGACAGAGAGAGATTTCATATGTTCAAGACAATAGAGATAAAAGAAGTCAAGTTTTTTGGAATGTTAAATTATTATCTATAGTAAATGTATGTATATGGCTTATTATTTATTATATATATATATATTATTTTAGTAATAATATATATATTTTTTTAATTTGGGGAATAGCTATAGTTAATATATCTGTAGATATAACATGGTTTTTTCAAGGGCTAGAAGAATTTAAAAAAATTGTTATTAGAAATTGCTTTATAAAAGTATTGGATATTATATATATTTTTATTTTTGTGAGAACAAAAGAAGATATATATTTATATATTTGGGGCATAGTAATATTCCAGTTGCTAGGAAATATTATTTTATGGAATAACATATTTAAATATATAGATAAACCTATATTGAAGAATTTAAAACCTTTTAAAGATATAAGAATAGTGTTATCATTATTTATTCCTACTATTGCTGTACAAATATATATAGTCTTAGATAAAATAATGATTGGATATTTTACAAATGATTTTTTAGAAAATGGTTATTATGAGCAAGCTACAAAGATATCCAAATTAGTATTGACAATCGTTATTTCCTTAGGAGTAGTAATGATTCCTAGAATTGGTTATTTATTTGAAAAAAAACAAATGGATAATATTAAAGAATATATGTATAAAAGCTATAGATTTGTATGGTGTTTATCTTTACCTTTATCTATAGGGTTAATTTGTATATCAGATAATATTGTGCCATGGTTTTTTGGTATTGAATATGAAAAAGTGTCTGATGTATTAAAAATATCTTCATTATTAATTATATTTATAGGTATAAATAATATAACAGGTGTACAATATTTAATACCAACAAAAAGACAAAATATATTTACAAAAACAGTAATTATAGGAGCAATAGTAAATGTTATATGTAATTTTATTTTAATACCAAAATTATATGCTATAGGAGCGGCGATATCATCAGTAGTGGCTGAAGCCGTAATTGCTATTTGGCAATTGATAATAGTAAAAAAAGAGTTAAATTTATTTATAATAGTTAAATATGCAAAAAATTATATAATAGCAAGTTTGATTATGGGATTAATTTTATTTTTTGAACAACAATTTTTTCTTCCTAATATAGTTAATAGTTTTATAATGATTATTACAGGTGTTATATCATATGTATTAATATTGATATATTTAAAGGATAGATTTTTTCTATCAAATATAAAGAAAGTGAAATTTTGATATGAATAAATGTTTAAAATATGAAATACTAAGAGTAGTTCTTGTTATGTTAGTTGTTATAGGTCATGCTACTTATTATACAATAAAAACGCCTTTTGGCGGTATTTTTTATACAGATATGATGATTAATAATAATATACAAGATGCGTATTTTCATACTTTAGTTAGTTTATTAACAAATTGGATATATACATTTCATATGCCAGCATTTTTTGCATTATCAGGAACTATCTTAGCTTTACAAATAAAAAATAAGGGATGCATTAACTTTAAAAAATTTTTTATTAAGAAATTTAAGAGACTAATAGTTCCATTAATTTTTGTTTGGTTTTTCTGGAATATACCTATAAAGTTAGTATCAGGATATTATATGTATGTAAATATGGAATGGAAATATATTTTATTACAAATATTTTTTCCGTATAGTATATATTTGTGGTTTTTAGAAGCTTTATTTATTTCTACATTAATAATTTATGTTGTTTTTAAATATATAAAAGAAAATCAATATAGATTTTTATTTATAACTTTTTTATGGATAATAGGTTGTTTTTTAGAAAAGTTACTAGGTGAATATAATCCTTTAGGAAATCCATTAAAATATGTTATATGGTTATGGATAGGAATGTATATAGAAAATTTTGTTGAAAAAATAAAAGAGTGGAAAATATCAAATATTTTTTTAGGTGTTTTAATTATTATTATATAATTTTTTTTGTGGTATGAACTAAAAGATGTAAAATATATTAATTATATTTGTTTAAATACATTATATCCATTACTTATGATAATTGCATTATATATAATGATAAATTATTATGAAAAATCTTTATATGAGTATAAAAATAGGATATTATCTATATCGACTTATTCTTATGGAATATATTTATATGCTGAACCACTAAATTACACTATAATATATTATTTTGTAACTTTATTTGGAATGAATAGCTTAGGTAGTGAGTATTATGCATTTATATTATATTTTGCCAGAATTATTATATCTGTTAGTGTAGCAATTATAATAATTAAAATCTTTAAGATTTTGAATTTAAAATATTTTATCTAAAAGGATTGAGTATTTTATGTCTAATGATGTATTGATTACTAATATACAAAGATTTAGTTTACATGATGGACCAGGAATAAGAACAACTGTGTTTTTTAAAGGTTGTTCATTACATTGTCCGTGGTGTTCTAATCCAGAAAATATTAAACCATATAAAGAATTTTATGAAAAAAATTTAATAAAAGGAGAATATGGTAAAATATATTCTAATCAAGAATTATATAATATTTTAATAAAAGATAAATTATATTATACTACAAAAGAAAAATCTATAGTTAAGGATAAATCTACTATTATAGACCAATGTAAATTGATTTATGCTGAATTACCAGGTGGAATAACTTTCTCTGGAGGTGAGGCATTATTACATTTAAATAAGGTAGAAATGGTTTTGAAAAAATTAAAAGAAGAAAATATTCATTTAGCAGTAGAAACTAGTTTAGCAGTATCCAGAAAAGATGTATTATTTTCATTTAATTATATTGATTTATTTTATGTTGATATAAAAATTTTTGACAAAAATAAATTTAAAACATTATTAGGAGGAAATTTTGATTTATATTTAAATAATTTGAAAGAATTATTTGATGCAAAAAAAAATGTGATATTTAGAATACCTATAATAAAAGGATATACTGATGATGAAAAAAATATAATGGATATATTGCGTTTGTTATATAAATATAAACCATTAAAAGTAGAATTAATAAAAGGACATAATTTAGGAAGTTCTAAATATGAATCATTAAAAAGAAAAATACCAGTAATAAAAGATATTAGTGATGAATTTTTAGAGATATATAAAAAAAATATTGAAAAAATAGGATTATGGGTAGAAATTTGTAAAATTTAAGAAAGATAAAATAAACTATGTTAAAAAATATGATTATTTAATAGTTGGTAGCGGGTTATATGAAGTAATATTTGTATATGAAGCAAAAATGAATAGTATTTCAACTAGACCAAAAGATGTGAAATAAAGTAAGTTAAAATATATAGCAAGATATATAAAAAAATATATAGAAACCTAAAAAAGATTTTTAGGAGTTTTTTTATTTATTAAAGTAGTTTATTTAACTTATGCTGGTAATTTAGAAACATTAGAAATTGCAATGAAAAATCCTAAATTTAAATTTGTTAAAGGAGATATTGCTGATAGAATTTTTGTTGATGAGTTATTTGCAAGTGAAAAACCTGATGTTGTAGTAAATTTTGCAGCAGAATCTCATGTGGATAGATCTATTGAAAATCCAGAAATCTTTTTACAGACAAATGTAATTGGTACAAGTGTACTTATGGATGTTTGTCGTAAATATGGTAATATTCGCTATCATCAAGTATCTACTGATGAAGTTTATGGAGATTTACCACTTGATAGAACAGATTTATTTTTTACAGAAACAACATCACTTCATACTTCTAGTCCATATTCAGCTTCAAAAGCTTCAGCAGATTTATTAGTACAAGCATATTATCGTACTTATAAATTACCTATAACTATTTCTCGCTGTTCAAATAACTATGGACCATATCACTTCCCTGAAAAATTAATTCCACTCATGATAGCAAATGCTTTAAATGATAAAAAATTACCAGTGTATGGTAAAGGCGAAAATGTACGTGATTGGCTCTATGTAGAAGACCATTGTTCTGCTATAGATTTAATCATTCGTAAAGGAAAAATTGGCGAAGTATATAATATTGGTGGTCATAATGAACGCACTAATTTAGAAGTTGTGAAAACAATTATTAAAGAACTTGGCAAAAGTGAGGATTTAATTGAATTTGTAACAGATAGACCAGGTCATGACCGTAGATATGCTATTGATCCTACAAAAATTCATAATGAACTTGGTTGGCTTCCTGCTACTAAGTTTGATGATGGAATTAAGAAAACTATTGATTGGTATTTGACACATAAATCTTGGTGGGAAAAGATCATCAGTGGTGAATACAAAGATTATTATGATAAGATGTATAAAAATAGATAAATAAAAAGAGAGCTTAGGCTCTCTTTCTTTGTAAGGAGTGATTTGGAGTGAAGGTTTTAGTAACAGGTTATACAGGTCAATTAGGTTTTGATGTAGTACGTGAATTAAAAGCTAGAAATATAGAATGTATTGGTACAACAAGAAATGAGTTTTCTTTAACAGATATAGAAAAAATGCAAGCTTTTGTTAAAGCATATAAACCAGATGTAGTAATTCATTGTGCAGCTTATACAGTAGTAGATAAGGCAGAAGATGAAGTAGAACTTTGTGATCAAATAAATCATTTAGCAACTAAGGAATTAGCAAATGTATGTAAGGAAATTGATGCCAAGATGATTTATATTAGTACAGATTATGTATTTGCAGGTAGTGGCGAAGATTTTTATGAAGTAAATGATGAAAAAGCACCACAGAATGTTTATGGAAAATCTAAACTTGATGGAGAGTTAGCTGTACAAGAAATTTTAGATAAATATTTTATTGTGCGTATTTCTTGGGTATTTGGTAGTAACGGTAAGAATTTTATCAAGACTATGCTTAACTTAGCTAAAAATCATGATAAATTAACTGTAGTTAATGACCAAATAGGTTCACCAACTTATACAGTGGATTTAGCAAAATTACTTTGTGATATGGCTTTATCTGATAAATACGGTGTTTATCATGCTACAAATGAAGGTATATGTTCATGGTATGATTTTGCTTGTGAGATATTTAAACAAGCTGACATAAAGATAGATGTTGAGCCAGTTCCATCAACAGCATTTCCGACAAAAGCTATACGACCACATAATTCAAGAATGAGCAAAAAATGTTTAGATGAAGCAGGATTTAATAGGTTACCTGCATGGCAGGATGCTTTATCAAGATATTTGCAAGAATTGAATATGTAAATATAGAAGTTTTTTGTAAAATATTGGAGTTAAAAAGATAGGTGGATTTTTTATCTACCTATCTTTTTTGTTGTAATTTGTGGCTGTTTTTATATGTTATAATATAGATAATCAATGATGGAGGCTTAAAGCTGTTATAAATAATATATAATTTTATATAAAAATCTATAAATT
>OGYX01000812.1_pt1 | contig 23865 bp, 20 predicted proteins | sample 1576601 | NCBI WGS metagenome assembly OGYX01 (sample SAMEA3541561, study PRJEB24748) | human gut metagenome | biome: human gut; feature: human-associated habitat; material: faeces | place: China | collected 2012 | reverse complement strand
GTTCAAAGGTCCTGGGAGCGTTTGCGTTAATGGAGGATGAAAGTATGTTTAGAGTGAATGAAAATTATCTGAAACTGCCGGGAAGCTACCTGTTTTCAACCATTGCAAAAAAAGTAGCTGCTTACCAGAAAGAGAACCCGGATAAGAAACTGATCCGTCTGGGAATTGGTGATGTAACCCTTCCTATCGCACCGGCGATCATTGATGCTATGCATAAGGCAGTTGATGAAATGGGACATGCTGAAACCTTTCACGGATATGCACCTGATCTGGGATATGCATTTTTAAGAGAGACCATTGCAAAGAAGGATTTCCAGGAAAGAGGATGCCAGATCGAGGCAGATGAGATCTTCGTTTCTGACGGTGCAAAGAGCGATACCGGTAACATTCAGGAAATCTTCAGCGCAGACAGCAAGATTGCAGTTTGCGACCCGGTTTATCCTGTTTATGTGGATACCAATGTTATGGCCGGCCGTACCGGTGAGTATGATACAGAAAAGGGAACCTGGAGCAATGTGATCTACATGCCGTGTACTGCAGAGAACGGTTTTGTTCCGGAACTTCCAAAGGAAACACCGGATCTTATTTATCTTTGTGTTCCAAATAACCCAACAGGAACTACCCTTACAAAGGATCAGTTAAAGGTATGGGTTGATTACGCAAATGAAAAAGGCGCTGTAATTTTATATGATGCAGCGTATGAGGCTTATATTTCTGAGGATGATGTTCCTCACAGTATTTATGAGATTCCGGGAGCAAGAACCTGTGCCATTGAGTTCCGTTCTTTCTCAAAGAAGGCTGGATTTACAGGTGTCCGTTTAGGATATACCGTTATCCCGAAAGACTTAAAGAGCGGTGATGTAATGCTTCATTCTTTATGGGCAAGACGTCACGGAACCAAGTTCAACGGTGCTCCTTACATTGAGCAGAGAGCAGGAGAAGCTGTTTACTCAGAAGAAGGAAATAAACAGGTCATGGAGCAGGTTGCTTACTATAAGAGAAATGCAAAAGTGATCTATGACGGATTAAAGGAAGCAGGTTATACTGTATTTGGTGGTGTGAATTCCCCCTATGTATGGATGAAGGTCAATGAGGGAATGACCAGCTGGGAGTTCTTTGATTACCTCCTTTCTGAGGCAAATGTAGTTGGAACACCGGGAAGCGGCTTTGGACCAAGCGGAGAAGGATATTTCCGTCTGACTGCATTTAATACCTACGAAAATACAGTAGAAGCAGTAGAACGTATGAAAGCGTTAAAGAAGTAATAGAACAAACCGAACACAGGAGGAAGTCTTAATGCTCATGGATGATATCGACCGTAAAATATTAAAACTTTTGCAGGAAAATGCCAGGATGTCTTTAAAGACCATTGCAGAAAAAACCTTTCTGTCATCTCCGGCTGTTTCTGCAAGGATCGAAAAACTGGAAAAAGACGGGGTGATCGCCGGGTATCATGCCATGGTAGACCCCATGAAATTAGGGTATCACATTTTGGCATTTATCAACCTGGATGTGATACCGGAAGATAAACCAAAGTTTTACGCATTTGCGGAGTCTGTACCAAATGTACTGGAATGCAGCTGTGTAACAGGAGAGTATTCCATGTTAATGAAAGTTGCTTTTCACAGTACCATGGAGTTGGATATTTTTATTGGACAGCTTCAGAAATTTGGAAAGACCAGTACACAGATCGTATTCTCCACCCACGTAGGCCCAAGAGGCGTGGATGTGGATGAAGTGTAACATTCATAAGCTCCCTCACATATGGTATAGAGACAGACATATGTGAGGGAGCTTGTTTTATGACCGGAAATGAAAAGGTCATTCTGGATGCGGGACATGGCGGGGATGAGCCAGGTGCCATTTATAATGGAAGAAAGGAAAAAGATGATACCCTGCGCCTGACTCTTGCGGTAGGGCGTATTTTAGAGGAAAATGGAGTAAGCACATTGTATACAAGGACTACAGATGTATACGACCGGCCTCAGGAAAAGGCAGAGATCGCCAACCGGTCCGGAGCGGATCTGTTTGTTTCCATTCACCGCAATGCCATGCCAGTGCCGGGAACAGGAAGCGGGGCATCTGTACTGGTATATGAGGACTCCGGGACAGCAGCAGTCCTGGCAGAAAACATTTTAAAAAATTTGGTGGAACTGGGATTGAAAGACCAGGGGATCGAGGAACGGCCGGGACTGGTAGTCCTTAGAAAGACCCAGATGCCGGCAGTGTTAGCAGAGGTGGGATTTATTGATAATCCTTCGGATAATGCTTTTTTTGACCGGAATTTTGACGCCATTGCAAGGGCGATCGCAGATGGGATACTGACTACTTTGCGGGAACAGAAAGAGCAGACGCCTCTTTATTACCAGGTCCAGACAGGTGCATTTAGAGATCGTGGAAGGGCCATGAGACTGGCGGGAGAGCTGCAGTCGGCAGGTTTTCCTGCGTTTATTGTATATGATGAGGGATTATACAAAGTCCGTGTGGGAGCATTTTTAGATATGGAAAACGGGATCCGCATGGAACAGAATGTAAAAAGAGCAGGTTATCCGGCATATCTGGTGCGGGAGGCTGCGATCTATTAAGAAAAGAGTTCCTGCCGTTGGATATTACACGGTAGGAACTCTGTTTTGTTCTCTGTAACGGGATGGGGAGATCCCATAAAATTTTTTAAAAGCACGGCTGAAGTAGTTGGGGGCGGAGTAGCCTACCTGATAGCCGATGGAAAGAGCCGTATCATCTGTATCTGTTAAAAGCCTGGCTGCCTGTTCTAAGCGCAGGCTGGTAATATAATGGCTGTAGTTTAAACCGGTCTTCTGTTTAAAAAGTGTGGAAAAATAGGAGCAGCTAAAACCAAGATAATGGCACAGGTCTGTAAGGGACAGTTCCGGGTCAGAATAGTTTTGTGCAAGATAGGCTCTGGCTTTCATAAAAGTTTCATCCATGTTAGAACACGCTCCTTTTTGCATGATGGCCTGTTTTCCTGTTGCAACAGTGTAGACAGGTAAGATACTTGTATTATATAATAAAAATAAGCAGTTTTCCTTGAGTATATTGCTAAAAACAGGTAATATCCTGCGCGGAGGTCCTTATGCAGATCATAACCAATAAATCCCAGAAAGAGTTAAAAGAACATGGAAGTTTTCAGTTCCCTGTTTTAGTCAGCAGGGAGTGTCTTTCCGGCTATGAAACAGGGGCTTTTCTCTGGCACTGGCATCCGGAGGTGGAACTGACCCTTGTTACAGATGGGGTGATCGAATACCATGTAAACGGAAATACCTATATTTTAAAAGAGGGACAGGCGTTGTTTGGAAATGCAAACAGCCTTCATTCTGGTGGAATGGTGGAGGGACAGGACTGCCATTATATTTCTATTACTTTCGATCCAAAGCTGATCTATGGATATGAAAACAGTCTTATTTATGAGAAATATGTGATGCCTGTGGTCCGGGACGGAGCGCTTTGTGCCGTTGTTTTTGATGGGAGCCAGGAGTGGCATGGAGAGATGATTGAATTGATACGGGGGATCATTTCTGCCTATGACGGACAGGAAGATGGATATGAAATGGAACTGACTGGAAAGTTGTTGAAATTCTGGCAGCTTCTTGTGCTAAATGTGGACCGGAAAAAGGGAATTTCCGGAAAAGAACAGAAGGATTATGAACGGATCCGTGAGATCTTACGTTTTATCGAAAAAAATTATGATAAGAAACTGACTGTTGACCAGATCGCGGAAAATGTATATATGTGTACCAGCCAGTGCAGCCGTTTATTTAAGAAATATATGAAAAAGACATTGTTTGACTTTATTCTGGAATATCGGATCGAGCGCAGTCTGGCAGATCTATTGGATCCTGGCTGTTCGATGGCAGAGGCAGCAGCCGGAGCCGGTTTTAATGACTCCAATTATTATTCAAAGGTATTTGTGCGGATCAAGGGATGTGCGCCATCGGTGTATCGGAAGAAGATGCGGGGAAGATAGGGCATAATTGCGCCAGTGCACATCCTAAGCCGCCCAGAGGGGCGGCAAAAAGGTGTGAAAGGCATGGTCAATACAGCTCTGCGATCCGTGTGATCCCCACATAGATATGGGAGATCTTATACCAGGTGGCAAAGTCGGTGACACCTGTCTGGGGCAGACCGAAGATATTCTGGAATTCCCGCACTGCAGCCGCTGTCTGCTGTCCGTAGATGCCGTCAGGCTGGATGCGGGGGATTGCTGTATATACCTGGGCAATGGCATCTAACTGCTCCTGAAGTTGGCGGACCTTATCACCGGAACTTCCCACTGTCAGGTCATAGCCCGGCCAGGAAGCAGGGATCCCGGCAATCTGTTCCGCTGTGTTGATATAGATGCTGTCACCGTAGTAATAGCGAAGGATCTCAATAGGGCTGTAGCCCTGCTGGCCTAAGGAGCAGGATCCCCATTGTGTCATCCACCGTGGACACTGAACCTGCCGTCCGTCACAGTACTGGGTCAATATGGGCTGGCGTACACCGGGTCTTGAAAGGAAGCTGTCAAAGATCTCATCGACTACCTGGGAGATGCTTTCAAAGATATTCCTGCCGTAGATCCATTTATGGTCAAAGGCAGTGGAAGAGGTAATGGTAAAATCATAGCCCTGGTTTCTGTACCACTCCGTGTATACACGATTTAAGGTAAAGGACATGATAGCCAGTACATTGGCAGTAATGGTACTTTGGGGCCAGGTGGAGTAGATTTCGCTGGAAGCCACATTTTTAATATAATCTCTGTATGGTACATAGTAATCCTTGGCGGTGGAGTCTGTAGGCGCTCCGTCGTGGACCACAATAGTCTGTGGGACCACCACACGGCTTAATACGATCTCACCGCTTTCGTTTACCGGTTTTACTTCGGCTTCAGCAATCTTTGGGGGATAATTTCCAAATAAAGTGTGGTCTGGGATGACTACTGGGTCTTCAGGAGGTGTGCCGCCTTCATCACCTGTAAGTGCTGCAGGCTGGATGGCCTGTGTTCCTGCAAGAATCTCGGTGCCGGAGATATTTAAGGGTTTAAAGCCTTCTGCTTCCACCAGCACATCATATTCAGAATAAGGCTGGTAGATACCAGGCTCTAAACTGTATTCCTCAGGAGGCGCAGGAAGAGAAATGTTTTCCGTCTGTCCAGAAGAGTCTGTAGTCAGCTGTTCCAGCACACGTTCCGGTTCTCCTTTGGAGCTGATGGAAACTTTTGCGTTTTGTATGGGAAAATTATTCCGGATGTTGATCACCTGGATCTGTAAATTGCCTCTGGATATAAAATCCTGTCCATTTGCCATAAAAAATGCCTTCTTTTTATACCGTCGTTTTCAGTATATGAGAAGGCACTTTTATTTTATGACAGCTTTTTTATCTGTATTTTTTAAATCTCAAATCCACGGACTTTCAGATAATTTTTAATGGTTTCCACAGCACCGTCTGTTCTAATGGCTGCTGTATTGATCATCAGGTCGTAATTTTCCGGAAATTCCCATTCTTTTCCTGTATAATAGCGGAAGTAATCACGGCGCTCCCTGTCGATGCGCTTGATATTTTTCTTTGCATCTTTTGCTGCGTAATATTCTTTTTCAATGGTGCGTTTTTCCCTGAAATCCATATCCGCATAGATAAATACACGTACCAGACCTTCCATGCCCTCTAAAACGTAATCTGCGCAGCGACCCATGATAATGCAGTCTTCTTCAGCTGCCAGTTTGCGGATCACCTCTGACTGGAAGCGGAACAGGTTGTCCGCAGATGTCAGGTCAGAACCAAAAGAGGGAGCTCCTTTTTCAGGAGTCAGGCTCTTGATGATCTTATAAAGCAGCTTATTTCCGGCTTTTTCGTCAGCCATATAGTAATAGCTTTCCTTGATGCCGCTTTCATCTGAGTTCATGCGCAGAATGTTCTTGTCATAAAAATCCAGTCCAAGTTCCTGGGCCAGTTTGGTTCCTACTTCGCAGCCGCCGCTGCCAAATTGTCTTCCGATGGTAATGACCAGTCTTTTTCCGTCTTTCATATGCCTGCCTCCCATTTTATTGTATTAGATGCATTTAGTATAGCATATGGAAGAGGCAAAAAACGTGTTTTTCTGTTAATTTGACAAAAAACTAATATTCTTAAGAAAACTTAGGCGTTATTTTTTGTATTTAATACCCCTGCTTCACATATTACAAAATCAATGGTCCGGTCGTGGGCCTCCATTGGGATCTCATCACACATAAGGGCAGTGCGGCAGAGGACTGCCTGGGTACCGGTGATCTGTTGTAAATACCGGTCATAATATCCGCCGCCGTATCCCAATCTTTCCCCTTTCATGCTGCAGGAAAGGCAGGGGATCAGTGCCAGATGGATGGCTTTCGGTGAGATTTTTTCACAGCCTTCTTTTGGCTCCAAAATTCCGTATTTTCCAGGTTCTAAGTCATCAAAAGAACGGATCTTATATACTTCCATAATGCCTTTGCTGATACATTTCGGTACACCCACCTGTTTTCCTCTTTTTAGAAGATCTTCCAGTACAGGCCTGGTATTGATCTCATCTTCTGTGCCTACAAAACAGAAAACAGTTTCAGCTTTTTGGTATACATCCCAGGAGGTGATGGCTTTAAAAATGGCAGTATCACTGGAACGGCAGGTATCCGGATCAAGAGCGTTCCTTTTTTCTTTTAATATTTTCCGGAGTTCTTTTTTCTGCAAGTCTAATGGTCTGTTCATAGTTGGTTTCCTTTCAGAATAGAATTTTTTCAAAATGAAATTCAGTTATACAAAATAATCGCCATACTGTTCCCGTAAAAATCGGGTCAGTTCTCCTTCCGATTTTCCGGCTGCTTCCACAACAAAGCTGCTGGTCAGGAAACGGTGGGTCTGAGGAGAAAATCCTTTTTCCAGCAGGTGGTCAATGTCTGTATCCTTTACAAAAAAGTTCATACGGATCACAGGGAGTTTCCGGTTGTGAAGAATGTTGTAGATACGGGTGGAAAAGCAGAAAATATAATCGTATTCCAGCTGTTCCAACTGGTGGATCTCGTTGATATTTAAGGTGCTGATCCACTGAAAGGAGATATGTTCCCGCAGTTGCTCTAAAAAGAAGCTGATACGTTCAAAGTTAATGCTGGTCATAACAATGATCCGTTTTCTGTTTCTGGAAACGGTCTGGTTTCTTAAAATATGTTTCTGGAAAATAAGGGTCAACGTGGATAAATGTTCATCCAGAAACGTAAAGCCATAGGCAGCTTTAAAAATAATACTGTAACGCTTTAACTGCTCATATAAAACAGGAAAATGTCCTTTTGTATCCTCTACGGTCTTATCTACAAAAGTGCAGTGGAAATGGTCCAGATTGATCTCACGGTAGAAGTAGGCATATAGTTCCCTTAAAAATTCATCCTGGACCGGAAAGGGAGAAGGAAGTTCGCTTACGATCTGTTCTGTGAAATTTTCCGTTGCCTGCCAGAGCCTTGGATCAAAAGGAAGTTTTAAAGGCTGGGCGAAATTTAACATACTTAAGGCAACATTATAAAGCCGGTTCTGCCGGGGAGAGTCTGTAAAATGGATGTTTAAAGGAGCCAAAGGCAGTTTGTAAGAGTAGGCAGATGTATCTTTTACAGTCCGTGTTTTCATAATACAGATAAAAAGCAGCAGGAATTTTTTGGAGGGATAATTTAGGGACCAGCCTGTTTCTGAGAGAAAACGGGAAAGAATTTCGGTTGCTTCCTGAAAACTGCAGGATAGATATTCCGTTGCCAGCTCATAGGTCTGCTTCTCCAGAGGCGTATTTGCAAAACGGGCAAGTACCTTATTTTCTGATGTAAATTCAAACAGAGGATGGAGGATGTCAATGACCAGAAAACGCAGCTGGAGCTCATCGCCCTGAATAGAAAGCCCTTTTTTCTTTTTTGTCACCAGTTCCAGGCCATAGCGCGTTAAAAATTGCCGCAGCAGTGCTGTGTCCTGTTTTTTCGTAGTAAGGGAAAGTCCCCATTGTTCATAAAGCTTGGATGAGTTTACATAATTTTGAAAAAAGATGGCAGTGATCATCACCCGGATCCGTTCATCAGAGGAGCTGAGATAATCCTTTTGGTCCAGGTTGCGGATAAAGGAAACCAGGTCTTCATAGCTGATGCAGCTGTAGCAGATACTTTTTTCGATCCGGACCATAGGTTCACTGGAGTAAAGATTGATCTGTTCAATGGTACGGCGGATGGAGCTTTCATTTTTCTGAAAATGCAGGGCTGTTTTGCTTAAGGGGATCATCTGCCGTTTCTGGATGTAGCGCAGCAGGGTCAGGTCATTATAACTTAAACTCATTTCATTCCTCCCAGAGTATATTCCCATGTTTTTGCAGGTACGTAATCTTAATACCATTATAAAATAAAGGTAAGTAAATGCAAGAATATATTGGATATTTTTTGCCTTGAAGCGTCTGTGCAAATCTGACATAATGAGGATAGTTCACAAGGTGCCTGAGAATAAAAAGTGACAAGTTATAACTTCTGTATGAAAGAAAAATTACAGATAATGCACAAAAGAATGTTTTGTGCGTGTATGGAGGGAAAACAGAATGAATAAGACAAAATCAAGTTGGAAGGATGGGATCCAGACCTTCGGACGTTCTCTGCTGCTGCCTATCGCTCTTCTTGCACCCATTGGTATGGTCATGGGTATCTGCAGTGCAATGACACAGTCCTATATGATCGCAAAATTTCCATTTTTAGGAAATGAAATAGTAAAGCTGATCTTTTCCAGTTTGCAGACGATCACCAATATCGTATTTAACAATATTCCCCTTCTGTTTGCTATGGGTGTTGCCCAGGGAATGGCAAAGAAGGAAAAAGGAATCGCTGTATTTGCAGCAACCGTTGGTTATCTGACGTTAAATGTTGTAATGAGCGTATATTTAAAAGCAACCGGTACTTTAGCTGATCCTGCTGTTGCAGCACAGGTAGGACAGGGTACAGTTCTTGGAATTCAGACTTTAAAGATCGAAGCTATGGGTGGTCTGATCGCCGGATTGGTAGCTGCTAAGGTTGCAGATAAGTTTTACCGTTTGGAACTTCCGTTGGCATTTGCATTCTTCGGCGGAAAGAAATCCATCCCGATCATTACATTTGCCTGCATGATCCCTATCGGCCTTGTTGTACCGATCATCTGGAATGCACTGACCAGCTTCCTGATCAGCATTTCTTTCATCTTCACAACACCATACATTGGAAGTGCTATTTATTATGCATTAAATCGTGCACTGATCCCATTTGGTCTGCACCATGTACTTGCTTCCCTGGTACGTTTCACAGAGGCAGGCGGTACTTATATGATCAATGGACAGGAATTTGTAGGTATCTTAAATGCAACCAATGAGATCCTGTTTAACTTAGGACCTGACAGCGAATACTGGAGCCAGCTGATGCCAATATTAACCAGCTACCTTGGCGGTGCCCAGATGTTAACCACTCTGTTCCGTGTTCCGGCCATCGGACTTGCTATGTATCACACTGCTTATGCTAAGAACAAAAAGATCGCAAAGGGTGTTATCCTTACCTGCTGCCTGACTGCATTTTTAGGAAATATCACAGAGCCTCTGGAATTCTCCTTCCTGTTTATTTCACCGGCACTGTTTGTACTTTACTGTGTAATGTGTGGTATTGGCCTGCTGCCTTACCAGCTGTTCCATATCTGTATCGGTTATATCCGCGGAACTATTTTTGATTTTGGTATTTTCGGACTTCTGTACGAACATACACAGTGGATCTACCTGGTTCTGTTAGGTGCTGTAAACTTTGTTGTATTCTATTTTGTATTCAAATGGTTTATTGTAAAATTCGGACTGGAGACTCCAGGAAGAGAGGAATTTGAAGTAGAAGAATCAGCAAGCCAGCTGTTAAAAGAAAAGAACTGGCCAGCCATCGCAGCTCTTGTAGTAGAAGGACTTGGCGGAAAAGAGAACATTGTAAATGTTGAGAACTGTATTTCACGTCTGAGAGTGGATCTGAAGGATCCGAAGAAGGTAGATCAGGTCAAGATCAAAGACTCCGGCTGTGCAGGTATTTTCTTCCCGTCAGAAAAGCATATCCATGTAGTATTTGGACCTCATGTAGAGTTTGTACGCCATGCTGTAGATGACCTGCTGAAAAAATAAGAGGTGAAAAATGAGAGCTTTATATGATTCAAAAAGCAAGCTGGATGACAGAGGCATCAAATATCTTTTAAGCGAAGAGAACAAATATAAAACCTGGCTGAAAGTGGAAGGGGCGCTTGCCCTTTCCCAGGCCAAAGAAGGTTTTATCCCGAAAGAAGCAGCAGAAGAGATCGCGTCTGTTCCTTTTGAGACCCTTGATCTGGAAGAAATGGAAAAGATCAAGGCAAAGGTGGGACATGGTTTTGTTCCATTTGTGAAAGTGCTGGTAAAAGCCTGCAAGGGAGAGGGAAAGAAATACGTTCATTATGGTGTGACTACCCAGAATATCCAGCAGACCTCCCAGCTTTACATTACCAGACAGGTAACAGAGATCTATAAAAGTTTTCTGGCTGATATTTTAAAGAACCTGGCAGCCCTGGCAAGGGATAATGCAGATGCAGTTATGCCCGGAAGGACCCATGGAAAACATGCCATTCCTATTACCTATGGATACAAGGTGTCTGTATGGATCAGTGAACTGCTTACAGGCCTTGAAAGGCTGGAAGAAGCAGAAAAAAGGATCTTTACGGTTATGATGGGCGGTGCTGTAGGCGGCTTTAACGCTACCGGCTTTACAGGACGTAAAGTCCAGGATGATGTGGCAGAACTGCTTTCCATGAGTTCCATGGAAGTTCCAAGCCGCAATATGACCCAGATGAAGGTGGAATACCTGATGAACCTGTGCCTTTTATGCAATACCTTCCATAAAATGGCAGAGGAAGTGTATTACACTGGCATTGAGGAATTCGGGGAAGTCCATGAAGGATTTACACCTGGAACCATTGGAAGCTCTACCATGCCTCAGAAGATCAACCCGAAGTTAGCCAAGGGCATTATTGCCAATTCCCAGAAGCTTTATTCCCTTCCTGCAACCGGACTTTATTCCGGAGTCCGCATGTTTGAGGGAGACAGCAGTTCTTATATGCTTTTTGACGGACTGATGGAAGAGGGAATGGAACTGGCTACGGAAGTGATCATTCGCGCAGAGGAACTGACCCGTACTTTATATGTTAATAAAGAAAGACTTCTGAAAAATGCCAATATCAACGAGGGACTGGACAACAGCGAATACGTGATGATGAATGTAGCTGCAAAGTTAGGAAAAGACGCAGCCCATCAGCTTCTTTATGATAAGGCAATGAAAACAGAGCTGGAAGGAAAGAATTACCTTCAGGTGCTGTCAGATGATGAAGTTTTATCTTCTATGTTTACAAAGGAAGAACTGGAAAAAATGATCGCTCCTTCCAGTTATACAGGAATTTGCAGCGTTCTTGCCAGGGAATTAGCAGATAAAGCGGAAGCCAAGGCAAAAATGATGACAGAGAAATAAAGAAATAAGATAAAGGAATAACGATGGAATGCCGGATCTGACCGGCAGGATAGAAGGAGAAAAAATGGGATTATTTGGAAAAAAGAAAGTAGATTTTGTGTCCCCGGCAGGAGGCAGACTGATGAATATTACAGAAGTGGCAGATCCTGCCTTTTCTTCTAAAATGCTGGGTGATGGATTTGCTGTGGATCTGACAGACGGAGAGATCGGTGCGCCTTTTGACGGGGAAGTAACAGCTGCGTTTCCTACGGGACATGCTTTTGGCTTAAAGAGAAAAGACGGATTAGAGTGCCTGATCCATGTAGGAATGGACACAGTCCAGTTAAATGGCAAAGGCTTTGACGTTAAGGTAAAACAGGGCCAGATGGTAAAGAAGGGAGATACCCTGGTAGTTGTTGATCTGGATGAGGTACGTGCTGCCGGAAAATCACTGGTAACACCGGTTATCTTCACAGACGGAACACCTGTGAAAATGTTAAAGAAGGATACACAGATCTCAAGGGGAGAAGAAGATATATTAAAGTTCTGATCAAAGAGAACCTATAAGCAGGAGGAGAAGTATGCGTAAACCACATATTATTACTATTGCGGGAGCAGGAAGCGCCCGCGTTCCTGCATTGGTGGGAACACTGGTGCAGTATAAAGAACGTTTTCCGGTATCTAAAATGATCTTTTATGATATTGACGGGGAACGTATGGGAAAGATGGAGGCCTATGACCGCCTGGTATTAAAATGTTTTTACCCGGAGTGTGATGTTGTATTTACAACGGATGAGGATGAAGCCTACAGCCATACAGATTTTATTTTCTGCCAGATGCGTGTAGGAAAAACAGAAATGCGCTCCCTGGATGAGAAAATTCCTCTTAAGTACGGTCTGATCGGACAGGAGACCTGCGGTCCGGGCGGATTTGCCTATGGAATGCGCTCTTTGGGAGCCATGAAACAGATGGTGGAAAAAGTACGTTCTTATTCCAAGGATACCTGGATCTTAAACTATACCAATCCGGCAGCTATCGTGGCTTTGGGACTGGACCAGATGTTCCCGGATGATAAGCGGATCTTAAATCTCTGCGATCAGCCATTTTCCATGATGAAAAGCTTTGCAAAGATCCTGGGAGTGCCTCAGGAGATCTTAAGGGCTAAATATTTTGGTTTAAACCATTTTGGATGGTTTACAGACCTGTATGGAACAGACGGAAAGAATTATTTTGACCAGTTAAGGACCTATCTGCGCGATCATGAATTTAAGCCTTATAATGCAGAGCAGAGATCCAAATCCTGGCTGGAGACCTATGTCCGTGTAAATAAATATATGCAGTATCTGGATGAGTACGTTCCAACTACCTATCTTCAGTATTACATGTTCCCGGATGAGATCGTAAAAGAAAGTGATCCTAACTATACCCGTGCAGATGAAGCAAAAGACTCCAGGGAAAAGGATGTATTTGAAACCTGCGCAAAGGCAGTAGGCAGAGATACCATGGATCCGTCAGAAATGCTTACAAACAGTGTGTTTGGAAATCTGATGGTGGAAGTGGCAGAGTCCATTGCCTATGACCTGAACAATGAATTTGTAGTCCTGGTGCGCAATGAAGGGATCATCCCCAACTTTGAAAGCAGGGCGATCATAGAAGTAGCGGGAACTATTGGAAAAGATGGTGCAAAGGGCTATCCTTATGGTGACATCGATCCTTATTATAAGGGACTGATGGAAGGACAGTATGCTTATGAACAGCTGACAGTAGAAGCATTCCGGGAAAAGAGTTATACGAAAGCCCTGAAAGCCCTGATCTTAAATCGATCTGTAATCGATCCTTCCAAGGCAGGAGCAGTTTTGGATGACCTGATGGAAGCCAACAAAGATTACTGGTATCTTACCTGATACAGAATGGAGTGACATGGTTCTTTATTCAAACTATATTGTACTGGAACACGGGATCTTTGAAGGGTTCCTGGAACTGGAAAATGGGAAGATAAAAGGGCTTTATGAAAAATGGCAGGGAGAATATAAAGATTATTCCGACAAGATCATTTTCCCCGGATTTATTGATATCCATGTTCACGGCTGGGCTACCGGTTCTTTCTGGTTTGAGAAAACATCCCAGTCTCTTCGGGAGATGTGCCGTACCCTGCCTTTTGCAGGTGTTACTTCTTATCTGGGAACCACAGGGGCAGATCCCATTGAGGAGATCAAGACCTGTATCCGGGCTGCTGATCAGGTCAGCGAAGAAGATCCTGAGGGAGCGCAGCTTTTAGGGGTTCATCTGGAAGGACCATTTATCAATCCTGTATACAAGGGAATGCAGAAAGAAGAATGTTGTCTGCTTCCGGATGTGACAGTGATGGAGGACCTTTATAATACCTTTAAAAATAAAAAACTGTGCCGCCATATGACCATAGCGCCGGAACGGCCGGGAGCAGATGCTGTTCTTAGATTTTGCCAGGAACACCAGATCCAGACAGCTGTGGGACACAGTGCAGCTACTTTTGAAGAGATCAAGAAAATGCGGGCCTATGGTCTTGGGGGATTTACCCACACATTCAGCGGAATGAAGGGATTTCACCACAGGGAACTTGGAACTGCAGGAGCAGCTTTGTATTTTGATGATATGATCTGTGAGTTTGCAAAGCAGACAGGAATGACGGTGTCCCATGAAGCTTTTGAGCTGGCTTACAGGATCAAGGGAAGCAGCCGTATTGTGCTGACAACAGACTGCTGTGGTCTTGCCCAGACCCAAAGCTGTTTTGATCATTACGTAAGAAAGATCCGGTTTGTAAAAGACCGGGATCAGGTGTGCTTAGAGCACTATGACGGAAAGAAAGAATGGATCGATCCAAGGGATTATCAGGCAGTAAAACAGGTGGAGATGAGTTATGCCCAGTCGGTGAAAAATATGGCAGATCACACAAAAGTGGGGCTTTACGATATCATGTTGATGACCAGCTTCAATCCGGCTCATTATATCCATGCAGATGACTGCAAAGGCAGCATCCGGCCTGGAATGGACGCAGATCTGACTATCATGGATCAGAACCTAGATCTGATCTGCGTTTACTGTCGAGGAAAGGAAATACGGGAATGAAATGTGCAGTCAGTGATTTTGACAGAACCTTATATGTGGAACGGATGATCGGTGAAGAGGATAAGAATGCGGTTTTAAACTGGCAGAAGTCCGGAAATCTCTTTGTGATCGCCACAGGAAGGAATTTAGGGACCATAAAGCCTATTTTTGAGTCTTATGGCTTTTCGCCGGATTTTTGGATCTTAAATAATGGTGCCATGATCGCAGACAGGGATGGAAAGACTCTGTTTACAAAGCTGATCCCAAGGGAAACGGCATTAGCAGTATTGCGCTATCTGCAAAGTATAAATGATGATGGAAGCGGTGTATCCCTTACAGACCGGAAAGTATGCCTCCTTTCTGAAAAAGGGACCAGTACCCAGAAAGCTTGTGATGGCGGAACGATCACAGCCGATCAGTTGGAAAGTCTGGATAATATTGTACAGATCCACAGAAGAAATCTGGACCTGAAGCATATAAAAGATCTTTGTAAAGACATTGAAGAGCGTTTTCCGGAAGTTTCTGCCTATGCAAATCTGTGGAATGGTGATATTGTAGCCAGAGGTGTAGATAAGGCAGTTGCTGTAAAATGGCTGAAAGAACATTTTCCGCAGATCGAAAAGATCCGTTGTATTGGAGACAGTGTCAATGATCTGGGAATGGTACGGGCCTACCAGGGAGCAGTTCCGGATGTAGCAGATCCCGAAATCAAAAAAGAGGCAACGCAGATCGTAAAGAGTGTAGCAGAGTTTCTTGAGAATTTTTAAATAAAGATCCTGATCAGAATTTCAGATCAAAGTTTAAACTAAAAAGCCGTTTCCGGGTTTGAAAGTAAAACCAGGGAAATGGCTTTTTGCTATGTTGTTTGTTATATTAGGAATACGTCACCGCCAGGTGACAGCTCCGTTGGAAACAGATCTTTATTTCGCTAACAGATTTTCTGCAACGACTTCCAGGTTCTTTCTGATGGCAATGTGCTGCGGGCATACAGACTCGCATTTACCACACTTAATACACTGGTCAGCAGCTTTGCGTCTATGACCGCCTACCAGCCACTGTTCCTGATGAGCTGCCATTCCCTTATCTTTGTACAGGGTCAGGTAGTTCATAGCAGTGAAGGAGCCGGAGATACCGATATCCATTGGACAGACTTTTGCGCAGTAGTTACAGGTAGTACATGGGATCAGAGGGATGCGGGCTAATTCTTCCTGAGCCTTTTTAAGGGTATCCTTCTGAGCGTCAGTTAAGCCGGTGAAACTCTTCATATAAGAAAGGTTGTCAGCCATCTGTTCTACATTGCTCATACCGGAAAGGACAGTGATCACACCTTCCAGGTTGGCAGCAAAACGTACAGCCCAGGATGCTACGGAAGAGTCAGGTTCAGCAGCCTTTAAGATATTTGCAACAGACTCCGGAGGATTTGCCAACATTCCGCCTTTTACAGGTTCCATGATGATCACTGGTTTTCCGTGTTTTCTTGCTACTTCATAACATCTTCTGGACTGAACAGCCGGATTTTCCCAGTCAGCGTAGTTGATCTGCAGCTGTACAAATTCCATTTCAGGATGCTCTGTCAAGTTTCCGGTTTCTTTATGATATTTTTACCGTCCGGTCACTGCATCCAGGGAATTATCTGTATTAGAAGAGATAAAACGGATGCTCAGTTTATGAGGCAGGCATACGATGGGTTCCGGGCCATGGGAGTGGATCCCCTGTTTGACGCAGATCTGGTCTCTGCAGTCTGCTTCAATCACACCGATCCCTTTTGGGGAGATCTGGATGGTATTCTGTTCTCCAGGTTCTCCAAGGGTAAAGGTTTCCGTTTTCTTTACCGTACTTAAATCTACGGTGCGGATATCTTTTCCCTGGTAAGTGATAACGGCAACTGCAGCATCATTCTTTTGGTTTTGCCGGGCTGTCCAAAAACTGGCAAAAGCGGCACAAAGCAAAAGGACAATGACCAGAATAAGAGTCTTTTTATGGGATGGGTTCATTTTCATTCCTGTATCACCTCAACATTTCCGCCAGTAGTAACGCTGCAGTGGTCTGCAAGACCGGCGGTTACCATAACAGTACCATCCTCTTTCATCATGATCGCATCAAAGGTGTCTCTGTGTTTTTTCCAGAAACTGGAAGCCTCTTCCGGCCCCATGATAAAAAGAGAGGTGGAAAGGGCATCTGCCAGAGTTCCGTCAGCGCTGATAATGGTAACGGAGATCAGTCCGTTTTCAGCAGGATATCCGGTCCGTGGGTCAATGATATGGTGGTAGGTCTGTCCATTTTCCTCAAAATAGCGCTGATAGCCGCCTGAGGTGATCACTGCCTGGTCAGCTACTTCCACTACAGCAAAGGTAGAGTTCAGATCATGTGGATCCTGAATGCCTACGCGCCACATATTTCCGTCCGGTTTGTGTCCTAAAGCCTGTACGTTTCCACCAAGGGAGATAATGCCGCTGGTAACACCATTTTTACGGAAAATATCCATTACACGGGAAGAAGTAAAACCTTTGGCAATGCCTCCAAGGTCCAGGCGGACATCTTCGGGAATGGTTACAGCAGAGTTTTCCAGATCTACCTGTTTATAATCCACGTGGGATAAAAGTTCTTCCAGTTCTTCTTCAGAAGGGATACGGAAATTCTGGGTGGTAAAGCCCCAGGCTTCCATAACCGGTTCAATGGTACAGTCAAACAATCCGTCTGTCATCTGGGAAAGTTCCAGGGAACGACTAAGAAGAGCATTTACATCTTCTGAAACAGTTCCTTCTTTATCTGCATTGATCCGGTAGATCTCTCCCTTTTCACTGGAAATGGATAACAGGCTGTCCAGACGGTTGATCTCAGAGACAGAAGCCTCTAAGGCAGCAGAGGCGTTGGACCCATAGGCAGTCAGGTTCATAACGGTATCCATAGCATAAAGCTCGCGGGAAAGGCTTTCGTCTGCTGCCAGATCTTTGCTTTCCTCCTGTTTTGAACCGGAAGCTTCAGAAACAGAAGTTCCGGAGCCGGAAGAGGGAGCAGAAGCAGGATGGCAGGCCGATAAAGCCAGGCAGACAGTTGTAAGCAGGATCATATTTCGTTTTTTCACAGGTTGCACCTCATATCAGTATGTTAATTACATCTAAATCATAGATTTAACAAAGGTTAGAAAATGCTAATCTTTCTGTGTCACATCTTAACATTGAGCAAAATGGTTGTCAATTCATTACTTTGCAGGGACAGATACTTTTGGAGTCTTTAAAAACGGGAAAATCTGACTTTTTTTTTCAACAACTTTCTAATGAGAAAAAAATAACAATAAAGAGGGGCAGGAATGGGGACGGAATATTGACTTGTATTAATAAAAAGTTTATTTTTTTGTAAGAAAGTTAGTGATAGCTAACTAAAACAGGCATGTTTTTATGCCGGGGAATGGAGGAACCTATGAAAAAGAACATTACGAAAAAAGCAGCCGTATTTCTGCTGTCTACTATCGTAGCAGCTCAGTCAGGACTGTCTGTACAGGCTGCAGCTTTAACAGAAGGAAGCTGGGAACAGACCAGTTCCGGATGGAAGTTTTTAAATCGTGACCGTCAGCCATATACAGGCTGGTATTATCTGAATATGGAAGACGGAAGTCTGGTAACAGGCTGGAAGAATATCAATATCTGTTGATGAACATTCCTTATGCAGACTTTTATGACAGTGAAGTAAAAGGAAATGATGAGGATGTAGATGCCGTTTCTTCTGCAACTTTAAATAAAACAAGAACAGGAAGCCTGGTTGGTGGTTCCTATCATGAAGACCCAGAAGGAAGCGAGATCCGTGGTGTTACATTCCCTGTAAGAGTAAAGAAAGGAACCGATTTTTCAAGTTTTAAGAAAGTAACAGATGAAGACTCTGTAGATATTACTGTTACAAACCGTGGACAGACAAACACTACAACTTACAAAGGAAAAGATGCTTTATTTGAAAACGAGGATTTTGCTTACTATGAATTAAGTGAGGTTCCTTCCTATTACAAAGAGCTGACAGTTTCCGGTGATGTACTGACATTCAGCGAAGTAAAGGGGACGGCTAAAAATGTAAGCGGTGTAAGTGCAACTGTATCAGCCAGCAGCTCTTATGGCGATTATCAGCTGTATATGACCGGACTTCCGGAGTCTCTGTCTAATGACAGCACAACTGTATATGGCGTAGTGATCCATACAAAAGAAGGTACTGATTATGGTATGCGTCATCTGGAAAATATCTGGCGCAAGACCAATATTGCCTGGGCAAGCGGTTTTACAGAGACAACTCACGGCAATGAACTGTCACCATATCACTATGAGTCTATGATGGGACAGAACATTACAGGTGTTACATATTATACCAGTGAAGGAACAATGGAGATCACATTTACAGATGCTGTGTATGTACCTGTAAAATTTGAACAGGAAATCTCCGTAGCAGAAGGCGCAAAAACAGATGATATTGATGTAGCTGTAAATGGACTGGATGCCCTTCCTGAGGACTATGACGCAAGATATACTGTTTCCGGACAGGACAATGATGACAGTGTCATGTTTACAGTAGTAAATGGAAAGATGACATGGACCGGCAGCCCGGTTGCAGGAAAGTATACTTTGAAGATTGAAGATCAGTCTGGAAAATATGCATCTGTAGAAGTTTCTTTTGTTTTAAGCACAAGCAATGTTCCGGTTCAGGTTCAGGCAAATGAAGATGGAAGCTATCAGCTGGCTGCAACAGAAAATGCAAGTGAAAATCAGGTTAAAGCATATGTAAAATCGATTACAGCCGTGAAGGTAGGAGATACTACCTACGCAGCAACCGGAAGAGGAGCTGTTAAGATCATCAAAGATGACGGTACCATTGATCTGTCTGCAAAAGCAAATGGTAAATATATCTTTGAAAGTGAAAAAGCTATCAACATTTCCATTACAGCAACAGGTTATCCACAGGTTGACGGAACTGTAACAGCACCGATCCGTTATCAGTATGTACTGATGAACATTCCATATGGTGAGTTCTATGCAAATGAACTGGAAAACAATGAGGTAGAAGTAGATGCTGTTTCTTCTGCAACTGCTAATACCACCCATAAGGCAAGTGACAAGTTATATTCTGCCGGTTCCTATCATTATGATCTGACCCAGATCAATGGTGTGACCTATCCTGTAAAGGCAAAGGCAGAGGATCTGAAGGACTTCACAGCAGTTGAAAGCAGCGATGATCTGTATCAGAACCAGGATCATGTTTACTATATCCTTTCTGAGAAGCCGGAGTATTACAAGACTCTTACTTCCGAAAATGGGGAGCGTTCCTTCAGCAAGGTAGTAACAGATCAGGAAGCAACGGAGTATAAAATCGATACAACTCTTAACACCAATGTAAAACATGGTGATTATGAGCTGACCATGAGCGGTTTGGGCATATTAAACAGCAACGACACTACCGTATACGGAACCATCCTTCATACAACCAATAAGGCTGGAGAAACCGTAGATTACGGAATGCGTGTAGTTGAAAATATCTTCAAGAAGAAGGGACCGTTTGAACTGGGCTGGTCCAGCGGACTGATGAAGGTTGGAAATAAGGGTTGCACACTGAGCTATGAGCACTATGAGTCTATGATCGGCAACACCATTACCGGTTTTACCGCTTATACAGACCATGGCACCATTGAAGTAACCTTTGAGAATGGACTTTATGTTCCTGAGAAATTTGAAGTAGCAGACTTTAAGATAGCTGATGCCAGTGTAGAAGACTCTGCACAGATCACAGGTCTTGACCTCCCGGATGACTATGCTGCGGAGTATGTTGTAACAAATGCAGATGGAGAAGAAATGTCTGGTTTTGAAGTAAAGGGTGATACCATTACCTGGCCAGATGATACAGAGGCAGGAACCTATACTCTTACAGTCAGTGACAGCAATAACAAGTACTTCAGCTTCTCCACCAAGTTTGCACTCATCGGAAATGAGACACAGACAGGGGAAGCAGAAGTCAGTGTTGTAAACTCAAAGGGCACAGAGTTTGATAATTATACTGCAAAAGTCAGCGTTGTATATGATCCAGTTTCCGGAAAGATCGTATCTGTTGCAGATAACGCTACAGACTATGGTGACAACGATGATTTCTGGCAGCAGGCATTAGATGCTATGGTTTCCTGGCTGAAAGGAAAGACAGTTTCTGATCTGAAGGGCAAAGATGTAACAGAGATCGATGATGTATCTGGAGCAACCTGCACTGCAAAGGGAATTAAAAATGCAGTATTAACAGCATTAGGAGCTGAGCCTGATACACAGTCTGCAGAGCTGGCAGCAATTATGGTTTCTGCTGCTCCTGCGGAAGTTAAATTCTACAAGAACGAAGAAGTTGTAAAGACCGTAGAAGTAGATGCAGATGAGTTAGATGCACTGGGAAGCCTTGAGATCCTGGATGTAGCTCTGGATCCTAAGTACGAGGAAGACTGGAATGAATTTACAGTAGTTGTTGTAGATGAAGAAGGCAACGAACTGGAGAACGAAGCAACTGTTGTAGATGATTCATTTACAGTAATCCTTGCAGACGGAAGAGAGATCGTCATCAGCTTTAACTTCGACACGGAAGAAAAGAAAGCAGCAGAAGAAGTTTCTGCAGCTGACAAGGCAGAAGAAGTTTCTGACTCAGAGGTTTCTGATCCGGAAGATACTGAAAATGAAGTAAAAGAGGAAGAAAAGGCAGATGATCCTTCTTCTGATGAAGAAAATGAGGATGCTGACGCAGCAGATGATCAGGATACCAAAGAGAAGGAAGATACTGAGGAAGCAGAAGACAAGTCCGATGAGTCTGAAGAAAATGAGGATTCCACAGAAGATGCAGCTTCTGATGATAAAGAAGATGCACTGGAGGTTCCGGAAGTAGGTGAGTCTACAGAAGGTACCACTGTAGAAGAAACAGAAACTCTTTCTAAAGATGGCGAATAATCAGACTGCGATCAAAAAATAGTAAATTTTATGCAGGGCTTTTGGAAAAATTCTCCGAAAGCCCTGTATTTGCAGGAGAAGCGGAATGATCACATCCCAGACCAATAAACCATATGAAGGCAAGATCCGTATTACCGTTGTAAACGGAAAAATAGCCAAGATTGTTGATAATGGAACCGTACCGGTAGCTCTTCAGGATGAAGTATACTGGGATTATCTTTTCCCAAGCAGCAGCAGCTTTACAGGCATTTCAACGAAATTTGCCGGCAAAGACCTGTCTGGTCTGATCGATGCAAAGACCACTCCAGGCGGAGGCGATGAATATGCAGCAGACGCAGTAAGCCGTGCGACTATTTCCACAGACGCAATGAAATATGCTGCGATCCAGGCACTTCAGGGTGAGCCGGTAGAGGCAAGTGATGAAGAAGTTCTTGCTCCAAAGATCACCAGCAAATATGGATTTTACAGCAGCCCAAGCTCTACGATCTATATGAATATTGATAAGGCGGAGAATACAACGGTCGGTTACGCAGAAGATGGAACAGATCCAGATGCTTCCAGCACAAAGGCAGAAACAAATTCTGTATCATTTTACAGCAATACTCCGGAATTCAAAGAAGTACGTTTGGCAGCCTTTGATGAAGAAGGAAACCGCAGCAAGGTAGTGACTGTATGGTGCTGCTTTATGAAGAAAGGACCGGCTGTATTAGAGCGTGGAAGTTATTCAGCAGAAGTGGATGGAATTACAGCATCTGTTGATGTAAATTATTCCGGTTATATCTCATCAATTCAGTTAGATGAGGCATCACAGGAAAAATACAGTGAATTCCTTACAGAATTGCTGGTACATGTATATTATGAGCAGTCAGCAGATATTGAAACACTGTCGCAGTATGAGGAAGAAGGCCAGAAGGAAGTACTTTCTGCTGTGGGAGCAGCGATTAAAAAGGCGATCAGCGCAACTCCTGTATTTACAGTAGACCCGGTAAAGGGAACTTCCAGTACAAGATACGGAACCTATGAATTTGAGGAAAAGCCGGTGGCAACCATCAGCTGCCTGGCAGAAGGCACAGAGATCTATTATTACATAACAGATACTTCTTCTACTGTAAAACCGGATAAGGATACCTGGACCAAATACGAAGGACCCGTGTCTGTTTTATTTGATAATGAAAAGGGCGGTTCCAAGTATCTCTGGGCAGCAACAACTACAGATGATGGTGAAAACTGGCTGAAATCAGCTGGAATGCAACCACTTATGCAAACGGCTATAATTTCACAGCAGGAGAAAGTGTAACCTGCTCTTCTACAAAAGACATTTATGCCGGTTCTGCATCTGGAACAGCGCAGGCAAAGGGAGAAGATAACACCTGCTATATCACTCTGTCATCAGGCAAGTTCTATGTATATGGAACAGGCGCAGCTGGCAGCACAATGGAAGGTGATGTAGAAGTCCTTGCAGAGAAAGAAGCACAGCTTCAGTTTGCAGGAACAAAGGGCAAGTCTGAATTAAATGGTGATTTTACAGTTACGGTTGACGCTACAGAGGGAAATGCAGCTTTAAGTTCTTCCTATGGACGTACTTCATCAGGAACTGTTTCAGGAGAGTTTACTCTGACTATCAAAGGAGCTCCGAAGCTTTCAGGAACTATTTATGCAGTTCAGTATAATTCTTCCGCAAGCTGGGGCACTCTGGATGTAACAGAGGCAGAACTTGAAGAGCTGGGACTGGATACTCTTGAGAAGCTGAACAAGAAGTTCCAGGGCTTTGAGACTGTAAACAGCGAATTTGATGAGGAAGACGAAAAGGAAGAGGCTGCTGCAGAGCTTTTGGCAAAGGCGAAAGAAAATGAGCAGGAAGACAGCCAGGAGAAAAAAGAAACAGAGACTGTGATCCCGGCAGAAGATCCTGAGACAGAAGACAAAGAAGAGGCTGAGAATAAGTCTGAAAATGAGCTTGAAGATGAAGATAAGTCCAATGAAGATAGATCCGATGCAGCAGAAGATGTAAAAGAAGAGGAAAACTCTGCCCAGCAAGTTTGATGCCAAAAAAGATTAGTATAAGGCAAAAAAATTTAGCCTTCAAATCCATTGAAAATTTATGCAAGGTATATTATAATGCTATCAATTTGGGCTGAGGTCTATAGCAGCGCACACATTTGGAAGCGCAATCGGATGTCAAGCTTGCTTGTAAATCTCCCCCTACACAACATAAGAAAGGACAGGTATTCCCCCTATGAAAGCATACCTTATATTGGAAGACGGCACTGTGTTCACTGGTACCAGTATTGGTTCCCAGCGTGAAGTGATCAGCGAGATCGTTTTTAACACATCTATGACCGGTTATCTGG
>OGYX01000810.1_pt1 | contig 23888 bp, 26 predicted proteins | sample 1576601 | NCBI WGS metagenome assembly OGYX01 (sample SAMEA3541561, study PRJEB24748) | human gut metagenome | biome: human gut; feature: human-associated habitat; material: faeces | place: China | collected 2012 | reverse complement strand
GCCAAAGTCCGTGCTTGCACGAGACCTTGGCGACTGCCGCGATAACTTGAGAAACCCGCAAAGCGTGTTTCTCATAGTTTCATTATAATAAAGGAGGTCTTTATGTTAACATCACTTGCACTCATTTTTCTGACCGGCCTGCTCCTGGCATCTCTTTTTGAGAAGCTGAAGCTGCCCCGTATCATCGGTATGCTGCTTGCCGGCATTTTGCTTGGTCCGTATGTGCTGAACCTGCTGGATGATTCCGTATTATCCATATCATCCGATCTGCGGCAGATGGCACTGATCATTATCCTGATCAAGGCCGGGCTTTCTCTGAATCTTTCTGACCTGAAAAAGGTCGGTCGTCCTGCGATTCTGATGTCCTTTGTTCCCGCCACATTCGAGATCATCGGATATGTTCTGCTGGCACCGACTTTGCTCGGCATTTCCAAAATCGAGGCAGCAGTCATGGGATCTGTGCTCGCTGCCGTTTCCCCTGCCGTCGTCATCCCGCGTATGGTCCAGCTCATGGAAACGAATTATGGCACCGAAAAAAGTATACCCCAGCTCATTATGGCCGGGGCATCCTGTGATGATATTTTTGTCATTGTACTGTTTTCTACATTTTCGAGCATGGCTCAGGGCGGTTCTGCAAACATCATGAATTTCGTAAACATTCCGGTATCCATCCTGCTTGGCATTGTGATCGGTGCCATCATTGGCTATCTGCTCGCTCTGTTTTTTGAAACCTGCCACAGACAGGGGCATAGCATCCGCAGCAGTCTGAAAGTCCTGATCCTGCTCAGCCTTGCTTTTCTCTGCATGGCACTGGAGAACCGCCTCAAAGGAATCGTTGCCATTTCCGGACTTCTTGCCGTTGTCAGTATGGCATGCGTGGTAAGGCTGAAAAGTCCCATCGATGTCACCAATCGTCTGTCACTGAAGTTTGGCAAGCTCTGGATTGCTGCCGAGATCCTGCTCTTTGTACTGGTCGGTGCCGCTGTAGACATCCGCTATACGATGCAGGCCGGAATCGCCGCAGTCGCCATGATCCTGCTGGCTCTTGTTTTCCGTGCCGTCGGTGTCTGCCTGTGCATGACAAAAACTTCACTGAATTTTAAAGAACGTCTTTTCTGCGTGATCGCCTATCTTCCAAAAGCAACCGTTCAGGCTGCGATCGGCTCCGTTCCACTTTCCATGGGACTTGCCTGCGGACAGATCGTGCTCTCTGTCGCAGTGCTGGCGATCCTGATCACCGCACCGCTTGGAGCGATCGGCATTGACCGGACTTACAAAAAGCTGCTTGTCCGCAAGGATGTGCAGTGATTCCAAGAAGAATATGTCAGCTTTCGCTGACCAGAATCACGCACCAAGTCTCACGTGCGTTCGACTTGAATTTTGCCGCAAAAGCCAGATACCGAGAACAATCCCCGCAACTGCAAGAACGGTGACACCAAGCATCGGAATTTCTGTCAAATAATACAGGAAATTGGTATAGGCACTTCCTTCTGCCATGAAAATCCATTCCTGATACATTTTTGCAAACAAAGGAAGTAAAAGGGTCAGAATGATACCACCTCCAAGGCATAACATTCCGCTCTTTCGCTTCCTGTCTTTTTTTCCGTTCTCTTTTGGATATCTTTCTCTCCCTATTAAAATATAGTCCGTTGTCACCTCATACAGATTACTCATCGCAATGATATTATCCAGATCCGGAGCAGTCTGTCCATTTTCCCACTTTGATACCGCCTGCCTGGAAACCTGAAGTCTCTCCGCCAGCTGCTCCTGAGAAAAATGATGCTCTTTTCGAAGTCTCTGCAAACGTTCTGCCATCGTCATATCCATCCCTCGCTTTCGTTTTTCTTTATCATACCAGCCGTGAGGAAAAATAACCAGCATAAAGCGGTTGCGAAACGGCAACTTACGGTTGCAGAGGAGAAAAACTACATTATAATCCGCTTTCAGCTTCCCAAAAATCTCTTGATCAGTCCGCCAAGCAAGACCGTACTATTCACCGTATATACCATAGCTGCTTCACCAGTCCCTGCCAGTGCAAATGTAGTCTCACCGGCAAGTACCGGCAAGAAAAAGAAGCCAGCCATAGGAACAATTCACGATCTCTACAGACTCTTTCACTTCTTTAATCTCAGTCAGATGGTTTTCTTTCGGTTTTTGAGGTTTTCCATAGATCACCCTTTTCCCAGCCTCTAAACCAACGTTTTTGACAAATGTTCCAACTAATTCCATCCCTGCTTTTTCTATAAATGATGCCGGCATAATCATTTCCTCCTTGTCCAGAACTTCTGCCAGACTTTCATATCCCATATAATCTGCCTTATACCATCTGTCTCCAACTTTCCATTTTCGCTGATCTCCTTTCGAAGTATGACCTGTTTTATGAAATGGAGAATGGTTATCGAGATTCAGTCTTTTCATTTCATTCCTCCTTTTTCAGAATCATAATCCACTGGTGATCTCCTTCCATACGCCCCTGTGTTTTCTCTACAATCAGCAGTGGATCATAAAATGGAAGATTCATTTCTCTTAAAATTTCTTTTGCATGGTCACGAGTCCTTGGAAAACAACGATCTTCCAGAAAATATTCAAAATCTTTCCAATCCGGATTTTCTATAACTCCAAAAGCTCTTAACAAAATCTGTTCTGTATAATTATGGATTGTGATCTTCTCATGTCTAAAATCAATATCAATGGTAGTACATAAATCATTATGATTCATAAAGTTCATTCTCATTTTGACATCTGGATCTTCACTGAATCGATGGGCACGTTTTAGCTGATTATAGATTGTCTGACGTGAAACCTGATATTTTCTTGCAAGATCTGAGATACTCTCTCCCTGACTGTATAATGCCACCATTTCTGCTGCTTGTATCTCTGTAAAAGAATTCTTTCTTCCGGAAATATTTCTCTGCTTTTTTGATTATAAGATGCCACATCTCTTGAAATTTTCTTCAGCTGTTCCAGATCTGTTGTTCCAAAAATTTCCAGTATTTCATTTTCAAATGTTGTCCCCATGTGACCATTCCTCCTTTTTTCAAGTATAACATGCTTTACATGAATGTTAAGAAATTATTATTTGACACTTATTGCCTCCAAAAGACATAAAAACCCCCGGTGCTGGCACACCGGGAGTTTTTTCAAGTATAGTTCTTTTTATTATTTTTTATTCACAAAATATTTTTTTATTTCTCTTAACTTTTTTCTCCTGTTTTTCTTTCCTTTATGCTACGGTCTCCAGATAGGTCTGACCTGCTTTGCCCTGCACGGCATCTACGATGTTGATACAGCAGTTGCCCATTCGGTCAATATGGTGGATAATGCGGTTGTATGGCTCGGTAAGTTTTGCCTTGCATTTTCCTTCACCGACACGTTCTACATGGGATTTTCGCATCTTGATACCAAGATCGAGGATCTTTTCTTTCTGTTGCAGAATATCTTTTGCAGCCTCCGTATTTCCGGTCGCCATCATCTGAACGGCTTTCGTAAACATTTCCTGGATCAGCTGCAGGCTGTGCCGCATATCACGCATGGCATCTTTGGAATATTTATATTTTTTCTCCTCTTTATCTTTCAGGGAGAGACAGACTTCTCTGCAAAGGGCACTCATACGGTCCACATCACTTAAAATATACATGATACCTGCTGTCTGGTTTGCCTGCTCCTCGGTCAGTCCGCCGGATGCAAACAATTCGGAGAGGTATTCGGTGATTCGTTCGTAAAGTTTTCTGGTATCTTCGGAGTTCTGGATCACTGCTTTTATTTTCTCGCTGTCACTTTCTGTGGATACTGCAATCAATTCTTTTAAGTTGTCGCTAACCAGCTCGATACATCTTGCCACTTCTTTTACGACCAGCTGAAGTGCTGCGGTCGGCTGTGAAACCAGTTTGGAATCCAGAAACTGCGGTTCTGCGTTGCTGTAGACTTTTTTCTGTCCGTCCGGAATGATTTTCATAACGATCTTGACCATCAGCCAGATCAGCGGTACCCAGATGACCGTCATGGTAATATTAAACAGGGTATGTGCATTTGCAATCTGTCTGGAAATAACTGCAATCTCCGGTCCTTTCGGAGAGATATACTGGATCAGGGCTGCGTATGGTTTTACAAACCAGATAAACAGAAAACATCCGGAAATGTTGAAAATGCAGTGTGCAAGTGCGGTTCGTTTTGCATCTTTGGTCTGTCCGATACTTGCAAGCAGAGCTGTAATCGTGGTTCCGATGTTATCACCAAGTAGAATCGGGATTGCTCCGACAAGACCTAGAATACTGCTGACGCCGTCCGGTCCAGGCTGTTCTGCAAAGTTCTGTAATACTGCGATCGTGGCACTGCTGCTCTGTACGACAAGTGTCATCAGGGTTCCTACGGCTACACCAAGAACCGGAATATGAGAAACCTGCTCGATCATGTCTGTAAATATCGGGCTGGATGCCAACGGTTTCATGACGCTTCCCATCGTCTCGATTCCAAGGAACAGAAGGCCAAATGCAAAAATGGTCTGTCCGATGTTTTTTGCACGTTCGGATTTTACTACAAAACTAATGATAAATCCGATAAAAATAATTGCATAAATATAATCACTTAACTTAAAGGCAATGATCTGTGCCGTCATCGTCGTTCCGATGTTGGCTCCGAGGATGATGGAGATTGCCTGCGGCAGATTCATCAATCCTGCACTTACAAAACCAATCGCCATAACGGTTGTCGCACTGCTGCTTTGCAGAACGGCGGTTGTCAGTGCTCCTGCCAGAACACCAAGAATCGGGTTTTTGGTAAGTAATGCAAGAATCCGTTTCATTTTTTCACCTGCTGCCTTCTGAAGGCAGTCGCTCATCATATTCATTCCGAAAATGAACACTGCCAGACCACCGAGCAATCCAAATATTACCTCTAATGTACTGTTCATGATTTCTCCTTCTTCGCTTTACATACGTTTTTCATTTCAGATTCGTTCTTTATTCGGGATGCAGCACATTTTTTCAGGGGCTTGGAACTTTCGCCCGCACCCCCTGCATCACCAAAGCATCTACAGTATAACGATGCAATGTAAAGTCCACGACAGTGTAATGTAAAATCTGTGTAAAGTCTCATAAGGACAAAGCCACTATTCTTCAAAATTTTTCTTATCAAGTTTATGTAAAGCAGGCAATGGTATGCTTCTGTATGCATCAAAAAGATCACATATCAAAATGTTTTTATGCATTTCAGTATGTGATCTTTAAGGTATGTATATCTTATTTCAAGTCGAACACACGTGAGATTTGGCAGACAATTCTGGTCAGCTTTGCTGACATTTATCTGCTTTGCAGCAATATCTGTTTTTACATAATTTTGCGGAACAGATCTTTCAGGTCTTCTACGCTTGCATCTTTGGGATTGCCCGGTGCACAGGCATCTGCATGAGCAGATTCTGCCAGGAAATCAAGGTCTTTTTCTTTGATTGCTTCCAGTTTTGTCGGGATTCCGACATCAACAGAAAGTTTTCTTACGGCATCGATTGCTGCTTTTCTGTATTCTTCTACGGACATATTATCAACACCTTTGACTCCCATCGCACGTGCGATCTCACGGTATTTCTCGCCTGTGCAGTCCTGATTGTATTCCATAACGATCGGCAGCATCATTGCACATGCAACACCGTGCGGTGTATCATAAACAGCACCTAAGGTATGTGCCATGGAGTGTGCGATTCCAAGTCCTACATTTGAAAATCCCATGCCGGCGATGTACTGGCCAAGTGCCATGCCTTCGCGGCCTTCCTTTTTGTTTTCTACTGCATCTCTTAAAGAAGCGGAGATCAGTTTGATCGCTTCCAGATGGAACATATCGGTCATTTCCCATGCAGCTTTTGTAGTATATCCTTCGATCGCATGTGTCAGGGCATCCATACCGGTCGAAGCAGTCAGTCCTTTCGGCATGGAGGACATCATTTCCGGATCGATTATTGCGATGATCGGCATGTCGTGCGGATCTACGCAGACAAATTTACGTTTACGCTCTACATCAGTGATAACATAGTTGATCGTAACTTCTGCTGCTGTTCCGGCTGTGGTTGGTACCGCAATGATCGGTACACATGGATTTTTGGTCGGTGCAGTTCCTTCCAGACTTCTGACATCTTCAAATTCCGGATTGGCAATAATGATACCGATTGCTTTTGCAGTATCCATGGAAGAACCGCCGCCGATGGCGATGATATAATCTGCTTTGGAATCTTTAAATGCCTGAACACCATGTTTTACATTGTCGATGGTCGGGTTCGGCTTGATATCAGAATAGAGCTGGTATGCAAGTCCGGCTTTTTCCAGCCGATCTGTCACTTTTGAAGTAACGTTGAATTTAACCAGATCCGGATCAGAGCATACAAATGCTTTCTGAAAACCGTGTGCCTGTGCTTCGTTTACGATCTCTGCAATCGCACCTGCACCATGAAAAGAGGTTCCGTTTAAGTTGATTCTGTTTGCCATAGTTATTACATCCCTTCTGTAAAATTTTAACGTTTCCGGCAATGATTTTGCTGTATCTATATAGCTGTGCATCATCATTCCGTTTCACTTTGTTATTATCTTAACACTTTTGCACAAAAAGAAAAGTGACAAAACAGACTAAATGTAACATTTATCAAAAATACTTTGCAACGAAATCACAGGCAGATATCTGCCTGTCAGAATCCGGGACAATCTATTGTTTACCTGACCATATCCAGTTTCTCAAACAGTTCTTTTAGTTTTACCGGCATCGCTTCTACCATCAGTTCTGCCAGTCCTTCTGGTGCGGCCATCTTTTTCCCAAGCACCCATTTTACGGTCATATAGACAGAACTTCTGCAATACATTTCCAGCAGATCATGCATCTCTTCTTTCATTTTACATCCGGTTTTTTCCTGGATCAGATTTTCATAAAATGCCAGAATCAGTTCAAAATCATGTTCCCTCAGAGAATTCTGTTCATCATAGCGGAACGCTGCAGCAAAAAACTGTTTCTCCTGCTCAATGTAGGTAAATTTCCGCACAAGTGCATCGTAAACGCTTGTTCCTCTTCCCATATGCTCAAACGACTGATCCAGGATTTTTCCAAAATACCAGTTGATAAGGTCAAATTTATCCAGAAAATTGCGATAAAAGGTCTGTCTGGTCAGACCACATTTTTCTGCCAGCTGCTTTACTGTGATCGCATCCACTTTGGAAGTCTTCATACATTCCTTCATGGCTTCTGCTAATTTATACTTGGTTTTTTCGTTTTTCTCCATCTCCATTCCCTCGTCTTCAAATACTGAGGTGGCGGCTTTATCTGTTTTTTACTTTTCTGACTGCAGACCATGCACCGAATTTTTTCGTTCCGTTTATCTTCTGATAAGCCCGTATCCTCACATAGCATCCTTTTTTATTTTTTAATTTCTTATTCTTTACGACGAGTTTTTTTGTGTTTTTCGTTATGAACTTCGTTGTTATTGCACCTTTGTTTTTCTTTGCTTTTCCTGAAGTCGGATAGACTTTGATCTGATATCCGGAAGCTTTTGCCACTTTTCTGACAAGCGTTATGGTCACTGTCGGGGACGCCTTTTTCTTTTTTGCACTTTTGATACTCGCTTTTCCGACTTTTATGCTGCTTTGTGTATCCGGCTTTCTGTCAGGCGTCTTTTCATCATCTTTTCCGGTTGTCGTTTCCGCCTTTTTCTGCACCACTGTAACTTTGCAGTTCGCTGTGATATTTCCCGCCTCGCTTACCGCTGTGATCACGGCAGTTCCTGCGGCATGTGCTGTAATTTCTCCACATTCATTGACGGTTGCGACTGCCGGATTTGTGCTTGTAAAATAAATTCTCTTATTTCTGGCATCTTCCGGATGTATGATCGCTGTCAGTTTTTCCGTGCTTCCCGGCGTCAGCTCCATACTCTCCTTATCAAATAAAATCTGCTGCGGTTCTTCCTTTCCATCTGAAGAAAGATATGCTTTTTCATATACCGTTCTGTAAGTATAGGAGGCATCTTTTCCATCCCGGTCATTCAGATGCTCATAAGTGATCTCATAGACGCCGCCCACTTTAAAAGCAATGGAATTGTCCGCATATGAGATCAGCGTACCATTGACCTGATATGCCTGAGAATCCAGAAGATTCGCCGGATCAATTTTCCAGACTGCTCCACTGTTCAGACATCTGACCGTCACTGTCGTATCTGACGTCGGTTTCAGTCCATTGTAAAACTGGCATGTCCACATTCCGGACGGTGCAAAACCACTCTCTGAAATGGTAACTCCTTTTGCCGGCCATGCCACAACTTCTGCATCATAATCCTGTGTTCCTGTCATTTTGTGGCATCCCTGCTGTAATGTATTTCCTACACCGATGTATTTCCATGACGGATTCAGCAGATTATAGCGATGTCCTCTGCTATAATATTGCCCGGTTCCATAACTGTCGTCCAGGGCATTACTGATACTTCCAATGATGTTTGTGCTGAGAATGCCGCACATAAACAGATTTTCTCCGGAACCGCTCTGGCACTTTGCATAGTATTCATCGCTTAATCCGTCCAGTTGAGGCGGAAAATGCGGATTTGGATTGCTGATCTTGTTTTTGGACAGATACACCGTATAAGTTGATTTGCACTGTGCATCTGCGGATAACTCTTCTGAATACTCCAATGGATTCAGTCCACCGCCTGCACGGATCGCATTCAGAAAATCCACTGCCCCTTTTGCAATTCCTTCGCTTAATTTTCCTCCTTCTATTGTATCCAGAGAATCATAGGACGGTTCTACTTCATAATAAGATTTTTCTGTATTAAATTCTTCTACTGATTTTGCATAATAATCTCTCGCCTGTTTCAGCTGCTGCTTTTCCTGTGCCGTGTACGCTACAGGATTCCATTCTGCCAGCAATTCCTTATTGACAAATCCATTGATCACCCAGTACTGGCTCTTGTCGCTTCCTTTTGGATAATACATGAGTCCTATCGTATTTCCATTTTTACAGGTATAGTTTTTCCCTTTTTCTGCAAATTCCAGCGGATTTGGATAGCGATATTCCGGAAAACTGATCAGGCTGCTTCCCATCAGCTGATAGCAGGCACTCTGCCCAGTATCATTACAATAATCATATACCGTGCTGTAATTATCTGCAAGCTGTGCCCCGACATTAAACAATTGTTCGTCAAAACAGGTCGGCGTGTCATATCCATGCAAATAAGATACTGCATTCCACATCTCTGCCGCATGTTTATTGAGATTTCGGTTATTTTCCGTCAGATTTGCCCCAAATCTTTCGTAGGCATCCGAATGATACTTTGTATAATAAATCACACCATATAAATTATCATCATAATCTATGGCTTCATAACCCAGGCGTACATAATGGTCTACCTTATCTCCATAATTATATACATTCGTCTCAAATCCCGGGCTGACGCTTCCATAGCAGACGATCACACCATCCGCATCTGTCTCCAGATACAGATAGTCACTGTACTTATCCCCGTAAAACGTATAAGCATATCCGCCCCAGTAAGATGGCGTTGTAAGCTTTGGTTTCCCAAACAGCTTTTCTACCTCTGCGATCTTCATGCCACTGTTTACTGTTTTTCCTCCTACTGTGATCAGTCTGCCTTCTATATTTGCTGCAGCACTTACAGTCACAGACATTGCAGGAACAAACGTCATGATCAGAAGCATCACTGCCATAACAAGACATCCCGTTTTCTTTCGCAAATTTTTCATTTTGCTCTCCTCCTTTTGCCAAATATCCGCTATTGTGAAGCTTTTTAAAAATTATAGCATCTGCCGGTTATTTCTTCAATAGACAGGTTTGCAAAATACCATGAAATAGTTTCTCCGAAAGGTCATTCTAGCGTCTTTTAATCTTTTTGTTATCTTTGGAATATAACTTTCCGGTATTTTCAAGGCTTCCGACAGTTGTGCCGCCGTGACAGTCTCTTTTCGCAAAGCCAGGTAATATACGATCCTTACTGCATAATCTGTTGTAATTTTTAACTGCATAATGCTGCCCTCATTTCTGTAATCTTCCTTTTTTTCGTCTCTGGTTTTCATTTATCAGAATACCGAAATAGATGGCTGAATCAATGCATAAAATTCTGCTCCATGGTCCTTGCCATTAAAAAACAGATTCCCGTATGGATGTTCCTCGAAATATGTTTTGTCGGTAAACATTCCTACATCTCCAAACATCTTGTGTTTTTCCATATGGTGCCCATAGATCATGGTATTAAAATCGGAAAAATCCGGCTGATTGGCACAGTGCAGAAAAATCGAACTACTTAAGGAATATTTCCCCTCTGCATCTGTGTTCATGTAAGTATCATCATCTTCTGCCTGCAATAACGGATAATTGATGTTGGTGTCATTCACCCAGATCCAGCCGATGATGTCCGGATTGATCTTCTGTAATTCTTTAAAAGATTTTGTATGTTTTTCTGTCGGTATATAAGCTTCATAATTTCTGGCATCTGCCGCCTGATATACCTGGTTTGAATCCCAAAGCATATAGCAGGAGAGGAACATTACCATAAGGATCAATAATAATGCCGTAAAATTTACCAGATGATCGAGCATTCTGACTATGAACTTTGCCGTTTTTTTCATATAAGCTATTCCTGTAAGATCCTTTCCTGTCTGTTAGATTTTGTATCTGTCAGATTTTGCATCTGCTGGATTTTGTATCTTTTATATGTTTGGAATTTCGTAATAGATTCTCCTTGCCTGTCGCAAAATTCCAAGCATACAAATTCCGTTTTTTTTGATAAAAGGGAATGCGATGGAGTTTCGCCGCATTCCCTTTGCTGTTTCTTTTATGCTTTTATGAAATTATTTCTGTACTTTTTTGCGTTTGAAAGCAACGAATCCAAACAGTGCCACACCGCAAAGAGCGATCATCAGAACGTATGGAAGATTCTTACTGCCATCTACCAGATGCTGTCTACCGGTGAGGAGTGGAATCCGAGCAATCTTTATAAAATCGATATGCCTGTAGCTCTTGTTGAAAAACAAAAGGCAAAAGCTATCAGACAGGCAAAGAAGCTATTACAACGTGAAGGAACACTTCCACCTGATAAGCCATTAGCTTCTTAATCTATTTTTTTAACTCTATAACACTTCAAAAAAGTTGCCTGCCTTAGACAGCTTATTCAAGTGCGCCAATTTATGGCTTGTTTCTACTTTCTTTCACACTATCTCCCTCTTAATAAACTTATTAGAGGCTACCTTTTCGCAGAATACAAGACATACATGACATGTCCAACTCTTGAAAAGCTAGCCTCTTTAATTACTTTTTAATTATTTAATTTTAAGTTTCTTCTTAAACAACTTAATGGCTTTCTTATTTCCTTTAAGTTTAGTCTTCTTAGACTTAATATTTTTCTTTGCTTTCTTGCTAAATGCATTCTTATTTACAGTCTTAAGTTTTTTACCTTTGAATGTAATCTTCTTAATCTTGTTATCTCCTATAAATGCCTTAGAACCTATTGTCTTAACTGCTTTTCCAATTACTACTGTTTCAAGTTTTGAGCAGTTCTTAAATGCATTTTTTCCGATAACAGTTACCTTGTTACCTATTGTAAGCTTCTCAAGGGCCTTGCAGCCGGCAAACGCATTGTTACCAATTGTTGTTACATTTAATCTATATCCCTTACAATCTGCTCTGTCCGGAATTGTAACTTTCTTTATTTTATTCTTTTTAGCAGCTACTACACCAATAACCTTTGATTGTCCTACTGTTGCAGTATCAATTGATGTAATCTGGTATATTAAATTTCCTGCCGTATATGTCATTCCAACGTATACGCCGTAGCTATTGGTATGGCTGCTGCCTGTTGCGGGGATTGTTGCGGTTTCAAGAACCTTCTTGCAGACGGTGCATTCCTTATGCTTAGCGCCTTCTGCGGTTTCGGTAGCTGCCGTGTCAATGATCCACTCGCTGGTGCTGTGAGCCGCTTCGTCATTTTTGTCGTGGCAACGAGAACATTCATGCCAGTGGTTAGTATCATCAGACTTCCATTCTGTGCCTGCGGTATGTCCGGGAGCCGGAATCTTCACACTGGTTTTATCGGTAATTTCTACCGATCCTGTTGCATCTGCGAACCACTTGTCACAGCCATCGCAGGTGTAGTATGCGGAATTGCCCGCAGTAGTGCAGGTGGCAGCTTTCGCAGCAACCAAAGTCAGATTGTGAGTGTGCGGTACAGTTTTGTAATATCCGCAGGTGTCGCAAACATTGTCAGAACCGTAATCGTGAGCCGCTTCGTCCTTTTTGTCGTGGCAACGAGAACATTCATGCCAGTGGTTAGTATCATCAGACTTCCATTCTGTGCCTGCGGTATGTCCGGGAGCCGGAATCTTCACACTGGTTTTATCGGTAATTTCTACCGATCCTGTTGCATCTGCGAACCACTTGTCACAGCCATCGCAGGTGTAGTATGCGGAATTGCCCGCAGTAGTGCAGGTGGCAGCTTTCGCAGCAACCAAAGTCAGATTGTGAGTGTGTTCTTCGTTTTTATTTTTGTAATAATATGTAACAACCGTTCCGTCCGAAACAATAGGCTTATTCAAGCCGTCAACCTTTATAAATTCATAATCATAAAGTGTTTTTGCCGGTGTTAAATCAAGCTTTGTGCCGTATGGCACGGTAAATGTTCCGCCGGCAGTGTTTGGAATTTCAGAGCCGTCCTCAAATTTATACTGAATTGAAACGGTTGTGTAGCGCTGTGTTTCCGTATTGTCGTCTGCAAGCACATTTCCGTTTTCATCGAGCACCTGAAATGCCACGGTATCGCCGCTCTTAAGCTGTGCATCAGACGGAATTTGATAAATAAGCGAGCAACTCTTTAAGCCTGAATTAAAGTCGCTTTTGATGTGATCCAAAGCACCGAGCGGCCAGAAATTTGCCTTATCATTCCAAACAGGAATGTCAAAGGTTTGTACTGTTTGAAGCGGATTCCCCGATGAATCGGTCGCAACGCTTCCGTCGGAGTGCTTAATCCACATTTTGAATTTTAATTGTCGTGCATTTTTATCTGAAATGTTTTGAATAACAGTTCTAAGCTCGATTTTTTTACCGTTCATATTAGTATTAAATCTGCTTTTGCTGTTGCCGCTCAAAAGTCGGTCATTGCGATTATATGTGTAATTATAATATGAACTTGTTTCAAGGTCGGTAAAATCAGACGGCTTTGAATAAGCGCCCGTATATTCCTTAACCTCGGGAGTTGCAACATAAAGGTCTACATCCTTAACAAGCTGAGACATTCGCTTGAAGCCCTGCAAACGGCAAACCTCACAGAATTGATAGTTTGTGTCTCTCATTATGCACTCATAACTTGAAACAAGCATTTTTGAGCCGTAAGCATTGCGGCAAGTATATGTGTTTCTAAAACCTAAAAGCTGTCGCCATTTTATCTTTTCCGGGTCTTCAACCGAGGAAAGATTGAGTGATTTAAGTTCCTTATCGTCAAGCAAATATCCGTTACTGTATTCATCACCGAGACCGAGCAAACCGTGTCCAAACTCGTGTGCAAAAGTTTTTGACGCACGATAACTGTCTGATGGCGAAATGAAATAATGGAAGCCGTATTCACGGTTATTATAAGCACCGCCGAAATCTGATTTTGTGTTTACAACCATAGCGAACTGAGCAATATAATCGTGAACATAATAATAAGGCTCATATTCCGAACCGGACGGAATTGTGTTTGGATCACACTTTTTTTTGATATGAGCATCGTGAATTTTCTCGATAAATTCAGGACCGATACATCTCTCAAAAATATGATTTTTCCACTGACTTCCGTGGAGATTATTAGAAATAACAGGCGAATTATATTTGTCGACTATAACATCAAAGAAGGTGCTTCCACCATTGTCAAAAGTCGATTCGGAAGCTGTGCAAAGAGCGTAAACATTGAATCTGTCGGCATAACTGCGATACGGTTCATATTTCATAGCGTCCTGCCAAAGTCGTTTGACATCATTGATGAATTTGCCCTGCTGACTTTTTGTGTATCCCTCGCCGCAAACGACAACAACCATATTTTCCGTGTCGCTGCGTGTTTTTTGGATGGTATAAACAGGGATGGTAGGATTAGAATATTTTCCGTCATTTGAATACCACGGGCCGAGGGTGAGCTGAATGCTTTGCTCGGTGCTGACATTCCAATCGGGATTTGCGTCCTCGGCAGGTTCCGAAATTGTATAATCATCCTCTTGCTTATTTGGAGCAGAGCCGATATAAGGACTGCTTTGTGAGCCGCTGCCGGAAGTTGTAACAAAATATTCGGAATCGAGATAAAATGCAGGTCTTACGCCCAAATCGGAATACCACGGAGCATAACGACCGACCTGACCCGATGAACTGATATAACGCATATCGTGATTGCAATCGGTAACAGGAGTGCGAAGCCAATAAGGCCAAGCCATACCGTCATTATTATACGCAACATAATAACCTTTGAGATTTTTCCACACGGCATTAGCCTGCTTTACATCAAGAAGAAAAACCTTTTCGGTTGTAGTTTCAAAATATGAACTGTCGTAGTTTGCCACCGCTTCCGAAATATCGGTGTAGTATAACAAATCCGAATTTGCGTCTCCATCAACTATGCCCTTGTTGTATTCGGGATGAGAAACGAGAGAACGCTGGGTAACGGTTTTCATTGCCGCAATTTCAGATTTTGAAAAAGCGTTGAGAAAACCCGCTTTTTCGTTGTACGCTCCCACACCGCTTACATATCCGTCTTTCGGAGGGTTGCCACAAAGCCAATCGACTTTGCCTTCAGCTGCGGTCGAATTTAACCAAGAACGCATATTGCTGTCTTTCCAATAGTTAGAACCGTAATCATCACGCTTATAGCTTCTGCTGTGTGATTTTGAATTGCTGTTGTCATTTGTTTTGGCATCATATGCAAGGGTGTCAACAATTTTGTCTGCAAGCATAAGCGGTCCGTTATTGTCAATGCTTACACATCGCCAAAGAATTGAGGCATTGTTATACGCGCCCATTTTAACATAGTCGCCAACTTTAATATCGGGCTTTGATGCCGCCTGAATGGTCATCGGCAAAACGGAAATTGCCATGCACAATGCCAAGAATATTGCGGTTATTTTTTTCGTCATTAAGGAACCTCCTTTATAAGCTATATATTTGCTTTTATTATATTGTAAGGTGTTATATGGTTCAATGAAAATCCAATTAAATTTTTGTTAATTTTACAGCCGACACATTTAATATTACACGAAGAAGAAAATCTTATTAAATATGCAAAAAGGCTTCTGCCCAAAACAGGGCAAAAGCCTTAAAAATTATGCGATTTTTAGGTTTAGTTGCAAGCCAAGGGGGACTATTTCATCTGCCCGAAAACACGTTTTTGAAAAAAGTGTTGCAAAAGCGGTTGAACACAAAGATTTTCATATCCGATAAGCCTGAATTTTGCGGCGCAATCGGTGCGGGATTGTTTGCCGTTGACAGCGACAGATTGTTGGAAAGGCTCGAATGTAACGCCTTGAACATAAACCCGAAAAATCTTGTGATTTTAATCGGAACGAATGACATCGGCATAGGAGTTCCGACCGAGTACACCTTGAAAAATATAAAAGAAATTTTGCAAAGAACGCAGACACTTTGCTCGAATACCGCCGTAAAAAGCAGTATTCGGGCATAAAAAAGCCTCGGAACACGAATGTTCCGAGGTGATGGCAGATTATATCAACTGTCAAGTCTTTAAAGGTGGAGAATTGTGGCATCGTCATCACTTAATTCCCTTATAATAACCGGCACCTTTTCAATTCCTGCAAGTCTTGCTGCGTGAGTTCTTCTGTGTCCCGATATTATCTCGTATTCTTCGTCATTTGTTTTCCTTACCAATATAGGAAGAAGTACACCTCTTTCCCTTATTGACTCTGTTAATTCTTCCATCTTTTCATCATCCGACACCTTAAATGGATGATTGCTAAAATCATGTAATTTATCTACATCTATTTCTTTTAATCCATCTGTTATTTCCACTTTCAATAATTCATCATAACTTGTTAATTTTATTTTTTCTCTTACTTTACTCATGTACAAGCACCTCCTCTGTTAATTCTTCATAACTTTTTGCCACCTTTCCCCTTGGATCATGAATATATATACTCTTTCCCTCAGCACTTGTTTCTGCAGCTCTTACTGACATTGGTATTCTGCTGTCAAATATTCCAATTGTTTCTCCGTAGGTGCTCTCTAATGCCTCTAATATGTCCTTTGTATAGTTAGAACGCATATCAACCATTGTCATAACCATACCTTCTATTTTTAGCTCCGGATTTATCTGTCTTCTTACTCTGCTTATCGTCTTTATTAACTGCTGTAATCCTTTTACCGGTAAATACGATGCCTGAACTGGAATTAGTACTGAATTGGCACATACAAGCGCATTAATAGTTATCATTCCAAGGCTTGGCATACAGTCAATGAGAATATAGTCATAGTTTTCTTTTATATTAGAAATAAATCTTTTCATTACTAATTCCCTGCTCATTACATTAACCATAGAAACCTCTAATCCTGCCAACTCTATGTTTGCCGGAATAAAATCAATATTTTCTTCATGTTTTAAAATTATTTTTGCATAATCGATTTCTTCCTCATTTACAACATCCATTAACACATTTGCCAATGAATACTCAATCTTGTCTGGTTCATCAATTCCAAGACTTACTGTCATGCTACCCTGTGGGTCTGCATCTATTAACACAACCCTTTTTCCCTTTCTTGCTAATCCAATACCTAAATTAACTGTTGTAGTAGTTTTTCCTACTCCACCCTTCTGGTTTGCTATTGCAATTACCTTACACATTTCTTTCTTCCTCCTTATACATTTTTTAGAATGAAAACTCATATCGGCTCTGATTATTGTGTTACATTTTCGTCTTACTAAAGAAACAGGAAGACTTCGCATCTAATTTGGTTGAACCAAAATTTTCCCAAATCAAACCAAAATAAACCAAAATTCTACGATAAGACGTGATAATTTATGATATTTTATGAATTTAAGATATTTTGCATTTTCAGGATTCAGAAAGCAAAAAAAATCCCTCAAACATACTAAAAATAGTACATTTAAGGGATTTTCTCCTCTATAATGTGGGTTTTCACCCGTTATAAAATAGAATTTTTTTTATAAAATCAAGTTATGATAACTTATGATTTATTTCATCTGCTTTGCGAAGTTTTGGTTTAGTTGTCGTTCTTGTCTAGCGAGTTTTCCCGCTAAAACACAGCATTTCAACGCTTTTTTGTAAACCGCCACTTCTTTATTTTCTTAATAAATTACTCAATTTTTCTGAGTACATTTATTCAGCTACATAATTCCAAGCAACCCACTGTACTCAATTTTAGTATCATTGTTCTTATTCTGCAAAAACTCTCCCACTTTCTCTGCTTCCTTGGATTTTATATCGTCCAAAACATGCGTATAAGATACGGTAGTATTATAATTTGCATGTCCCATGATTTCCTGAACAGTTCTAGGTGTCATTCCTTTTTCAAAACACCTTGTAGCAAATGTATGACGTAATGCATGAGGATGTACCCTTTCAAATTTTTTAGGTATCCCTCCAGAATATAAGGCTTCTGTACGAAACATATCATTAATCTGGCGTGTCACATAACGCATATCACTTTCAATATTGTATCGTCCGATTGGAGATCCCATAGATGTTAAAAATACTAAATTTCCAAATTCTTCTGGTTGCCTCCATCTTTCTCCCATATCCTGACGTTTTCTTTTTACTTTTTCAAACTGCTGTTCAAGAATTTCTCTTGTCTCTCCAAAAAAGGGAATCTTTCTTACAGAATTTTCTGTTTTAGGCGATGTCAATTTCATAGTCTTTTTGCCATTTTCATACTGATATGACAATGATCTTTTCACATAAATAAACCTGTTTGCAAAATCAATGTCTTCCCACTGTAACCCGCCCACTTCACCGATCCTCATACCGGTAAGTAACATGAACTTGTACATTTCTTCATACCAGCTTTTTGTTCTGACCAGATAATCCAGAAATATTTCCTGTTCTTCAACAGTCAAGACTCTTCGTTCCACTTTCTCACATTTAGGTATTACCACACCCACAACAGGGTTAATAGTCATCAAACCATTTGCCATAGCAGCTTCAATACAATTCTGCAAAATTCCCGTTGCTTCTCTAACTGACTTTGATGATCTCCCAGCTTCCAACATATCTGCAATGGCAGTTTGAACATGTAATTGTCTAATATCTGCTAATGGTTTTGATCCCAGACGTGTTCCGTAATAATTTAAAAATTTACGTTTGTAAGATGGAGAACCACCATCCTTTAACATCGGGGCTTTATATTTGGTGTACCACTCTTCAAACCATTCACTGAGTGTGATAGATTTACCATCCATTCCCGGAAGCAGATTACTCCGCTTCATTTCATCAATGGCTATAGCTAACTTTGCTTTTACCTCTTTCAGCTTCCAGTCATATATAACAATAGGATGACCTTCGACTTGTGCCCTTCCCATGTATCGACCATCTGCTCTTTGTGATAGACCTCGACCTAATTCTTTCCCTTTTAAGTCCTTACCCATAATTTTATTCCTTTCCCAATCTGTATTTTCACGATTTCGAAAAGTTTAAAACCATCAGTAATTCTTAAAATCATCTCAAAGATGCCTTATTTTTTCTTTAAATCAGAGTATTTTCCTTTTGTAAAAGTAACATCTCCGTAAAAATCACTCATGCCAGAATTTTTTTCAAATGTCTCCAGACTCATAATTACCATATCGCCATAACCGTTTTTTGTTATAAAGACCGGTTCTTCTGTATTATGGCACATTTCTGAAATAGCATTTGTATCTCTTAATTCTCTGATAGGAATTATCTTAGGCATCTTCTCATCTCCTTTCGTTTATTATTGTAGCATAATTATGTCACAACTGCAAGTCTGATTTTAAAATACTGATGATATTTTCTATACAGTTTTTACATTGTTAACTGAAATTTTGCACTTTTCTTTAGCTCCGCATCAAACAGTTCTTTATGTATAAATACTCTTCGTCCAATATGTACTACATATTTGCAGCCGGGCTTAGAAATCATTTCTCTTGCTTTTGTTTTTCCGATTCCTACATATTTGCAAAATTCTTCTATTGTCATTAAATTTCTTTCATACTCCATTGAATTTTCTCCTATGACTATTTTACATTATATTATAGAAGCAACTCCCACAGGCAGCCATCGGGTAACAGCTTCATTGGTATTTCACCATCTTTCCAGACCGGGCAGCTTTCCCGGAAGTATCATTATCAGAAACAGTATCTTCGCCTCAAAAGTCCCACTTCCTGATCACAGTCAAATATTTATCGCTCATGCCTTTACTTCAATATCCTTTTGATATTTCTTCGTTTACAACATTTCCACTTTGCGTCACGATGTCGCAAAGTTATAATGCAGACAGTCCTGGCGTATTTGCTGCACAGCTCCTCTGTTTCATACGTCCTGCAGGATAAATATGAAATTTTCAAGGTACACTGGTTACTCTGACCTGCTTTATGAAAGGGAGTTATATTTGCAGGAACTATGCAACCTTAAATTCCAGTACTTTTGTGATCAGTTTTGTTTCCAGTCTGCGTCGCAATGTTTCATCTACACAATATTGCACACAACCTGATTCATCATAAAAACGCCTTGTAGAAAGTGTTACTATGTAGCCTTCATAATGTTTTAAAATCTTATTTATAGCCACCACATCCCCTTCTGATGCCGCTTTTATAACTTCCACTGACAGTGCCTTCCATCTATTCTTTTTTCTCATTCTTCAACATCTCCATAATGTTTTTTAGTACTTCCAATGAACGCTTTCTATGTTCATGCACTGTGCTTCGCACAATTTTCATCTCTCTGGCTATCTCAGCGTCATTCATATCCATAAAAAAGGACAGCAAAATCACATCTCTACGTCTCTGAGTTAATTCCTTTAATGCCTCTGCAAGAAGTGCATCTTTAACTTCAATGTCATATCCAAGGACATCAAACATTGAATTTTCTACTGAATATACATCCTCCGTATAAAGTTTCCCAAGCTCATTTTCTGACAGTTCTGATAACATTATTTCATTTTTCCGTCTGTAATCCATATACTTGTAATAATTGATTGCTTCGCCTTTTAATGCCATCTGGCATAACCGATCAAAACGACGCAGTATACCTTCATCGTCATCAGGGAAAGGTGTCCTCACAGGTATCACCTCCCCCCTGAGCCGAATCACAAAGGCATACGCCTTCTCCCTTCCGCTATATCTGCCAAAACGGATCTGGCAAATGTTCGGGTGGTGAAAAAACTTTTTTAAAAAGTTTTTGTGTATAGAAAAAGCACCCCAAAAACAGTCAATGTTTAGGATGCTCTCACTATCATTTTTAATTACATTTTTGTACTCTGATACACTACCAAGAAAATTACAAAAAACCTCATTATTTATTGAGATTTTTTTAGCTGTTTATCCGTTCTTTCGTACTGCACCATGAATGTATCTGCTCCAAACAATACAGCACAAAAAAAGCACGTAAAAAATTCCCTTGCTGAATTGTTTTTTTTAACAATCACAAAGGATTTTTTCGTGCTTATGTAGTCTATCGGAGTACATTTTTTGCACTTGTTAGACTTTTCACATTTATTAAGTATCGTTATACACTACCTAAAGGATATCTTAGGAGGTACATCGAGATGAAAAAAGAACCCACTTTAGGTGAAATTATAAAGGAAGAACGGATTGCTCAACGTTTTACCCAGGAAGAGATAGCTGAACGTATCGGCTGCCATCCTCAATATTACAAAAACCTTGAAAACGATAAGGCTACGCCCAGCTTACGCATGTACAAGAAGATTATGCGTACCTTAAATATTTCCTCTGACAGCTATATTCATCCGGAAAGTCAAACAGACAATCCATTATATGATAAAATAGTCCGACTTCTTCACAAATGTTCTCCGGAACTTTTGTCCGTTGTTCTGGCTACAACCGAAGCATTGCTGGCTCTTTCTCATGACTCTCAAGATAACACAGAAAAATAATTTTTCTGCTGCAAATTTATAGAAAATATATAGATTTTCACAAGAAAAAATCAGTTCGTGTAATTTTTCAATTAGCTTGAACTGATTTTCCATTTTTATAAACCATATTTTCATCTACCATCAAATCTACTTTTCTGATCTTATCAATCCCATTCCCGTCATTATTTGAATACAATCAACTATCCCCTGACAATATGCTTCCTGCTGTTCTTCAAACGCAACCGCATCTAGCTGTTCCACATATTTCTCTATAATTTTTCTTTCTATATCCGGAACTTTTTGCAATGTATCCTGATAAACCTGCATTTGACTTTCCAAAATGTCCTTTTCCTTTGAACAGTTTTCTAACTGAACAACTATGGATTCTGACTTATTCTCACAACGGAGTTCATTTAAGAAGTTGTATACTTTGTTCCAGATATGATTCATCATCTTTACTCCTCCTGCCACATATCATCTCCATTTATACGACAACTATTCTAAAGTTTTGAGCAAATACGATGATATCAGCTATTAAGTAATATCATAAGATCCGATTTTTCATAATGGTTATGTCCTGGTAAACTTTTTTTATATTTCCAATATGCAATCGCTTCTTCCAAACTTCTTCCCTGATTGGCCGCAAAAAACTCCCTAATATATGTATTATATTCAAATTGCTTATCTATTACTGTTTTTCCTTTTTTCTTTTCTTCCAGAATTTGATAATATGCTTCAATAGCATCTCCGTAAGTCAGTCCGGCATTGCTTTTTAACCATTTCTGAAACAAAACATTAAAAGAAAAACTTTTCCCAATTTTTTCTATGAAAAAAGCTCTATGCTTTTCAGAACATACAACATTAGGTTCTATTACTGTATTTTCAGCAATTACTTCCATATTAATTGCCGATTTTCTTTTCACAGAACCCTGCAATATTTTTCCGGTATTAAGAAAATATTCAATTCTATCAGCAAGTTCTACTTTGCTCCCCGAAACAGGCAGGTTATTTTTTCTGCAAAAGTCTATCAATTCCTTTTTCAAATAGTAATAATTCCTGAATGTTTCACCATTCAATCCCATATCTAACTTCGGTCTTTCACTCATTCACCTTTCTCCTGCAATTCGTTACTTTATTAAAAATAATATTTCAATCCCTTTCCAAAATCAATTCATAAACTTATATCCCACACCCCAGACAGTTTGAATAAACTCCGGATTCTTTGGATCTCTTTCTATTTTTTTCCGAATTTTATTAATATAAGCTGTCAAATTTTTATCATCATACATATATTCTTCTTTCCAAATTGTTTCATAAATTCTTTTTTTACTGAATACCTGCCCTCTGTTCTCTGCCAGTAATAACAATATTTGAAATTCTTTTCCTGTTAATGTAACTTCTTTTTCATCCAAAATTACTTGATGATAATCTGGATATATTTTAATTTTTTCAAATGTAAGACACCGTTTTTTAGATGTTACTTTCCGACTTTCACATTCATATTTTTCAATCATTCGCTCTAATTGTTTCATAAATCCTGAATTTGGATTTGATACTCTTATAATAATAACCTCTTCCAAAAGTATCATCCTCCTTCATTTTTTCGCTACTTCTGTTTCTAATACCGTTATTATTTAAAATATTTTTCAAACCTTTATTTATTTGGAATTATACTCCTGCTTTCTTCCAATACGGTCTGTTCCCACTTCCGCATAGCCGCTACTTCCCTGTCTGTATGAAGCCAATGCTGCCCATTTTCCACAAAATTCAGTCGGCAATTATTTTCTTCCGAAAATTTTTTTACAATCTTATACGGGATCATTTTATCCTGAGTTCCATATAAAATATTTGTTTCTTTGCAGATCGACTTCACCGGATGTTCTCGCACCCAGCACAAATACTTCCAGGACAAAACCACTCCCGTTTCTGTTTTGATTTCCTGACTCTCTTTTAACTGCTCTTCTGTTACCTGTGCCTGTAACATCATATTAGGAATCATATCTTCCATATCCAAAACCGGTGATACCAATAAACATATATCAGGTTTTGTATTCTGAAACGCCTGTATAGAAAAATACGCACCTATACTACATGCATATATTCCAATTACTTTCCAGTTTTCTTTGGCACTTTTCATAATTTTCTGTAACTCTGGTATAACTTCCCAAGGTACAAACCTTGCCTTATCCTTTCTTTCTCCATGCTCTGGAAGATCTACACTAATAACCTGCCAGCCATAATTTGTTGCAATTTCAGCAAATGCTTCTGCTTCTTCTTTTCTTCCACCCTGCCCATGTATATATATCAATACTCTATCTGCCAAATCTCCATATAAAAGGACCGGCACTTTCCAGACATGAATTTTTGCTATATTCATTGCTCTAAATACTCCCTTAATTTCGCAAAATTTCCTATATCTTTGTTATATATTATCCAATTCTAAAATCCCCGACACCATAATCGGGTTCCCCAGTCATTTCTATCACTTTACATGGTTTACGATTAAAAGACTTTTCTAAAATTGGCATAAAATCAATAATTTTTCTTTCTTCTCCATACAGTTCTACCATCATTTCGCTATTTTGTTCGTATTGAACGCAACCTGACATATGATATTTCTGGCAAAGTAAATACATTTCTATCTTTCCAACAGCTTCGTTATAATACATCTTGTAACGCTTTAACATCTATTTTCCTCCCCCTCCCACTCATATTTTTTACTTCACTTCCTGGTTCCACTCCACACCATTCGTATCTGTCCATGTGTCTTTTGACGAGTATTTCTATCCAGCGAAGAATGTTGAAAAAAATACAGCCCGCCGTCA
>OGYX01000804.1_pt1 | contig 23983 bp, 10 predicted proteins | sample 1576601 | NCBI WGS metagenome assembly OGYX01 (sample SAMEA3541561, study PRJEB24748) | human gut metagenome | biome: human gut; feature: human-associated habitat; material: faeces | place: China | collected 2012 | reverse complement strand
CAGAGGGCGATACCGATCCTGATCGTTACAAGAACATTGTATGGAAAGGCCTTGACAAATAACTATTAACCATCAAAAGTAATTGCAAAACAAGAGGAGGATATTTAAAATGAATCTGGATTACGCAAAAATCAAAGAAGCAGCTCAGAATTATCAGAAAGATATGACTAAGTTCTTACGTGAGATCGTTAAGAACCCAGGTGAGAGCTGTGACGAGAAGGCTCACATCACCCGCATCGCAGAAGAAATGAGAAAGTTAGACTTCACCAAAGTTGAGATCGACCCAATGGGCAACGTACTTGGCTATATGGGAACCGGAAAAACCCTGATCGCATTTGATGCTCATATCGATACTGTAGGTATTGGTAATAGAAATAACTGGAACTTCGATCCATACGAGGGATATGAGAACGAGACCGAGATCGGCGGCCGTGGCGTATCTGACCAGTGTGGCGGTATCGTATCTGCTGTTTACGGCGCTAAGATCATGAAAGACTTAGGCATGCTGTCTGACAAGTACACTGTATTAGTAACCGGTACTGTTCAGGAAGAAGACTGTGACGGTCTGTGCTGGCAGTATATCATCAACGAAGACAAAGTTCGTCCTGAATTCGTAGTTTCCACAGAGCCAACTGATGGTGGTATCTACCGTGGACAGAGAGGACGTATGGAAATCCGTATCGACGTTAAGGGCGTTTCCTGCCATGGTTCCGCTCCAGAGCGTGGTGACAACGCTATCTACAAGATGGCTGACATCCTTCAGGACGTTCGTGCTCTGAACGAGAACGACGCAGCTGATGACAAGGAAGTTAAGGGCCTTGTTAAGATGTTAGACAAGAAATACAATCCAGAATGGGAAGAGGCTAACTTCCTTGGACGTGGTACTGTAACTGTATCCGAGATCTTCTTCACCTCCCCAAGCCGTTGTGCAGTTGCTGACTCCTGTGCAGTATCTCTTGACCGTCGTATGACCGCCGGAGAAACATGGGAAAGCTGCTTAGACGAGATCCGTGCCCTTCCGGCTGTTAAGAAGTACGGCGATGACGTTAAGGTTTCCATGTACGAATACAATCGTCCTTCCTACACTGATCTGGTATATCCAATCGAGTGCTACTTCCCAACATGGGTAATCCCGAAGGATCATGATGTAACCAAGGCTCTGGAAGAAGCTTACCACAACCTGTACGGTGAAGAGCGTATCGGTGCTGAGGAAACTCTGGCTATGAGAACCGCTCGTCCTCTGACTGACAAGTGGACCTTCTCTACCAACGGCGTATCCATCATGGGACGTAACGGAATCCCTTGCATCGGCTTTGGACCAGGCGCTGAGGCTCAGGCTCATGCTCCGAACGAGAAGACCTGGAAACAGGATCTGGTAACCTGTGCAGCTGTATATGCAGCTCTTCCAACTGTTTACTGCAAGTAATCAATTATTTTAGCCAGTCTGCGTGGCCCTTCGGGGCTGCGCTTCCATCAAGAAATTCTTTAAATTCCATAAACCTACATATAAAAGGAGAATTGAATCATGAAAACATTACAGGATTACATTGACAAGCTGAAAGCATTAAACTTCAAAGAAATGTACGAAGGCGATTTCTTCCTGACCTGGGAGAAGACAGACGACGAGCTGGAAGCTGTCTGGACTGTTGCTGATGCTCTCCGTTACATGAGAGAGAACAATATTTCTACAAAAGTATTTGAGAGCGGTCTGGGTATTTCCTTATTCCGCGATAATTCTACCCGTACCCGTTTCTCTTTTGCTTCTGCATGTAATCTGCTTGGTCTGGAAGTTCAGGATCTGGACGAAGGCAAGTCTCAGGTTGCCCATGGCGAGACTGTACGTGAAACAGCTAACATGATCTCTTTCATGGCTGACGTTATCGGTATCCGCGATGATATGTACATCGGCAAGGGCAACGCTTACATGCATGAGGTTGTTGATTCTGTAACCCAGGGTTACAAAGATGGTATCCTGGAGCAGAAGCCAACCTTAGTAAACTTACAGTGTGATATCGACCATCCTACCCAGTGTATGGCTGATATGTTGCACATCATCCATGAATTCGGCGGCGTAGAGAACTTAAAGGGCAAAAAGCTGGCTATGACATGGGCTTACTCTCCATCTTACGGCAAGCCATTATCCGTTCCTCAGGGCGTTATCGGTCTGATGACACGTATGGGTATGGAAGTTGTTCTGGCTCATCCAGAAGGCTACGAAGTAATGCCAGAAGTTGAAGAAGTTGCCAGAAAGAACGCTGAGAAGTCCGGCGGTTCCTTCCGTGTATCTCATGACATGGCTGACGCATTCAAGGATGCTGATATCGTTTATCCAAAGAGCTGGGCTCCATTTGCAGCTATGGAAAAGAGAACCAACCTGTATGCTGAAGGCGATACCGATGGCATCAAGGCTCTTGAGAAAGAACTGTTAGCTCAGAACGCAGAGCACAAAGACTGGTGCTGTACAGAAGAGCTGATGAAGACAACCAAGGACGGAAAGGCTCTGTACCTGCACTGCTTACCAGCTGATATCAACGGCGTAAGCTGCAAGGACGGCGAGGTTGAGGCTTCTGTATTCGATCGTTACCGTGATCCTCTGTACAAAGAAGCAAGCTACAAGCCATACGTTATCGCAGCTATGATCATGCTGGCTAAGTTTGCTGATCCTGCTGAGATCTTAAAGAAACTGGAAGAAAAAGGAACTCCAAGAGTATTCAAATAAAATCTAGTTAAAAGATAGGTGTTTCTGAGCTGCCGGACCGGAGCGCGTCGTAAATGGCTTTCTGTCAGACGCACTCGGGCTACCGGTGGCTCTTTTTATCGAAAAAAGGGGTAATTAACAATGGAAAACAAGAAGAAAAAACGTATCATCATTGCTCTGGGCGGCAATGCTTTAGGAAATACTCTTCCTGAGCAGATGAAGGCAGTGAAGATCACCGCTAAGGCTATCGTAGACCTGATCGAGGAAGGCTGCGAAGTGATCGTAGCTCACGGAAACGGTCCGCAGGTTGGTATGATCAACAACGCTATGGCTGCATTAAGCCGTGAAGATGCAAACCAGCCTAACACTCCTCTTTCTGTCTGTGTTGCAATGAGCCAGGCATATATCGGCTATGACTTACAGAATGCTTTAAGAGAAGAGCTTTACAACCGCAATATCTATGATATCCCGGTTGCTACCATGATCACTCAGGTACGTGTAGACGCAGATGATCCTGCTTTTGACGCTCCATCCAAGCCAATCGGTCACTTCATGACAGAAGAACAGGCTAAGATTGCTGAAGAAAAGTACGGATATATCATGAAAGAAGACTCCGGAAGAGGCTACCGTCGTGTTGTTGCTTCTCCAAAGCCAGCTGAGATCGTTGAGATCGGCGCGATCCGTTCCTTAGTTGACTCCGGTCAGTTAGTAATTGCCTGCGGCGGCGGCGGTATTCCTGTTACAAGACAGGGCAACCACTTAAAGGGCGCAAGCGCTGTTATCGATAAAGACTTTGCAAGTGAGCTGTTAGCTGAAAATCTGGATGCAGATTTCCTTATCATCCTCACTGCTGTTGAAAAAGTTGCTATTAACTTCGGAAAGCCGGAAGAAAAATGGCTGGATGACCTTGAAACCGAAGAAGCTAGAAAGTACATCAAAGAAGGACATTTCGCTCCTGGCTCTATGCTTCCAAAAGTTCAGGCTGCTGTTAAATTTGCTGAATCAAAACCAGGACGCACTGCGCTCATTACGCTGTTGGAGAAAGCAAAAGACGGTATCCAGGGCAAGACCGGTACCCATATCCATTTAGCGTAAATAAAGGGGGCATTGCATATGAATACAACCAGTAAAGAAGGATCTTTATTTGAATTAGACGGCGTGCCGAAATTAAGCCAGGCATTTCCTCTGGCATTACAGCACGTTGTGGCAATGATCGTAGGCTGCGTTACACCTGCCATCATCATTTCCGGTGCAGCCGGTCTTGAAACCGCAGACCGTGTACTGCTGATACAGGCATCTTTAGTTGTGTCTGCACTTGCTACTCTCCTGCAGCTCTTCCCAATCGGAAAGAAGACAGGTTTTCACTTAGGTGCCGGACTTCCCGTTATCATCGGTGTAAGTTTCGCCTATGTGCCAAGTATGCAGGCCATTGCTGATCAAGGCGGCATCCCGGCTATCCTGGGCGCCCAAATCGTAGGCGGTGTCTGTGCTATCCTTGTAGGACTGACGATCAAAAAGATCCGTAAGTTCTTCCCACCTTTAATCGCCGGTACCGTAGTTTTCACCATCGGCCTTTCCCTTTACCCAACTGCTATCAACTATATGGCGGGAGGTACAGGAAGCGCTACTTATGGTTCCTGGCAGAACTGGCTGGTCGCTATCTTTACTCTGGTAGTTGTTACTGGTTTAAATCATTTTGCAAAAGGATTTTTAAAACTGGCATCTATCCTGATTGGTATGATCATCGGATATATCTTTTCCAGCTTCTTTGGTATGGTAAGTTTCTCCAACGTAGCTCAGGCTGGTGTGTTCCAGCTTCCTCAGGTCCTGCATTTCGGCATTACTTTTGAACCATCTGCATGTATCGCCTTAGGACTGCTGTTTGTCATCAACTCTGTACAGGCTATCGGTGACTTCTCCGCTACTACTTCCGGCGGTTTAGACCGTGAGCCTACCACCAATGAACTTCAGGGAGCTATCCTGGGATATGGCGTTTCTAATATGATAGGTGCATGCCTCGGATGTCTTCCTACTGCAACTTACAGCCAGAACGTTGGTATCGTTGCTACTACAAAGGTTGTAAACAGAGTAACTCTTGGTCTTGCAGCTGTGATCATCTTTATTGCAGGTGTATTTCCTAAATTCTCTGCTCTTTTAACAACTATTCCATATGCTGTACTGGGCGGTGCAACCGTTTCCGTATTCGCATCCATCGCCATGACCGGTATGAAACTGGTTATGACAGAAGATATGAACTACCGCAATACCTCTATCGTAGGTCTTGCAGCAGCTCTTGGTATGGGTGTTTCTCAGGCGTCTGCGTCCCTTTCCGCATTCCCTGCATGGGTAACAACTATTTTCGGAAAATCTCCGGTAGTTATTGCTACATTAGTAGCTATTATCCTGAATGTAACACTTCCAAGAGATAAAAAAGCCAATTAATGATGTTCAGAATGTTTAAAATGTTTCATTATTAATCTGGTCTCTTTTCTATCCTCAAAAGAGGGATGTCACCTGACGGCTTTTTAAGCCGGGTGACATCCCTCTTTTAATTTGTGTATCTATTGACTCACAAACACGCGCTAACGCACTCATTCTATTCCATCTCAAAAGTTACGCTTACCTGGGCTTCTATGGACACTTCTCCCGGCATAACGCCCATATCTGCAGCAGCATCCTCCATCATCATCTGCTTGGCAGAAGCACCTGCTGTATTGTATCTCGCCTGAGGATAATAACCATCTTCCGATATATTTACTGCCTTTACAACCGTCATTCCTGCAGCCTCTGCCATGGCATCTGCCTTGTTCTTTGCCATTTCTACAGCCATTTTCAATGCTTCCTGATATTTTTCATCATAGTCACTGCAAAGATACTGAACACTGTCCAGTTCATTGACACCGGAAGCTACAGAAGCTGTAATGATCTTTCCTGCGTTTTCTACCGGGATATCTGAAACTGTGATGCTGGTACTCATCTGATAACCTGTAATCTTCTGGCGTCCGGAATTCCAATCGTAAATAGGGCTCAAACCATAATCCGATGTCTGGATGGACTTCTCTTCCACTCCCAGACCTTTTAAAGTCTCCAGGGTCTGATTTACATTTTTCGCATTTTCTTCCTGGCATTCCTGGGCTGTCGCTGCCTGTGTGTATACACTATACTGGATCTGGGCCATATCCGGCACTGCCTTTACTTCTTCCATACCGCTTACTGTAATACGGTTGTCACTGCTATCTCCCTGCTGCACCTTTACAGTATCCGGGATCTGCACACTGGTGCTGCATCCCCAAAGTCCTGTTGCCGTTAAAACACAAGCTGCCGCCAGCGCCATGTTTCTGTAAGTTTTCTTCATAATACGTTTCCTCCTTTTACTGTTTTCTTCTCCTTTAGAGGACATCTGCTGACCTCTTTTATAATTCTATTCTAGCAGATTAAGATTATTTTTGTTTTCTTTTCTCTTAATAATGATTTGCCTGTTTATTACAAATACCTGACAAATAAATGGCACATTATCTTACACAAAATGCAGACAATTCTCCCCTCTGCTGTATTGACATAAAAGAATGAAAATGATATGATACTAAGAGTAGCATTTCTTCGTTGGCCTACCAGATAAACAAAAACTGAGTATTCCATTCAGGGGTTGTACTGGTTTCGACGGGGGTCATGCAGCTGGTGAAGCTATCCCCATGCGATGGGTTAAATGGCAAAATTAAAAATAAACGCTAACGACGAATTAGCATACGCTGCCTAATGGCAGCTGTCAGACTTAAGGCACCTACACTTTAAGACCCTGGCATCGACTATGTAGGAAACGACACATGCAAAGCTTTGCGCATGCGGGCGTATTATGAAGCTACTAAAACCGTCAGAGTGTTTCTTCCCGGACGGTAGAGGGAATGTCAAATAAGGAACTATGATAGTAGAAGAACAGGGAATTGATTTTCGGACAGGGGTTCGATTCCCCTCAGCTCCACTAAAAAAACCGCGCAAACACGCGGTTTTTTCTTTTTCCAATTTAACTTGTATTACATTTCATCTTGCATATGGTTCTATTCTGTCAGCTTTGGATACTGCAGCGCCCCATCCTTCTGCGGCGTAAGCACCACCGGTTCCGTTGCCATCCGGCCGTCTTCATCCAAATAATACCATTTCCCGCTGATGGTCTGCAGTCCTTTCACCATAGCGCCATCCCTTCCCAGATAATACCAATGTCCCTTATACTGATACCACACGTTATGGACCATTATTCCATTGCCATCAAACCAGTACCAGAGATCGCCATCTTTATACCAATCATTAACAACATAATTTTCCGAACCATCTTTCAGATAAAATCTCCAGCCGCCATTCTCCTTCTGCCATCCCATTTTCACTGGTTCCATTATCCATGTTTTCATAAACTTTTCCGGTGTTTTGTACTGTTTGATTAATGGAGTGGGCGTACTTCCCCAGTCAGGCAGATACAAATGGGGCTTATCTACAATGCTGGACCAGTCTCCGCCCCAGGCAAGACCAAGTTTCTTGCCAATTTCAGCAGCCTTCCTGAAATGACCTTTGCTGTCATTATAAGCGTCATCTGCTATCTTCCCATCTCCATCCACATCCATTTTCAGATAAAAATCAAAGGCAATCCCCCACTGGTGCTGTGACCGGTAAGAACTGCCTTTTGCATTGGTTACGATATTTCCCGGTTTTGTACGGCCTTTGGCATAGAGAGCATCCTGTTCTGCTGCAGTACGCAGTGTTTCAGAAATAGCAACGTTAATTCCTTCTGCCTTGCAGGCGGTGATCCACTGAGCTGCTATCTTCTGCAACCGCGGGTGGCACAATGCAATATCTCTCATATACACGGCACCTCCCTTATTTTTTCCCCACCTGCTTGATCACCTGGTGTACTCCCGTTGAAGCAAGCCCGGAAACGATACCAATAGCTGCTGCGTTGATCACATCACCAGCCGGAAACTCCGGTATCAGATACATGCCTGCAACCCCCAGAATTCCGCCGGTTACGCCACAGACTACCGGTATCACCTCATCCTTTACTTTTTCCGTCGTCTTACACGCCATTCCGCCTAAATAGCAGATCACCGTGATCGCCGCCACACCTGCAATCCCAAAATCCATATCCTCTTCCTCTCTTTCCAGCAATATTTATGGGGATATCTTCCATTGTCCTCATAATTTATCATATGCTGGAACAGCCTAAAAGGACCGATCAGAAATATTTTCTGTATTTTTGAAATGTACAGAAATGGCAAATACTCCTACTAGTTTTTCTAAATATGTAATTAAACATATTTTCCCAAATATAATGGAAATACTTTTAAATTTTACATTTTATACATTATCATCATCTTGCACCTTTTGAATTTTATATTCTACAGAAGGATCAATTATTTTCTCTTCTATCACATTTTTACCTATTTCATATCTAGTTTTTAAAGATAAATTTATAGGGAATTTAAAACTATTTATTATTTTTCCTATATCCAACGGCTTGGACACATGTGCATCCATACCGGCATCTAAACATTCCTGTACATCTGAATTGAATGCATTGGTTGTCATAGCAATAATGGGAATGGTCCTGCCCAGAGGATTTTTGCCATTACGGATCCTTTTCGTTGCTTCCAGGCCATTCATATTTTGCATCTGTACGTCCATTAAAATAGCATCATAATCTCCGAAAGCAGAAGTTTCAAAGGCTTCAACCAGTTTTTCACCGTCTGGGCAGATCTTGCAGGATGCCTGGTACATTTCCAAAATCGCTTCTAAGATCTCCGCATTCAGTTCATTATCTTCTGCGCAAAGAAATTTCATTCCTTTTAATACGGAAACTTTTTCACCTTCCTGATGCAGATATTTTCCATTTTTTTCCTGTGAACCATTGGGATCTATTGCAAAAGGAAGTACCACTTCAAAACAGCTTCCTTTATTTAACTCGCTTTTCACCTGTATCCTGCCGCCCATCAGGTCAACGATACTTTTTGTGATGGCCATACCCAGTCCTGTTCCCTGTATTTTGTTGGTCGTGGAATTTTCTGCTCTGGTAAAAGGTTCAAAGATCGTTTTTATAAACTCCGGCGTCATTCCATATCCGGTATCTGTAACTGTAATGGATATATTGGCATGTTCCGGTATACTGCTTGGCTCTTCTGTCAGATCCAGGATAACGCTTCCCCCAACAGGTGTATATTTAACAGCATTGGACAGCAGATTGATAAAGATCTGGCGCAGGCGCACAGAGTCTCCCAGAAGATGTCCATGATCGATCCCGTGAACATGGATCTTAAACTCCTGTCCCCGTTCTTCTTCCTGTGGACGGATGATACTGTCTATCTGTGCCACCTGCTCCATCAGATCAACGGGATCTTCATTTAATTTCACCTCGCTGGATTCAATCTTACTCATATCCAGAATGTCATTGATAAGTCCCAGCAGATGCTGACTGGAATTTTGGATCTTCTGGATGTGGAGCTGCAGTTTTTCCGGCTCATGGATCTCATGTTCCAAAAGAGTGGTAAGTCCGACAATGGCATTCATAGGAGTCCGGATGTCGTGGCTCATATTACTTAAAAATGTGGTTTTCGCCCGGCTGGCCTTTTCAGCAGCCACTAAAGCAGCCTGAAGTTTTTCCTGGCTGGCAGCCAGTTCTTCATTTAATTCTTGTATTTCCTGAGCCCGTCCGTTCCTGAATGCTTCCTTCTCCGATGGCTGCAAGGATACCCACCCCCAGATAAAATGTCATAAACATACAGGCGCAAACATGGATCAGAAACGGATTGTTTCTGATCCTGAAATTTACAAATGCCAACATTCCAAATAAAAGGATGGCTCCCATAAATATGATCTTATTGGTGTGTTGACAGCACCACAATGCTTTTTCTGTTCGCCTCGTTGATCTCAGCAGAGATTCTCTTATACTGTTCTTTTTCCAGACCTCCATACAGCAGGACCTGGATGGTCTTCTTCCAAAACTCTCTCATGTACTCGTTAACCTTTATTTTTCCAATATGCTGCCAGAACCCGGATGATCTCTTCCCTGTTTACAGGCTTTGTCAGATGGGCATTCATTCCCGCCTCTTTTGTCTTTTCCTTATCTTCTACAAATGCATTGGCCGTCATCGCTATGATCGGAATGTCTTTTCCCTTTCCCTCCGGCAGTTCACGGATCTTTTTTGACGCTTCAAGACCGTCCATGACCGGCATCATAATATCCATCAGGATCACATCATAGGTGCCCGATGCTGCATCCGCAAAATATTCTACTGCCTGTTTTCCGTCTGATACTGCCGTTACTTTCGCTCCGGCTTCTTCTAACAGGAACTGAAGGATCTCCATATTTAACTGGTTATCTTCTGCAGCCAGTATGTTCATCCCGGTAATATTCCTGTTTTCTTCCTGTATTTCCTTCTTTTTCCATGCAGGGTCCACTGTCTTAAATGCCAACTTTACTGTAAATGTTGTACCTTCCCCCGGTTTACTGTTTACATCGATCGTACCGTTCATCTGCTTTACCAGTTCATAAACAATGGACATCCCAAGACCGGTTCCCCGATATTCGGTCCTTACACGGTCATCTTCCTGTGTAAATGGCTTAAACAGGCTTTTTTCCACAAATTCCCGGCTCATACCAATTCCTGTATCCTGAATCTTAAACTCCAGACCGATATGGGATCCGTCATATTCCACTTCCCGGATGGCCAGACAGATCTTTCCCCTTTTTTTATTATAACGCAGGGCATTGCTGATCAAATTTAAAAGGATCCTTCTCAAATGGGCCGGACTGCCAAGAAACTGTCTGTGGACAACTTCATCCTCAATAGAAAACCTTATTTCCTGCTCCTTCGCCTGCACATCTGCAATCGCATGGATCTTTTCCATCTCCTCATCCAGATCTACCGGTATTTCTTCCAGATGGATCTTTCCGCTTCCGATCTTGCTCATATCCAAAACATCATTGATCAGGGACAGCAGATGATGCGATGCTTTATCGATCTTTTCCAGACAGTCTTTGATCCGCTCCGGATCATCCAGATTTTTCTTGATGATCTCCACCATACCCATGATCCCGTTGATCGGTGTGCGGATATCGTGGGACATATGGGAGAGAAACTCACTTTTGGACTGATTGGCCCGTTTCGTCTCTTCATTGGACTGCTGCAATTTTTCCTGATATTCCAACAGGGTGCGGATATATTTTTCCTGACGTCTGTCTACTTCCCAGTAACCGGCTGTAATACACAGTACAATGATGATCCCCAGTATAAATGTAATATAAAATACTTCATTTTGGTGGAATACATATTCTAAGGACCTGTTTCTGGCAAATTCCGTGATCCATTTATTTTGCAGCCTTCCAATAGTTCCGTCTTCAGACATATCCCGGACCACTTCATTGATCATGCGCTGCAGTTTTGGCTGTGTATCATGAACTGCTAAAGCCGGATAACTCTTTGTGATCACAAGGCTTGGCACCAGATGCAGATGATTTTTTTCAATGATCTTTGTGGCAACTGCACCGTGACAGATCCCGAAATCTGCTTCTCCCTGCTCTACTGCCTCCAATATTTCCGTATTGGTGCTGTATTCCAGATAATCACACTGCAGATCATAGGTGGCTGCGATCACAGAACGCGCCATTAACGCAACCTTCTTACCTGCAAGGGCAGCCGCACTGTCGATCCTGCTTCTGCCATATACACGCAGTTCATCCGAACAGAAAGGGATCGTCCTTAAAGTCCCTTCCATATTGGAAAATATTTCCAGCCCCGTCAAAACATCTACTTCGTCCTCAGTAAGCATTTTCCGGCAGCCCATCCAGTCAGCCGTTTTAAACTCCGGACGCATTCCCAAGCGGTTTGCCACCTCTATCATGATCTCAACATAAAGACCTGATAATTCCCCATCCTTATTGTAATAGGAATTTGGACAGAAATCATAATCTGTTGCGATCCGCAAAACCGGCGCTGATTCACTTGTAATACCAGCCTCTATTTCTACTGTAGGCTCTGGTGAAAAAAGCCCCATCTGCCCGGCTGTAAAAAGGATCGGAACAATAATTCCCAAAGTAACAAGAAAGATCAGCACCCGCTTCATCGCCTTATGTGCCCCACTTATCTTCATTTCTCACCCATGCTTTCTTTTCCATTTTCAGCTACGCATATCTAACTAATTTAATTATACTGTCCAGCAAATTTCTTGTCAATTCATTCCCCCCGCAACCGGAATAAGTGCCTGAAGGATCATCCGTTTACTGGTTCCATAGCAGGTGGATAAGGTCAGTATCTTTCTTTCTCCTTTTTGATAAGGTGTTCCATCTGTCTCATCTGTTACTTTTGCCAGGATAATGGGGCAGGTGATCCATTGCCCCTGATAAAAGATCTCTACATTGGGATGTTCCTTTAAAAATCCGGGATCCCTGTATTTTTTCAGATCACCAAACATAGAACCATCCTTCATGTTATGTCCATAAAAAATGGTATTGGCTGATACAAAAGGAATGTTCTGGCTGTCCGCAAAGATTGTTCCTCCTGACTGCTTTTCCCCGTTAAATCCATGATCTAAATAATATTTGTCATCCTTTCCCCAGACAGCTGGATAATCAATGGACGTTCCCGGAATACGGATCCAGCAATTATAATCCGGATTGATTTCTTTTAACTTTGCTTCCTCTATTGTTATTTCATCTATAGACGTACCAGAATGGTCCTGGGCATAAGAAGTTTCTGTTTTCTGTACCTCCCTGCGGATACTTTCGTATTTTTCGGCAGCCAGACGATACTTTCTTACTGTATTTCCGGTATAGACTATTCCGGCTGCAGCTCCTGTCAAAAGAATTATCCCTAAGATCCGGCGCTTTTCCCTGATCTTTAAACTTGCTTTATTTAACTTTCCCTTTTTTAGGATCCAGTAGGCGCCAATACCGACACAGCTGCCGGTTACCACTGCCAGAACCATTTTTCCTACAAACTTTGATCCTGTGACAGCTGGTTTTAATTCTACATCCTGTTCCCATTCTCTTTTCAGATCCGTATCCGGCATTTCTTCCCTGTCCCAATCTTTCTCTGCGATCAGCCCACTGTATACTGTCCTGCAGTCAAATACCTTTTTTCTGCCCCTGGCAACCAGTTTTCCATCTTCTCCTTTCTCGATCTGTGTGATCTCATAGTCCGAAGCGGGTAAACCCGCTTCGTCTAATATTTCTGCTTCTGTTATCTCATTCTGAAATTCCTTTTCCTGTTCTATCGTGATCTCCAGCCCATCTTCCCAGTGCTCATTAAAACGGCTGAACTGTTCTAAAGGCAGGATCCGCTTTGTTTTTCTTCCCGTTGTCCGGTCCTTTACCTGGACCCAGGCAGTCTCCGGTACTGTATCCACTCCTTCCATCTTTTTGTAAATGATCTCCTGGGATGCATAAAAGCTTTCATCATAGAGATTTGCATCCTGTTCCTGGGCCATTGCACTGAATGCAAACAGGCTCACTGCACCCATCACAAGTCCCAGAAACAAAACCATCTTTTTTCTTTTTCGGCTGCTATCAGAAAAACACCAGCCAGCACCTGACAGACACACACATGTCACCAACAGGATCCATCCAATCTGACTGTTGTCTCCTGTCTTAACACTGCTGCCGGAATATCTTCCATTTAAGCCCTTAAAGTTCCCATTTCTTCCTTTTACCTGGTAAAAAGCCTGGATCCTTCCTTTTGTCTTTTTCTGTATCTTTTCATTTTTGATCTGAAATACACCTTTTACATTCTGATCCTTTTCTACTGTAAAATGATACAGTTCCTGACTCAGTTCATAACCATCCGGTGCTTTTATCTCTTTGAAAATATAAGTTCCATTTGGCGGGCAAATGATCTTGAACATTCCATCTGGGCCACTTTCTGCTATCTTTGCCAATCGTCCTGTCTGGTCATAAAATGCAAACACAGCTCCGGCAAGAGGTTCTCCCTTTTCATCTGTCTTTTTAAAGGAAATATACAGTTTCTTTGGCACTGTATGACTTCCGCCTCCGCCAGATGAACGGATCCGGCTGTTATAGAAAACAAACTCCTGCACTGTTTCTGCCTGGTCTAAGATCCGGATCTCCATTTCTTTGCCCTTCTCATATCCGGCCGGTGCTTCTATTTCCCTGATGATATAAGTTCCCGGTTCCAGACCGTTAAATACCTGACCATTTTCCTGGTCTGATATCCATTGGCTGATCACTTCCATGGTGTCCTTGCACACCAGTTCCAGCTTTGCGCCGGAAAGAAGTTTTTCTGAACTGGCTTCTCTTTTTTCTACGGATATAATGGTGCCATAATTGCGCAGTGTGATCTCCGGTATCTCTGTCATTCCATCTGTAATGGTAAAATACACCGGTTCTTCTGATTTCGTAAATCCAGTCGGTGCCTTTTCTTCCACCAGTCTGTAATCCCCGGCTGCAAGGCCTTTGATCAGATGAGACTGCTTTCCTGAGATCCATGTTTCTACTACTACCCAGGTCTTCTCCTCTTTCGCCTGATATTTTTTCTGATCTTTCTTCTGACTTTCGCCCTGATCACCTCTTTCATCCGGTTCCAAAATTACCTTTTCTTCCCGTTCCAGTCTCAAAACAGCACCTTCCAGATACTCTTCTGTATCCCTTAAAAGCTTTTTCACCAGTACACGGTTGCTGTCATTTACCGGGTCATAAGTAAGCTCTATCAAAGGTGTTTTTTCATCTTTATATTCAAACTGGAATTCCAGCGTTTTTTCAGAAAGCATATGTCCCGGCGCTGCTTTTGTTTCCTTTACCAGATAATCATAAGAACTGAATTTTCCTTCCTGATCCAGGCAGCCAATAGGCTGGGAAGAAAACTGAGTTTTTCCCATTTCATCCGTTACTTGCTTTTCACAGGATATGCCCAAGGTCTGGTTAAAGAGTTCAAATTCTGCTCCCTCTAAAACCTGATCTGCATCATCTGCATCATGTTTGATCACCGTCAGCCTGCCTTCTGGTATTTCATCCTGCATCTCCTTTTTCTGGATCTCTCTGGTATCTTCTATTACAAATGGGATATCCACAGACTGTAAAAATCCATAAGGCGTCATTTCTTCTCTTAAAATATAAGAACCAACAGAAATGTATTCGATCAGATGTGGTTTCAGATCTCCCACTTCAAATCCTTCTGGCAGTTCCCCATTTTCATTCTCTTCTTCTGTATACACTCCATCAGTTCCGGAAAACCATATGGCTTCCTCATCCCTGTAACGCCCTTCTTCCTCCGGAATATGCAAAAGCAGCGGCTTTTCGCTGACTGTGCCCTCTTCATCCACCGGATAGATTCCCAGCTTTGCTCCTGCTACTTCTTTTCCTCCGGTAATCGTATTCTTGCTGACCACAAGACTCAAAGGTTCATCTTTCATAACCACCTGATGGATTTTTTCCAAATGACCGGTATCTGTGATCTCAAATAAAATTGGATCCGCTGTGGCATAACCGGAAGGCGTTTCTTTTTCTGCAAGAATGTAAGATCCCACAGGAAGATATTCAAACCGTACCGTTCCTTCTTCTGTAAAGCAATACCTGCCTTTAAGCGTACCCGGCACATTCTCCCACCGATGATCGTATTTTGCAATGGGATTTAAGCCGGCAGCGTCTGCTTCTTCTCTTCCTGTAGCCCATATTTCCATCCATTCTTTAAAACCGGCCCGTTCAAAGTCTAACAACTTATTATCTTCTCCCATAAGATCCGCTAACGGCTTATCTTCTTCTCCTTCCGGCACCTGGTAAAGGACCAGTTTTGCCAGACTGTCTTCATAGAGAAGTTCTCCCGTCTTTCCATCCTCCTTGCGGATCTCTGCAGCTGTAAAATCATCTTCCATAGTAAAAGACTGTACATGTTCTGTTTCCAAAATCTGGATATTCTGTCGTTTTCTCTGCACATAGCCCTGCAGATACGGGCACTCTGTTTCTTCTAATACATATTCTCCTACCGGAATATGATCGATCCAGTGAGGTTTTTTTGTTTCGATCCGGTTTCCTTCCTCATCTGTTTTCACATTGCCTTGATCGTCACAGGCATAACCGCTGACCCAGGAAGCATATTTCTTTCCAGGCAGATAAATTCCGTCTTCATCTGTTAATATCCTTCCCGCTTCATCTGTCGCAGCCTCATAAAACGTCATCACAGCCCCTTTGATCTCTTCCTGTGTACGGGTGTCTACCTTGGCGAAAGCTGCCCTTGTAAAGGCATTGGAATGGAAATATTCCTGAGGCTCTATGCTGTCTTTAAAAAGAATTCCCTGATAAGGTGCCTGCACATAGCCCTGTTCAAACGGAACCTGTTCTTCCTGAAGGATATAGGCCCCAAAAGGCAGGCGCTTAATCTCATGAAGGCCGCCTCTTCGCTCTGCTTCCCCTTTGGAGTCTGTGCTGTTGTCACTGGTCCAGCGTTCCTCCTTTGTTGTGAAATGCCCCTGTTTATCGTAAACAGGCAGACCATTTTCATCATCTACAGAACGTTTTTCCTTATAAACAGACTCCCCATTCTTGTCCTTATAGACCTGGACAGAATAAACCAGCTTCTTTTCTCCCGTTTCATCTGCAATGTAAGCCATGATCCGTTCATGATCATCGTATACAAAGGCCATTCCTGTTTTTACGTCTGCATAACAGATGAAGTTTCCCCGTTCATCTAATACTTTGTATACAGACTTGTCCTCTGTCCTCTCCAGGCGCCCTTCTTCGTTTAACTGGTCCAGATCATAAAAATACAGATCTTCCGGCTGGTTTTCCACCTTCTCATCCTGCCATATAGCAAGCCCGGCAGGACCGGCATCTTTTCCTGTCTCCAGGATCTGCCGCCTGCTTCCTGTTTCAGAAGCAGTGATCTTTATGGTTTTACCATCCTGAACTTCAGCTGTTACTCCCTTATAACTTCCGTCCTCTTCTTTTTCCATCCAGAGTCCCTGGTATAAAGCCAGTGTTGCTCCTGAGACCGTTACTTTAAAACGGATCCCTTTTCCTGTAAATTCCCCCTTCCGGTCATAAAGGAGTTTTACTCCTTCCATTGCTTTTAGTTCTTTTTCTGTACCTTCTATGATCTCTTCTGAACAGAAATCCATTTTCTTTGTTACTTTCCCGGTCCATGTCCCCAGTTCCCGGTCAAAATGGATCTCTCTTACATCTCCTCTTTCTTCTAACTTCTCCTTTCTTCCATATACCTGGTAAATGATTTCATCTCCTCTGTCATTTACCCATATATCTTCTTCCAGGCCGCCGCTTGTTTCTTCCTGGCCTAAAGCATCCGTTTTTAACAGGCCATTTTCATTTCCAACCAGGGAATCGCCATCCTCTACTTTCCGGATCCGCATTACAGAAGGATGATTTTCCACCGGGATCTGGCTGACTGTTTCGTAAGCATTTTTATTTCCATCTCCCGTTACCGGAATGGCATACTCATAGTTTGCAGCTGTTTTCCGTTCATATCCATCTGTTGTACCGTCTCTGTACACGTTTTCCTTATAATAGGATACTTCGTTCCCATAAACTTCAAAAGCAACCGGACGGCTTTTTACGTAACCTTCCGGTGCCTGTACTTCTACCAGGACATAGGCACCTGCCCCTAAAGGTCTGGGCGTTTCAATGTATCCCACAGGGAGTTTTTCCAGCTTTCCATGGATCAAGACTTCCCGCAGTGTAGTAAAAGAGCGGAATATCCCTCTCTCTGTGCCGGTTTCATCCACCTGGCTGATCCGCTGGGTTTCATCATAAAGAGGGACCCCATCCTGGTCTAACTTCACAGGAAGATCATCCTGTGAACCATTGTCCTGCCCCACTCTCGGATAAAGGATCTCCTTTCCATCTGCGTCCACAACCTTATTTCCTTCTGCATCCTCTGCCGGTCCAAACAGCACCTGTCCGGTTCCGGTCACACTGTTTATCCCGTTTTTCTGTGCATCCCGCTTTGCAGCATAAATGCGGAATAAAGCTCCCTCATGGATCAGATTTTCCCCTGTTTCACTGTCGATCTTTTCGATCCGCAGCCTTGAATTAAAATAGGTATTTTCAAAATCTTCCTGGGCAAATGCAATATAATTAAATCCGGCACCGCTTCCCCCAGGCTGTAAGGTTTCTATATTTCCCGTATCCGGGTTGATTCGGTCATATTCCGGTGTCAGGATGCTCCACGGTACCAGCATCGGCGCAAATTTGCCCTCAATGGCAGTATTTTTCCCCTTCATACCAGGAACCTGGTCACATATTTCCATCTGGCCATTTTCCCGTTCACTTCCGTCATAGATCACACCATCTAAAATTACATGATCCTCACTTTGTGAAATAGTTCCCGTACTGTATTCCGGCAAAATATCTTTATCAAGCCCATAAGGATAAATGGCAAAGGAACCATCTATACCATCTGCCAGGATCTTCCGGTCCTCTTCATTAAAGCGGATCTTGTATTTGCGGATCAGTTCATCCGGACTGTCACTGCTGTGATAACGGAAATAGGCACTGCCGGTCTCATCTAAAACCGTCTCTTTCCCGGTATCCTCATTTCGTATGATCTCCGGCACAAAAGGCAGTGTAATCTCCCTTGGTTCCTCAATCTTATAATGCCTGTTTGCCAGTTCTTTTTCCAGATCAGAAGGCATCTGCTCTTCGATCACATATTCACCATACGGGAGAGGAATAGAATACTCATAATAATCGTCTTTTCCATTTCTCTGGTTACACTGGATGGTCTTCCTGTTACCATCCGTACCGCCATTTGCATCCCGTTCCCATTCAATAGACAGACGCTCTTTTAACCCTGTAAACTGATCCAGATAACGGGCTGCTTCTTTTCTCGCCTGGTCTAAAGCCTGTTTGTATGCCCTGTCACTGTCCATATATGGCCGGTCTTTTAAGATCTCTTCCTTATAGGATCTTATATCATAATGATCCAGGGCAAACTGGGTCAGTACCTCTTTGGGATAAATACCGCCCTTCTTCTTTTCTGCGCCTTCCATTGCGTCAAAAAATTTCCGGTAATTGCAGCTGCCATCCTCATTTCTTTCCATCAGCTGATGACCCCTGTTTTCTGCATCTTCCGGCGGCAGATAAATAGTCTGTACCAGCTCCTTATAAGCTGGTGAACTGATATCTTCTGACAGGATCTTTCCCTCATCATCCACATAAATGTTTAAAAGATTTTGCTTCAGGTAGATCCTGAATGAAAACTGATCTAAAAGTTTCCGGCCTTCTGCAGATCCATTTTTACGGAATAAGCCTAAAAAGGTAGTGACTGGATCATTATGCACAGAACCGTAGGTATTTACATTTTCATAAGAAGACTGGGAAATGTGTTTGGTAATGCGTACCGGCTGCCGGATCGCCCGTTCCAAAACCTGAACCGGTTCTTTTTCTGTTCCACCATCCTGAACTGTCTGGTTCTGACCAGGATATGCCAGATGAACATATTTTACAAAACTTCCAGGATCTGTTTCTTCCTGTTCTGCTTCTACATCCACAGCTGCTCCCATGGATACCAGATACTGATTATAAGGAACCTCTTTTCCATTTACAGAAATGGTGGTTTGTCCGGTCACTGCACGGAACGTTTCTTCTACCTCTTCTTTTTCCACGGACCAGTCTGTTTCATTTTCCACCAAAATATGATACTCTCTTTTTTCAGGATCCCAGAAAGCCTCTACCGGCTCCTCTTTCCTAGTCACATACGTGGTTTCCCGTTCTTCAAAAATGGGGACCTGTTCCATTTCCTGGATCGGTACTCCGTTTGGATCTAAAAGAACCTCTCCTTCTTCATACCGTTCATAAACAGGCTCATAAATTAATTTAAGCTCATCTTCCACATATTCCCATTTTTCTTTTATGTAAGCGGTATGACTGCTTAAACGGAATTTTCCTTTGGGAATGCAGATCCAGTAATGACCATTTTCCCTTTCTTTTTTCACATAAAGCTGTCCGTCTGCCCGGTCATAAACTGCAGATCCTGCTTCTGTATTTCCAGAATAGTCATAAAAAAGTTTTGCCTGCCACTGTCCCTCTTCTTCCTTTATCTCAGAAACGGCGGCCATATTATAAAAACTGTGTTCTGTATACCAGTCAAGGATCTGTTCTACGGCCTTTCCATTCATAGAATCCAGATTTATAGAAACCCATGGTGCCCCTTCCCCGTCAGCTTCTTTATAGCCTAACTGCATAAGCATTGCCTGTGCCTGTTCCATCACATAATCAGGATCCAGGTCTTCATCCCATTTAGACAGATCTTCCGGTTTTGCTTCTCCTTTTATATAAGGGGCTGTCCGGAAATGATAGGGCACAGTCTCAGATGCAGGTACTTTTTCGTCTTCCCCCGCATCTGCTTTTAAAACAGGATTGCCATTAAGATCCCGTTTTAATTCTCCGCCTTTTGCCTTTTCATATACAGGATTTCCCAAATGATCCATTTTGGGAATTTTTTCCATTCCTGTGATCTGTTTTAAATTTTCCCTCTGCTCCTGTGAACTTAAACGGTAAAACTTTGTATTTTCCGGATAACCGGAAACTGTGATCTCATACCCTTTTTCTGTTCCAAATGCTTCTACTGTAAAATCATTCCAGGAACCGTCTGCTTCCATACTGTTATGCTCAGACAGACCTGCGCTTACCTGTACCTGCCCTGCCTTTCGCACTACATTTTCTTCTCCTGACCCCCGGTTCGTCTCCACCAGGTTCTTTCCTGTTACAGACAGTTCATATCCCTCTGACCGGCTTAGTTCTTTCACATAATAACTTCCCATCAGCAGCGGTCTTCCGATCCAGGAATTTCCATTTTCTTCCTTTCTGTCCGGATAGGTATAGCTTCCAAATCCATGATCAGAAGAATTAATGGTACTGCCGTTATATAAGGTTTCCGGCCCCTGGAAATTTTCCGGTGCCTCAATGGTCCCATCTTCTTTTACTACTGTATGCGGGACCTCCGTGTATGCAAAAAATGAGGCATTACCCTCCTGATCCGTTGCTGCCACGGCTGTCAGATCATCTTTCTGGTAGATCACACCAGAGCGCCCATCCGGATGTACAATGTCTGCGGCTGCAAAAAGGCCATATACAGCACCTTCTAAAGTTCCGTCTCCCTGGGTCCGGCCATAGCTTTCTTCCTGGTCCTTTTCATAAAGATGCAGATCCCGTTTATTTATATAGATCCTTCCTTCTGTGCGGTGGTCCCAGACTTTAAAACAGTAAAGGGAATTCGATGGATCACCAAAACAGGAAACATCCATCTCTCCCAGATCATCATCCTGAAAATCAGGAAGAAATGCTGTTATCCCCTCAAAATCATCGTCCTCTTCCTCGTCTTCTGAGGAAAGAAAGATTGTTTTTACAGAGTTCCATACATTTTCCCGTAAAGACTCCCATAAAGAAATTGGTTCCAGGGAAATCTCTTCTCTTGTATAAATATATTGTTCTGTCGTTTCCAGATCCTTCTTTGCGTTCGATGCAGTGGCAGCAGTTCCAACTGCGTTATCTTCTGCTGCATCACTTGCGGTTGCTTTGCTTTCTGTTGCCGTATTTGCTGTTGTCCTGCTTATCTTTGCATTACTTTCCGTTGCCCGATCATCCCAGATCTCATCCTCGTCATCTTCCTCTTCTTCATAAATATCTTCGGTCAGCTTCACTTCATGGATCGTTCTAAGTTCCTCTGCTGATCTTTCTTCCTGCGCTCCGGTTTCATAAGCATATCCGTTTTTCTTTTCTGTTTTTTGTGGAGCGGGATGAAACTGCAGCTGCATATTTTCCCCCAGATACACCTCTGATTGCGGATCTTCTCTTCCTGTACCTTTCTTTCCTGCTGTATTTCTCTGTGCCTGGGCGGAAGCCACTGTTATTTTCTCGATTTCAAAATCTTCCCTGTGTGTCCCGTGGACCATATAGCCGGTTCTGGCCTTTTTCTCTGTTAATGTATAGCCATACTCCAGGGCAATAAAATTTTCATAGGTTTCATCCCGGTCCTCTAACATGGCTTCCATTGCTTCTGTACTCTGTTCATGGTCCTCTTCATCCTCATTGGATACATGGAAATCGCTGGAAGCTTCACACAGTTCCTGTTCCTCAAGCCACTGCTCCTTGAGACGTTCATTTTCTTCTTCACAGTTACATTCTTCCTCGTCGCCTTCCCCATCTTCTCCATCACCGCCATCTCCTTCGTGATCACATTCGATCCATTCCGGCGCCGGATGGCCCATACAGTAGGTTTTGCTGTAATTGTAATTGCGTATATCTTTATGAAAAGCTTTTCCCTCTTCATCTGTGGTGATCACGTCACACAGCCATTCTTCTTCCGGTTCCGGGGACATACAGTTACTGTAAACCTGACCTGTCGTTCCGTCCGGCTCCCCTTCTTCATAGCCATGTTCATTGATCTGGGAATGGTCAAAACTTTCCCATACCTGAAAATCCGCTCCTGCAAGAGGCTGTCCTGTTTCTGCACAATATTTTTCCAGATCTATTTTGTAATCTGCCTCAAAAACTTCCCTGTGGCGGAACCGTTCTAAAGGCTGCATCTGACCGCCCTGGACACTCCCCTTTCCTGTTTCAAACCATACTTCTGCCTGGGGACGCTGCATATCCAGCCAGCCCATCTGCATCTGATAAGACTCTCCCGGATAAAAGATATAGGCATAATACCGGTCATCCAAGCCTTCCACGTTTCCTGCGCTGATCCGTCCGGAAGGTTCTTCTCCTGTATAAAGAAATGTGATCTCATTTTCCCCTGGTCCCTGTGTAAAACTCCAGTTTTTATCCGGGAACTGCCAGTTTGCGTTTTTAAGCTGGGGACAGGAACTAAGATCTAAGGTCAGCTCATAATGACCGTCTTTTAAGATCATATTTTCCTTACGGCCATTCCAGGCAGGAAGACTACTTCCGCTATTTGACTCATATTCTTCCAGGCCCTTTTCCACTATCGACCTCATTTCATGAAACAGGGAGAGAACCCTTCCGTCTCCTATAGCCCATTCCAGTTTTTTCATGGTCTCTTCCTGGATATCCCAGTCCTGCTCAAAACCTGCCAGACAGCCCCAGAAATAAGTCTGCACCATGGCATACCGGGTCTTATCATAATAATTTCCTGAAACCATCCACTCATAAGCCAGTGTCATAGGAAGATACCGGTCAAAACTTCCTATGACCGGTACGGAGGTTTCCGGTGACGCACTGTACCTCTCCCAGGATGCCTGGGTGTGATTGGGAAGTTTCTTTCCCGGCTGCAGGCAAAATGCCGGTACATGTCCTTCCACCGGATTTACATAATAACAGGTGATCGACCGGTGACTGTGACCAAAAATGTTGATCTGCCTGTTCTGAAAGGCATCTCCCCTGATGATCATCTGCACAGGCGGTTCACCTGCAGAGGCAGAAAACGGGATCCCTGTAAAAATAAGGACGCCTGCCAGTAAGCCAGCCATCATTCGTTTCCATATTTTCGTATTCAATTGTTTTTCCCCCTTTGGAATGTGTTTTGATGTGTTTGATCTGATTTGTTCTGATGTGACGTGTTTAGATTTGATGTTTGATCTTTTCCATGATCTGAATTTTAGAAATGTTGCAAAATCCCCTGATATTTTAATCCAAACTTTCCCCTCCTTTTTCATTTTTTCACTTTTTTACAATTTTTGTGAAACTGCGGTCTGAAACGACCAAAAATAAATAGAATAAACAGATCTGACAGGGAGATCTCCCCGCCGATGGTACTAGGATAACATAAGAAAAAGAGCAAGTCAATGAGACCTGCCCTTTTCATAGCACTTTGATGATCATAATACTTTAAAATTTTGCCTGTACCAGCACATCCCCTTCATACACCACTGTATTTCCTGTAGGGATCACAGTTTCTTTTCCCCTTCGTATCATAACGATCAAAGTTCCCGCCTGCATAGGGATACGGCTTAAAGATCTTCCTTTCCATTTATGATTTTTATCCACGGTTATTTCGCGGAGCGTCATATTTTTCCGGTCTTCAAATTCCTCTGCCGCTGCGATCATCAGATCTCCTGCCTGCAAACAGGTATCTCCATTGGGAACTAACACTTCTTTTCCCCGGATCAGCACCACAACCAACAGTTTAGGCGGCAATGTGATCTCTTTTAAACATTTTCCCACATAAGGATGCTGGCTAAAAAGATGAAACTTTACAAAGCTGATGCTCTCTTCTTCCTGATAGTCATTAAATGTACGGCGCACATCTGCATTTTCATCGATCATCTGCAACTTTCCTGAGATCCATGGGAGCAAGGTTCCCTGGATAGAAATGGACAACA
>OGYX01000801.1_pt1 | contig 24045 bp, 10 predicted proteins | sample 1576601 | NCBI WGS metagenome assembly OGYX01 (sample SAMEA3541561, study PRJEB24748) | human gut metagenome | biome: human gut; feature: human-associated habitat; material: faeces | place: China | collected 2012 | reverse complement strand
CAGACTTTGCTAAGGACTTCAAGGGCGACTTCGAGCGTAAGTGGAAGGCAAGTGCCGGTCTGCGCTTCGAGTTCTAATGTCTAAGTAAAGTAAGTTTATCCTGATTTATAACAAGCTGCAGCGCTGCTTTAGCAGCGCCGCAGCAAACTCTGACACAAGTAAGCACAGCAGCTGTTCTGCCTTACGGCAGATAGCTGCTGTGCTTTTTGATACAAAAATACGATAAAATGATAGTTGGATAATGGCTTTTATTACTACTGCGAACTTCTATTTTCCTTTGCTCAGTTCTTAAAGTTAACTAATTCACAATATGTTCAAATTTCACTTGACGTTACAATCTATATATGGTAAACTCTATATGATAAAAAATACCATTAACGGAAAAATACAAGTAATACACCCCCCTATGAAAAAACTGCGTATGACAAAAGAAAGCGATTACTATAGCTTTCTTTGTAGCTAAAATATTATTATGAGCAATTAGGTGAAGATATTTTGCCGGATATCTTCCTCGCAGGGAAGTCTGATGTGATTTCGACGCTGTTCCGCAACTGTGAAAGTGAGCTGCTTTATCATTAAGCTTTAGCTTAAACCTCTTACCAAGGGATAAAGTGGCAATGATCTTAAGCCAGGGTACTGACTAATTGTAAAAATTAAGGGTCTACGAGATTAGACACACTTAAAGAGAAGGGAATTCCATGCTCATGCTTTTGTTTGTGAGGTTTTCCTTTTGTTTTAGTGTGGACTAATCTTTTTTTATTAATAAATATATTTTTTGGTGAAATGATATTTCAAGGAGTGAGAGTATGAGAAAATTTCAATCCCAAAAATGGCAGTTGTTTGCTGCCAGCATTATGATGACGGTATGTACATCATGCTTTACTATGCCGCCAGCTTGGGCTGCAGAATACAACGATCCGCTTACCGGTGTTGTCAAGGAGGATAAGGCTATTATAAAAGCTGATGGTAATACAGTTAGATTGGATAAATCTACAAATACTGTTACTTATGATTTTAAAGGTCAGGATCATACCTTTAATGTCAAAAACAATGATGGTATCTCTACTAATGGTGAGGGGAATGGCTATGACTACGTCTATAATAACGTAGGTGCAGAGGGCAGCAAGGGTACACTGCACATTTATCAGGTGAATAGCTTGTGGAATCCGTGGGCTGGTGTAAACGGCTTTGCTGCTAATGGCGGTACTACTACTATCAACAGCAATCTGGATATTACTGCAACATCTGACTATGCTTCTGTAGGTGTAACTGCAGGCGGCGCAGGCAAGCTTATTATTAACGGCAATGTAAAAATGCGCAAGGATAATCCTTCTAATCCTTGGGGTATTATAACTAAAAATGTTCATGGTAACATTGGCCCCGGCGGTGCAACTTCTATGGACCCGACTGATGTTAACTACACAGGTGCACGTTGGCAGCCTAGTGCCTTTGCAGTAGGTTATACACGTGGTCACATAACTGTTAATGGTGATGTGGACGTTGCTGTACGCGGTACCGCTGTCAATGTAGGTGCCTACAGTGCGGCAAAAGGAGTACATGCCTACAATCTGGCATCTATTAGCCTGGTAGGTAATTCTATCAAAATTGAAACTCCGTCTGATGAAAGAAAAGAGGACGGCAGCTTTAAGGAAGCATATTATTCTTTGGCTGCTTATGGCGGCACCGTTAATATCAACGTTCGTGACGCCAACAACAACCAGGATATGAGCTCCATTGCCAACGAAAGGCTAGAAGCTGTAGAGGGCAATACTACTAACCTTATTGGTAACGTAATTGCGCTTAAGCGCTCCGAGCGTACCGATAAGCCTGACGTATATCAGGATGGCCGTATCAACATCGGGCTGGTAACAAAGGATTCTACCTGGAAGGGTGTAATTGATAACGCAGGCAAAACTCAGGCAGGCGAGGTTAATGTTTGGCTGAGCAACGGCGCACAGTGGACACATGAAGCAACCTCCCGTGTTGACGGCCTGGATTATAGCCATATGCCTGCTTACAGCAAGCCGAGCTATGATAATTTTGACGGCGTATCTTATGTTAATAATCTGATTGGTGGCAAAAAGGCTGCTAACAGCGGTTATATTTATCAAAATAGCGATGTTAAACTGAATATTGCTAATTACAGCGGTCATAATACTATTGTTTATAAGCATAATAATAAGGGTACTGTAAAGGATGACTTCATCGGCGGTGATACAACCATTAAGCACGCTGAAGGCGGCTCCAATATTACTTTGGCAACCGGTAACAACAACATCAACCTCAGTGATGCTGATGAGGTTACTGCAGTGCTCAATGCTTTGGCAAGCAAGCTGACATATGAAAACTATATTAAAGAAAATGGTGGCGAAAGAAACCTCAACGGTAACGTTATCATTGCTTCCGGTCTGACTGCTTCCAGCATCACTGCTGATGTCAAAGGCTTCATCAAATTTGACGAAGCAACTGGTGTTGGCGGTTACGTTAAGCCGCAGGAGGGTGAGCAGAATTCCACTGAAATTACCAGCGGCCTGACCGGTACTGCTGCAGACAGCGATTATACTGATGCTAATATCCGTCAAGATGATGGTTCCTATAGCTTTACCAAGTCTACCACCATTGACGTGGAGGATGGCACTGCTATTGATGCTGCTGCAAATATTAAAATTAATGCTGAAGATGCAGCTTTGACCTTAAATGCTAAGCAAGGCATTGTTACTAACGGCAAAAATGTGGATATTGATGCTCGTACCTTATACATTTCTGCAAAGGAAGATGCTATTGTTGCTGATGGCGGTAAGGTAACAAGCTTGGGCATGACCAATATCAACAATGAAGATAAAACAGATAATCCGGCAGCGAAGAATGCTATTAAGGCAATTAACGGCGCTGAGGTTACCTTGGGCAATGGTGTAATTAAGGGAAATGTCATCAGTGATGGCTCTGCAGTTAGCATCAATAAGGATAACCTGGACAGCGACGGTAATTATAAGACTGGCTCTCTGAAAGGCAATCTTGCTATTGCAAACGGCGGTGTAATAGACCTGACCGTTGCCGGCTATGCACAAAACTTCAACGGCAGCGTTGTGAAGATCGGTGATGTGGCAACTGCAGCGGTTGGTGACGACGGTAAAGTTAATCTGACTGTTGCCGATGGTGCAGTATGGACCGGTGCTCATAAGAACGCTGATGCTGAGCTTAACCTGACTCTTTCCGGTGGCACCTGGAATAATACCGGTACAGATGCAACCTTGGTTAATACCTTAAAAGGCGGCAAGGGTGTTGTTAAGACTATTAAATATATCAACCCGAATGGCGGCAATAACGAGGAAGTAGAAATTCCCGTTAACGGCTTTATCAGCATGGCTCCTGATGCCGGTGCTGTTACCGTAGGCAGCTTCGGTGGTACTCATATCGTAAGCTACGACCATGATAATGCAGGCACTGATGTAAGTGATTACAAGGGCGGCAATTTCACTGTTGAAAAAGCAGATGAAGGCTCTATGCTGATTGCGGCAACAAACAGCAAGAACATCAAGACTAACGACCAGGAAGCTGTTGAAGCAGCCTTCAAGGCATTGGCACAAAAAATTTACTATGGCAATGCAGGTGTTGATGAAAACCTGACCGGTAAGACTATGATTAGCTCCGGCCTGACCTCTTCCAGTATTTCCCGTTGGCTTGGCGATATGAAATTTGACAGCAGCAATGGTGGCGTAGGCAGCTTTGTCGGCGGCAGCGGTATCAATATTACCGGCGACTACGAAACTGCACTGATGAAGGGCGCAAGAGCGGCAACCACCAGCGCTATGCTTTCCTGGCGTGATAATGCAGCGAACGTAATTTATCGCGGCGATATGCTGCGTGCACATATGGAAAGCGATGGTATCTGGGCTAAGACCTTCGGCGGCAAGGATACCTATAATGCAAATGCAGTTGATTTGAGCAACAGCTATTGGGGTGCACAGGTTGGCTATGACCGAATGTATGACAATGGCTGGATTCTGGGTGCTGCTATTGATTACCAGAAGGGCAGCTCCAGCTATAACTATACCGATGATGATTTTGGTGTTATTGGCGGCAACAGCGGCGATAACAAGCTGTACAGCGTTGGCCTGTATGCATCTAAAGACCTGGGCAAGGGCGCTCATATGGACTTTGCAGCTAAGGCTGGCAGTGTACGCAGCGAATTCAGTGTACACAACGGCATTGGCACTGAGTTGAGCGGTATTTACAGAAACCGTGGTTATAGTGCAACCGCAAGCCTAGCAAAACGTATCGGTACTGATAAGAGCTATCTTGAGCCGCAGGTGCAATTGACCTGGGCACAGCTGGGCGGCAGAAACTTTGCTGCTACTACCGATGGCGGCGAAGTGCTGAACGTTAACCAGGAAGGCTACAACAGCCTTGTTGGCCGTGTTGGCTTAGAGCTGGGTAAAACCGGTCGTATTGGCTCTGTATATGCTCGTCTGGGCTTGGCACATGAATTCTCCGGTGATGTGACCGGTAACTATAGCGCAGAGGATGGCGGTAGCAAGACTACTTCTGTTGAAACTAAAGGTACCTGGGCAGAAATGAGCTTGGGCACTACCTTGAACATTAAACCTAACGCAAGTGCATATTTTGACGTATCCCGTACCTATGGTGCAGATTACGAGCACGACTGGAAGTTCAGCGGCGGCCTGCGCTTTGCACTGGACCGTCTGCCGAAGCATGAGCAGGAAATTGCCGGCAAGGCTGAGGCTGAACAGTTCCTGGCAGGTGAAGGCGCAGCAGTTCAGGAAAATGCTGCAGCTAATGTGAAGACTGATACAATGCCGACTATCGCTGAGGAAGAGCAAACTCTCAATGCTCAGCCTGTAGCAGGTAACGCGCAAGAGACTGTAGCTGCGCAAGAAGCTGCTGCAGAAGAAACAACTACCGTAGTAGAGCATTCTGAACCGACTTATGTTGAAACTGTAACTACCTACGCTGCACCTGAACCGACAGCATCTAACTTTGATGAAATGAGCTTTGAGCTGGCTCCTATCGTTGTTACTGCTTCCCGTGCAGAAGAGTCTATCCTGAAGGCTAAAGCTGATATGAGCGTTGTTGGTCGTGAGGAAATCGAAAAGATGCATATGGAAAACGTAGAGGAGGCTCTGCGTACTGTTCCTGGTGCACAATTCCTGAACTACGGTGCTAACGGTCTGAACGCTAATCTGAGCGGCATCCGCCTGAATGGCAGTAAGGACGTAGTTATCCTTGTCGATGGCGTAAGAGTTAATGATTTTAAAGGTTCCGGCAGCAGCGGTTATATGTTTGCAGCACTCATGAACAACATGGATAACATTGAGCGCGTGGAAGTACTGCGCGGCAGTGCTGCAACCATGTATGGCAGCGGTGCTAAGGGCGGTGTTATTAACATCATCACCCGTAAACCGACCGAAGCCAAGACTGTAATTGATATTTCCCGCGGCAACTTCGGTAAAGAGGCTTATAACTTCAATACCCAGGCTGCCAAGAACAAGGTCAGCTACAATATTTATCATGACAGATCCATTTCCGGTTCTACCAAGGACGGTAGCGGCAAGGTATGGCCTGGTCAGAGCAACACCAAGAGCAGCGGTGCTAAATTTGAATATAGATTTAATGATGCCAATAAGCTGACCGTAAACTATGAAACTATTGGCTCCAACTACACTGGTACTGACCTCGTATATGGCGGTAATTATGTAGGTATGTATGATAGCGACAGCATTACCATGAAGCATGATTGGCAGATTAATGATGCCTGGAGCAACACCCTGCTGTATCGTACAACGAAGGAGAAACATTCCTGGGCTAAACCGGGCGGTGAGGATCCTGATATGATCAAGCCTATTACTGGCAACCAGGAATACAAGCTGTTCAGTGATAACTTCCGATATCAGACTGATCGTTATTCCATGTACGGTGGCATTGAATACAGCAAGGGCAAGGACAACGATGTCCACCAGGATGCTACCAATACCTCCCTCTTCCTGCAGGGCGATTGGGAATTCCTGCCGCATCTGACATTGTCCGGCGGTATCCGTCATGACCGTCCGGAAAGTTTTGACAGCCATAATTCCTTCAGCTACAAGCTTGGTTGGGATATTACTGAAAACGATACTCTGTACGCAGGTCGTAGTGATTTCTACATTATGCCGAGCTTAACTCAACTTTATGGCAATAAATATAACAAATTTGGTAATACAGATTTGAAGCCTTCTGAAGGTCGCACTACTACCATTGGTTACAACCACCAATTCAATCCGGATAACTATGTAATGTTCAACTGGTTTGAAACTAAATCTGCAGTTGGTATGAAATTGAGTGATACTACTGATGAGAATGACCAGACCTACGGTCAGTATCAGAACAGCCGTGATGGCGTATCCCGTGGCTGGAACGTACAGTACAATGCACGTCTGAGCGATAGTCTGATGTTTAAATTTGGTTGGGCACATCTGTTCTTCAACGAAGCAGATAACTTCACCATGGGTTATGCACCTAAGGATAAAGCAACCTTTGGCCTGTATTATGACAAGGATAAATTCGGTGCTGCCTTCGACGGCTTCTACTTCATCCGTGATACCAAGGGCGTGAAGCCGGGCATCAAGGGTTGGCCTTCCGATAAGTATGGTGTTTACAACCTGTCTCTTAACTACACTGCTGATAAGCAGACTAAGTTCTACCTCAAGGTGGACAACGTATTCAACAAGCTGTGGGCTGAGCACACAGACGCTATCTGGAACGAGGGTGCGGGCTGGTATTCCATGCCGGGAAGAAGCTTCGTACTTGGTATGCAGTACACCTTCTAAGCTTGGTATTAATCATGTTATATACGGAGCAGCAAGCTCTGCTCCGTAATTTATAAAAAAATCCTATTTTTTTGATGATGCAAAGGAGATTTTATCATGGCAAAAACTACTGAAAAAGCAGATACTAAAGTAACTGAAATGGAAAACAAAATCGAGAAGATGACTCAGTTCCTGGCAGACAATAAAATTGAATGCTTTGATATCCAAAAAATGGAAGACGAGCATCACACTACTATCTTCCGTAGCCGCATGGAGGTAAAAGGCCAACTGCTGCCGATGGCACTGCTGATGGATGACAGCGTTTACATGCTGCTGCAGGTGCAAATTGCTCCGCAGGTAATTGACGAAGAAAAAATGAAAACCCTGGCTGCTGCTATCAACAACATGAACAACAACGTTCGTCCGTTCAAATTTACCGTTTCCGAGAGAGGCGATTTCATGCTGAATGCTTGCATTACTGCTGAAAACACTACCTTCAATCCGGCTCTGGTAAATGCAATAATGGGCGAAGCTGTTAAATTCATGGAAGCACAATACGGCAACATAATGGAAGCTGTTTGGGCTAAATAAGGAGAGTGGCAATTATGAAAAAGAAACTTATTACCTTACTGATGAGCGCCGTTATGGCTTTGGGTATCAGCGCAAGTGCTTTTGCTGCACCTGTGGGCGTTGTTAACGTTAATGCAATTTTGAACAGCTATCCTGGTATTACTGAGATTGCTAAATCTGTAGCACAGGAAAAAACTCGCCTGCAGGACGAATTCAACAAGCAATCCGCTAACATGAGCGATGCCGATAAGCAGGCTCTGGCACAAAAGCTGAACAAGCAGCTGGCTGAATTTGAACAAAAGAAAATGGCTCCTGTACAAAGAAAAATCAACAAGACAATTTTGGACGTTGCTAAAGCAAACAATATTGACAGTGTTGTAAATATGAATGCTATGGTAGCAGGCGGTAAAGACCTTACCGACGAGGTTATTAAAGCGCTGAAATGAACGCAGCATGTTTATGATAAACTGAATAATTTTGTTACGAAATCGCAGGCTGCGCTGATGAGCAGCAGCCTGTTTGATTAATGTATAAGTTGTACGGAGCAGCACTCTGTACAGAAGGAAGAAGCAGAAACGATGATTGTTTCTGCTTTTCCTAACCAATTTTTAAGGAGGAGTATATGCTGAAGCTAAGTAGTAAAAAGAAAAATGCTTGCCTGGCACTTGCCGTTGCCGCGACAATTTTGGGCGGCGGTACTGTTTTTGCAGAAGAAACTGCTAATTACACTAGTACTATTACCGGTGATTCGGATACCGATTTTGCCTATTTAGATGTAATTGATGATAACGGAGTATATAAATTTACCCAGGATACTCAAATTACTCATAAACAATATGGCGTTGAGCTGATGAATGATGCAAAAATAGATGCATCTGGCAAAACACTGACCCTTAATATTAAGGATGCAACGATTAACGGCGCGGGTATTAAAATTGATGATGCTAATACCTTGTCTGTTAAAGCTAATACCGTAAAAATGAACCTGACCAATAAGAGCGGTGTTACGCTTAATTCTGACGGCTTGCAGGGTGTAAGAATTACTAATTTAAATGCTAAGCTGACTGTTGACGGTAATATGGATATTACCGCTGACGGTACAACCAATACTATTGGTATTTATAACAGAGGCAACGTTGTTGTTAATGGCGATGTAAAGCTGAACATCGAAGGCCATGAAGGCGGTACTGATATTTATGGTGCCAGCGGCCTTTATGCTACAAGCAGCATGAAATCAACCAAGGGCGGCACTATTACAATTAATGGTAATGTTGACTTCCAGGGCAATGCCAATGGTATTGTAGCTAACAGCGGCGGTGCTGTAGTTAATGTTAAGGGCGGCAATATTACTATTAACAAGAATCAGACTCTTGATTACGCTGCTATCTATGCAATGGACGGCGTTGTCAACATGAACGTTCTTAAAGATGAGGATGGCAATGTTATTGGTGCGGATAGCAATGATGTAAATATCAAGGGTAACGTGGGACTGCATACTGGCGCAGTAAATGCTGCTGATATTCATGGCACCAAGAGTGAGCTGAACCTTGCTTTGACTACTGATAAATCCAGCCTTACTGGTGTTGTGTATAACCAATATGGCAAAAATGGTGTAACTGCCGGTACTTCCAATGAGCTGACCTTTACAGGCAGTGCGAACCTGTGGCTGCAAAACGGTGCAACCTGGAACAATGAGAAGTGGGGCAAGACTGATCTGAAATTCAAAGGAAGCTATGTAACCAACTTTACTGGCAGCAATGATGCAGCACATACCGGTTACATTGTTCAGAATAATGATAAAGAGCTCACCTTTGACAAGTACAGCGGTTATACTACTATTTTCTATGCGCATAATACTAATACAGACCTGGAAGATCTTGATAAGGATGATCCGCAGTATACAGAAGACGCCAGTAAGCTGAATGGCAGCGAAAGCTGGCACTATTATGGCGGAGACACCATTATCAATAATGCTGTTGTAGGCTCTAATATTACCTTGGTAACTGACAACGCCAATATCGACACCGCTAATAGCGAGCAGGTAGAAAAGGTGCTGAACGCACTGGCAGGCAAGCTGTATTACAAAGCTTATGTAAATGATGAAAGAAATCTGGCAGGTACAGTAAGCATTGCTGATGGTCTTACTGCTTCTTCCTTTACCAAGACCTATAATTCCGGTGATATCACCTTCAGTAAAGAAGATGGTAAGGGTACCTATGTTAAATCTGAAACACCTGTTGTTCCGGCTAAGACAGAATTTACTACAACTTTGACTGGTGATAGGACGAAGGATACCGAATATGAAGGCAATATCAGCAGTAATGGCGCTTATACCTTCAGCAAGGATTCGGTTATTACTATTACCAATCCTGAAGAACAAAGCGGCGCAATTGCTGCCGGCAGCGATTTAACTATTAAAGCTGACAAGAACCTGAGCCTGAAGGTTACTGGTTCAAATACCGACAGCTTTGGTCTTGTACAGGAGAGTGGCAAGAAGGTTGTCATCTATGCTGAAAACCTGAATATTGATGTTTCTAATAATAAAGGCAGAGCTGATGCTATTCATGTTTATGGCAGTTCCGACGGTACTCGTGGCTCCTTGACTATCAACGGCAACCTGAACATGAAGGCAACCCATGACACAACCGCAGGTGTTGACGGCGGCTATACCTTGGGTGCTTATGCTAATCATGCTGATGTTGTTGTAAATGGCAACGTTACTTCAGCAATTGATGCCGGTTCTGGTGCGAATGCATATTATGGCGCATCGCATCTGTATGTAAGTGGTGCAACAGGTGTGCAAAACGAAGGCTATAAGGGCGGTACGCTCACTGTCAATGGCAATGTTGATTTGAGCGGTACAGCACAAGGCCTGTTTGCTAATATCGGCGGAGCAGTACTTACTGTTAACGGCGGCGGTAAGATTGTTTTGGATAAAAATGGTGCCAAGAATGCAGGCTATGCTGCAATCCGTGCAGAGGATTCCTTCGTTAATATGAACGTCAAGCTGGATGAAGCAGGCAAAGCAACCGGCGGTCTGGGCAATGATGTTGTAATAGAGGGCAATGTAGCTTCCAGTGTTGGAGCAGTAAACAGCATTGATACTAATGGTACGATGACCAGAATTAATCTGGCCCTTGATACAGATAAATCCTCCTTGCATGGCGTTATAATTAATGGTTTTGACCGTACAGACGGTACTACCGGTATTGATACTGAAGCCGATGAGGGCGGAACCGAAAGTAAGCATTTTACCGGCGAAAACAATCTGTGGCTGCAAAATGGTGCTGAATGGAACAACGAGATGTATGGCAGACTGAAGTTCTTTGCTGATGATAAATACAAAGCACCCTTCCAAGGCAGCCATGTAACCAACTTTACCGGCGGCAGCGATGCAGCACATACCGGCTATATTGTTCAGAATGATGATAACAAGCTGACTTTTGACAAGTACAGCGGTTATACTACTATTTTCTATGCGCATAATACCAACACAGATCTGGAGGATCTTGAGGAAGATGATCCGCATTATACAGAAGATGCCAGCAAGCTGGATGGCAGCGCAAGCTGGCACTATTATGGCGGAGATACAATTATCAAGAGTGCAGCAGCAGGCTCTAATATTACCTTGGTAACTGACAACGCCAATATTGACACCGCTAATGGCGAGCAGGTAGAAAAGGTGCTGAATGCACTGGCAGGCAAGCTGTATTACAATGCATACGTAAATAACGAAAGAAATCTGGCAGGTACAGTAAGCATTGCTGATGGTCTGACTGCTTCCTCCTTCACCAAGACCTACAATTCCGGCGATATTACCTTCAATAAAGAAGATGGCAAGGGTACCTATGTTAAGCCTGAAGCACCTGTTGTTCCGTCTAAAACAGAATTCACCACTACTTTGACCGGTGATACTGAAGCAGATACTGAATATGCAGGCAATATTCAGGACGGCAAGTACGTTTTTGCTGCAGATACTACAGTTAAAGCAGAAGCTGATTCTGCAGTTGACGTTAAAAAAGCACCGCTGACCATGGATGCAGGCAACAATAAGCTTGTTTTGACTGCTAAGAAAGGTAGCTGGACTGAAGTTGTTGCAGCATTTAATCATAATGTTGCAGGTACAACTAAAATTACTGCCGGTGAGCTTGTAATCGGTGTACCTATGGAAGCATATGACCGTTCTGGTTTAGTAGTGAAGAATGGTAATGTTGACATTACAGCAGCTACTACGACCGTTCATGCTCATTCTGATGCAACTAATCCTGCCTACGGCATTTTAGCGCAAAATAATGGCAGCCGTGTGGATATTCACGGTGACCTTAAGCTGGCAAATGACAGCTTCGGGCCTACTCATGGTCTTTGGGCTGAGGATGCTGCTTTCGCCGGCGGTAAAGCATCTATCATCAACGTAGATGGTAAGGTTGATATCAACCTGCAAAATGGTAATGCACTGACTGCTATCAGAACCGGTTCTACTGTTACTGTTGGCGGTGGTAATATTCAGATTGCCAACGACGCCAAAAATGAAAACTATGCAATGAAGGCTGATGGCGGTAATGTTAACGTAAATATGAAGGCTAACAAGCTTTCCGCAGGCAGCACTACTACCGTAATTAAAGGCAATGCAATTGCTTATAGCGAAAAGGCTAACTCTAATTATGATTATCCTGATCGAGATAGTGTTATCAATATAGGCTTGTCTGATAAGGCTTCTTCCTGGACTGGTGTTGCGTTTTCTAAAGACCTTGGTACAACTGGTAATCCTTATAAAGGTATCATTAATCTTTATGTTTCCAACGGTGCAATCTGGAACAATGAGGCTTGGGGCAAAACCAATGAATCCTTTGCTGGCAGCCATGTAGCTAAATTAACTGGCGGTAACAGCGAGGCTGCTGCAGGCAATATCTTCCAAAAGGATAGCAATAACCTGACTATTGATCTTTATCGCGGTAACACCAATATCTTCTATGCACATGAAGGTAATGGTGAAGCTGCTGCTAACTATGCAGCAGGCGACACTATTATTACAGGTGCTGTAGATGGTTCTGTTGTTAACCTGATTACCGATAACACCGGTATTGCTATGGACAACGAGGAAAGTGTTGCTAATGTATTGAATGCTTTGGCAGGCAAGCTTACCTACAGCAACTATACTGAAGGCGAAAGAAACCTGACCGGTTATGCAAAAATTGCTGATGGCCTGACTGCAAGCAGCCAAACCTTAAAATCTGATACCATTAAATTTAATAAGGATACCGGTAAGGGCGGAACTAAAGATGATGGTTCCGGTCCTGACGAGGGTGATACCAAGAACATTTTCACCGATTTTATCAGCGGTGAGAAACAGGGTGCATATAGTAGCGTACAGCAAGACGACCGCTCCTATGTATTTACTGAAGATACAACCATTAAGATTAACCAGATGACCTTTAAGGAAAAGGATCCTGAATGGGATACTGGCTTTATCATCAGCGGTGCCGCTGTACAAAATGGCAAGGACGTTAAGAATCTGGTGATTAAGGCTGAGGATAAGACTCTGAAGCTGAAAGTAGCTTTGGACAGCCAGACTATTCCGCCTGACCCGAATGCAGGTATTCTGAATAACAGAATTCCGCTGCGCGGCATCGATAACAGCATTGCAGGCAGCACAACAAGCATTACTGCAGGCACTTTGGATATTGATATTGACAATACCTATACCCGTGTATTGAGCAGTGGCAACCCGATGATCGGCGCAGGCAGCATAGCAGCTATCTATGCTAACAGCGCTGGCGAGAAGGCCGCAGTAACTGTTAACGGTAATACTGTTATCAAAGCTCATGGCTATGGTAATGTATATGGCGTTAACGCTAACGGCAATGCCGAAATCAAGCTGAACGGCGATCTGACCATGGCTAAGGACGGCGACAAGTGGGCTCTTGAAAACGTTATCGATGGTAAAAACACCACTTCTATGGGCGAATCCACCTGGAGAATTATTGCCGGCATCAACGCTCACGGTGCAGGTGCAAGCGTAACCGTTAACGGCAAGACTAGCATTGCAGCTCACGGCTCTGGTGCTGTAGCAGCAGATGGTGCAACCGTAACCCTGGGCGCAGCTGATATCGAAATTATGAATAACAGCGATGAAAAGGGCTATGCTTACTATGCTGTTGGTGCAGCTTTGGGTACCGTTAATGTAGGTGACGGGGGCAAAACTGTTACTCTTAAAGGTAATGCAGGCATCTTCGGCAAGCAGGGACAGGATAAAACTTTCGCCAGCGACAGCAAAGAATCCGTTGTTAACCTCAAGCTGACTACTAAAGATTCTGCTTGGAACGGCGTTGCTTATAAGCACTTTACTGATGAAGAAAAAACAAATGGCTATGGTGGTTCCATTAATCTGACTCTGTCCAACGGTGCATCCTGGACTAATGAAAAATATGGCCATACCTATGGTAATGAAGAGTGGGAAAAATACAGATTCACTGGCAGTGAAATTGCAAACTTCGTTGGCGGTGCAAGTGATGCTAAAGCAGGCAATATCTTCCAAAAGGATAGCAACGTGCTGACTATTGATAGCTACAGCGGCAACACCAACATTTTCTACGCTCATACCGGCAACGGCGAAGCAGCAGAAAACTACACTGCAGGCGACACCATTATTAAGCATGCAGCAGAAGGCTCTGTAGTATCCATGATTACCGACAACACCAGTATCAGCATGGACAGCGAGGACAGCGTAGCTAACGTACTGAACACCTTGGCAGGCAAGCTGACCTACAGCAAATTTGTTGACGGTGAGAAGAACTTGACTGGTTTTGTGAAGATTGCTGACGGTCTGACTGCTTCTTCTGCAGCAATGAAGACTGGCAATATCGCCTTCAGCACTGAAGACGGTAAAGGCAGCCTGAATAAGGAAGATGTTAAACCTGAACCTCCGACACCTCCGACACCGACCTATCCTGAGGATCAAAAGGCTGATAAATTTGACCAAGGTATTTCCGGCAATGACGAGAAATATAAAGAGGAAGGCGTACTGAAGGAAGACGGCTCTTATGTCTTCACCAAGAACCCGACTTCTATCGAAGTTGAAAAGGGCGCAGCAGTAGAAGCAACCGATAAAGATATCGTAATCGACACCACCAAGGCTAAGCTGGTGCTGAAGGGCGAAACTGGCATCAAGGCTGACGGTGCAGATGTTAATGTTAAGGGTAGCACCGAAATCAGCGGTAACGTTGGTATCGACGCAGTAAACGGCAACGTAACCTTGAATGGCAGCACTGTTATCAGCGGCACTGATGCTGCAATCAATGCAGGTGCAAATGCTAACGTTAATGTTAACACCAACAACAGCGCTTTGAATATTAAGGGTGACATCAATGCCAACGGCGGCAACATTACTATAGACAGCGGCAAAGCAACCGGCATCATCAACGGTAATGTAATTGCAAGCAATGGTGGCAGCGTTGAAATCAGACTGAATGATAAAAACTCCAAGCTGATCGGCAGCTACAATGTGGATGGCGACAGCAGCATCGTAATGAACATCAAGAACGGCGCCGTTTGGGAGTTGACTGATGACGATGATGAAGCTGAAGGCATGTCCTTACTGAGAATGGCAAAAGCTCCTGCGGCAGCAGCTAAGGGCCTGACCGTAAACGGCGGCAAAACTGTAGCTGAAACCGGTTACCTGGATGTTACCAAGAGAACTAAGGATATTAAGATTGCTAATTATAGCGGTTGGGAAACCATCATCTACGGTCACGAAAATGCAGGTGCTGACGTTAAGGACTACAAGTCCGGCGATACCATTATCGACAAGGCAGAAAAAGGATCTGGTGTAATCCTGTCTACCGATAACAGTGGCATTAACATGAAGGACAAAAACGCTGTTGAAGCAACCCTGAAGGCACTGGCACAAAAGGTTACCTATAACGACCACAAAGCAAACGGTGCTAACCTGACCGGCAAGGTACAAATTGCAGAAGGTCTGAGCTCTTCCAACAAGGGTGTTAACCTTGGCACTCTGCATTGGGATGAAAACGGCAAGGGCCAATATGATCTTGACAGTGTAAACTGGAACAAGATTATCGAAGGCGATTACGAAACCTTTGTAATGAAGGGCGTAAGAAGCGCAGCAACTACCTCCCTGCACACCTGGCGCGACAACATGCAGGATACCTACACCGGTGCGGACCTGGCAGATGAAGACGGCATGTTCGCAAAAGCACTGGGCGGCAAGACCAGCTCCGATGTTAAGGGACTGAAGGACAGCAACACCTACTACGGTGTACAGGTTGGTTACGACAAGGCTGCAGGCAATGGCTGGCACACTGGCGTGGCATTCGATTACCGCAACGGCGATTCCAACTATTTGCTGGGCGGCAAGGGCGATAACCAGATGTACAGCCTGGGCGTATACGGCGTGAAGAACTTCGAAAACGATGCCTTCTTCCGCGTAGCAGCGAAGGTTGGCCGTGTTCAAAACGAATACGATGTATACAACGAAATCCGCAGCCTGAAGCTGCATGGCGATTACAAGGCTAACGCTTACGGCCTGACCATGGAATATGGTAAGACCTTTGGCGATGAGGAACTGTACTTCACTCCGAAAGCACAGCTGACCTGGTCTCAAGTAGGTGCTAAGGATTACACTGCTCATACCGCTAATGCAGAAATGCAGATTAATCAGGACAGCTACAGCAGCTTCGTTGGCAGACTGGGCTTTGAAGCAGGCGTGAAGAGCGAAAAAGGCCGTATGTATGCAGGTCTGTTCGCAGCACATGAATTCAATGGCGATATCAGCGCAAGCTACTTTGCAAATGATGGCGACAGAAAACACACCAGCTTCAATGGTGAAGAAACTTGGATGGAAATGAAGCTTGGTGGCAGCTATGACTTCAGCAAGACTGCTCATCTGTATGCAGATATTGCTAAGGACTTTGGCGGCAACTTCGAACGCAAGTGGAAACTGAACGCAGGTCTTCGCTTCGAGTTCTAATCTTAATTTCAGCTCTCTCATTTTTTCATACTTAGCTGCGGTGCTGCCATGGCAGCGCTGCGGCAAACTCCAAATAAACTCATAAACTTTCATAAAGCAAAACAGCTCCGGAATGCGTGGTGCATTTCGGAGCTGTTTTGTTTGGGTTAAAGCTTAATTTGTTGCGATTTCTACTTTCTTGCCACTGAAGGCAATGCCGTATTTGTAAATAGTTTTGATGCTTTGCTTGCATAGCTCTGTATCATATTTTTTGCTTTCAATCTGCGCTAAGGCGTTAGCTGCCAAAGCTTTCAGCATTTCTTCCGTCGCATCCTTAGCAGCCTTGATTTCAATAATGATGCCAGGCATAGCAGCAGTTTTAGGCTGTAACTGGATATCATAGCGTCCTTCACCGCTTTCACGATTGGAGAGAAGGTAATAATCAGAAGAAAAAATAATACTCATGCCTAGAAGCAAACCGTGATAATAGTTTTCCTTCAAACCGTCGTAATAGCTTATGGATTCCATGAGAAATGTTTTTAAAGCTATTTTGAGGGAAGCAGTATTTTTAGTGACTAATGCCTGGTTAAGCGTGTGGACGATATTTTCTCCGATATGGTTACTTAATAGGGAGAGTATTTCATTGCAATAAACGCTTTGAACCTCTTTATTGGGAATAGCAAGCTGGCAGATATACGTACCTTGGTCATCTATAGTAGTGTTAACGGATTTTAGATAGCCTGTCATGAGCAGGAAGCTAAAAATGTTACTTTCCATGTCCTTTAGATTAGGATAAATGATATTTGTGTTGATTATGGAGTCTAAAGTAATACCATTTAATAATTCTCTTAAACTTTCACAGGTATCGGTGTTGAGGTTTTGCAATATCTCATGAATAACTGCATTACCAGAGGTCTGCACCCAATAGGGTAGAGCTGTACAGTTGTTGCCGAAATAGTACAATACAGACCAAGGATTATAAATTTCCGTATTGCCAAACTTATAACCATCATACCATTGTTGAATTTCTGAGAGCTTATCAATAGCGTGATAATAATCTGCCATAGTCTGTACTTCCTCGGCAGTAAAGCCAAAATAATTACTGAACTGAGTATCAAGAACTGAATATATACGAATATTATTCAGTCCGCTGAAAATACTTTCTTTGGCGATGCGCAAAATGCCTGTGAGAACTGCCAACGTAACATGGGGATTGTCTTTGAGTGCAGAGGAAAAAAGAATTCTGATAAACTCAACCACCTGCTGATAATAGCTATTGACATAGCCTTCCTGAATAGGTGTATCATATTCATCAATAATAATAATAGGCGCAAGCTTGTGATGTGCATGGAGCATTCTGCTGAGAGCGCCGAGACTGAAAAGATAATTGGCATCAGAGGCAGTGTCATTGACGATTTTTTGATAAAGGTTTGTGTCAGCCTTAGTGAGTTCAGTGCTTTTTTCTAGCTCTGGATGTCTGGCATATTCATTTCTGATGACTTCCTTTAACAGCTCTAAAGCAATTTCCCAATTAGAAAATTTAACGTCCTTTAGAGAAAGAAAAATAACAGGATATTTTCCCTGCTGACTTGTGTATTTTTCGCCTGCCTGCCAAATTTTTTTATCTTTGAAATATTTGCTGGTATCTTCAGGTGTCTTTTCAAAGAATGTGCGTAGCATGTCCATATTCAGCGTTTTGCCGAAACGTCTGGGGCGCGTGAAGAGGGTAATGACAGCGCGTTCGTCGAGAAGCTCTTTAATCAGAAGCGTTTTATCGACATAATAGTATTCCGTGCTTACGAGCTTGTAATTCGATGCGCCGATAGGCAAAGGTAATTTATTTTGCATGGAGTATAGCCTCCCTTCGTTCGTTATGCAGATACATCGTAATTCGTGTTTTCTTATATTATAGCATTTTTTCAGGGCTGTTAGTAGTAGATGGAAAATTTTCCCAAGCACGTATTAACACAAAACGAGATTTTTTAACAGCGAAAATCTACACAAAACGAGATTTTTTCTACGTCTATTTTAACATAAAACGAGATTTTTTAGCGTGCTAAAGTAATTTGCTACAAAAATCTTGATAGTAGAAGCACTATATGCAGCACTTTCCGAACTTTTAACAGCTCTAAAGCAATTTCCCGATTAGAAAATTTAAGTGAATTACTTGACACTACTACTACTATATACTGTAAACTATCTTCTATATTATACACATTCAAGGAGGCTGATTATGTCGGAGCATTTATGCACCTTGTCGACAGGCGATAAGGTTTACTTTTATGATAAAAGCATCGTCATCTATTTTCAGGGAGCACGCAAGGTATTGAGCACATCGCTTTATAATGGCGGCTACCATGATGATTACACTGCTGTATATAATTATGATGCCAAGCAGGGAGCAGGCATGCCCTGTGAAATGCTGGCGGATACCTACGTGGAGCACATGCGCCTTGTATCCAAGCGCCTGGCGCTGGACCCGGACAAGGTGAGCGGCATGGGTACGGCGGCAAGCATGGAAAACGCTGTTGTTGAAACACTGAGCTTTAAGGAGCTGACGGTGACTGCTATTGTAACCGGTGGCATCGAAACAAATGGCGGGCGCGCAGGTGACCCTGCTGATTACTACAAGCCGCAGCCTAAGCCGGTGAAGTACGGAACAATTAATATTATGCTGCTGTTGGACTGCGATATGCCGGAAGGTACAATGGCGCGTGCTTTGGTGACCTGCACTGAGGCCAAGACTGCTGCCATTCAGGAGCTGCTGGAGGGCAGTAAATACTCTAATGGTATCGCTACCGGCTCAGGTACAGACCAGACGATTATCATTGCCAACAGTGAAAGCGAGCTGTATATGGAGGGCGCAGGCAAGCATTCCAAGTTGGGTGAGCTTATCGGCAAGACCGTGAAGAACGCAGTAAAAAAAGCGCTCGCCAAGCAGTCCGGACTGACTCCGGCGAAGCAGCACGATGTTTTCCGCCGCCTCAAGCGTTTTGACATCAAGGCGGGGGATATGTGGCAGTCCTACAGCGCGCAGGACGCAGTAGTAGTGAAGCCGGAATATCTGCTGGCAGCCGAAAAGCTGGCTAAAGAAGATATAATGCTGGTATATACTTCGCTGTATGCACACCTTCTGGATCAGCATTTGTGGGAGCTTATCAGCGCTAAAGAAATGCAGCTGGCAGGGCAGAAGCTGCTGCAGGCTATTGCAGAACAATATAATGTTGAAGCTGAGATTATAAATGAAGGCACTTTGGCTTCAATGCTGGCCTCCTGGCAGCAGCAGTTTAACAAAATTATCGCCCAACGCTTGCATCAGACTGCAAAAGAGAGCTAGTTTCAGGTGAGAAAAATATAAATATGCACTTGACCTTATAGCAGCAATATAGTGTATATTATGGTTGTAATCAAAGGAAGCGAGGTGAATAATATGCATCCGAAATTTGAAATTCCGACTGATCCGCACGGCAAGCATCGTTATGAAAGCGCTATGAAGCACGTAGAGGCTGCTAAAAAGGCTGGCAAATCCAGCGACGAAATCCATGCTATCTTCAAAAAGGTAATGGAGTTCAACCCTATGGACATTGAGTCCATTCCGCAGGATGAAGCACATGCTAAGTATCGCACTGCCATGGTACATATGAAAAAAGCACTGGAAAGCGGCAAGAGCGCAGATGAAGCGCACGAAACCTTCCGTAAAATCATGAACGGTGAAACCAGCGGTTACTGCCACCACAAATAAGCACAAAAAAGAGCTGTCGCATCAGTCGATGCGGCAGCTTTTTACGTCAGTGATGGCATATTCTTGTCTATAACCTTCAAAAAGATTTTATTGACGTATTGCTCACAGTCACAGGAGAACCAATGGTTTTCCAAGGGCAGGATATAGATGTTGCCGACAGGCTCCAAATCATTCGTCTGTAGAAAGCGTTCGATGCGCTGGGATAATTTTTCAGCGTTCTCGCAAAAGGTACCCGAAAAAATAATTTCCAGATACAGACCGGCAGGCAGCGTCATTTTGATGGACTGCCGATGCTTGGTGGCGCTGGTGACGCAGGAAAAATATGCCTGTGAACGTTGAAATTCATGCTTTTTAAAAAAGCTTTCCTGGTCTAAAACCCAGCCTGCATGATTAGGCAGTGCTCCCTTGTGATGTGCGCGTCGCTGTCCGTGGCGGGCAAATTTAGTAATGCGGCTTTTGCCGTCGTCACTTTCCGCAAGCGGCGTCAGACGCAGCAGACGGTCATTTTGCCAGCTGAGAGTAAGATGACGGCAGGGGTTAAGCTCCTTTACATGCATATCGTCCTTGATGCGTTCAATGGTGTCGCAGATTTCCTGATTGTTGTGGATGATTGCCTGACATTCCGCTGTTTTTTCCTGCAGCAGCTGCAGAAAATTTTCTTTGCTGCGGTTCTCCAAATATTTTTTGATATTGGCGATGCTGATATCCAGCGCACGCAGGTTGACGATGATTTCCAAATCAAGAAACTGCTGAATTGAATAATTGCGGTAGCCATTTTCACTGACAAAGTCCGGTGAAAGCAGGTTAACCTTGTCGTAGTAGAGCAATGATTGCTTAGATATATTAAAAATTGCTGCCAATTCGCCGGCAGTAAAGTACTTTCGTTTGTCTTTATTAATCATAATTGTTCCTCATAAGCTTGACTATAATACTAGTATATAGTTTAATATTAAAAGGAGTAATATCACTCCTTTTTATCTAGTAAATTATATCATATTTTCCTTGCTAGTTGAATAGAAGTTTTTGAGTATAGGATGGAGGTCAATGTCTAATGAAAAAAATTGCGATTTATGGTAAGGGCGGTATCGGCAAGTCCACAACAACATCAAATCTGTCGGCTGCATTCAGTGAGGATGGTCTTAAGGTTTGCCAGATAGGCTGCGATCCGAAAAATGATTCTACCAGACTGCTGCTGGGACGCATCTGCAGCCAGACTGTGCTGGACATGGTGCGCGATAATGATGAGGTTGCGGCAGAGGATATTGTTCATACAGGCTATAACGGCATCAAATGTGTGGAAGCTGGCGGTCCTGAGCCTGGTGTAGGCTGTGCAGGCCGTGGTATTATTGTGGCGCTGGAAAAGCTGCGTTCGCTGGAGGTGCTGACGGACGAGGACCTGATTATGTATGACGTTTTAGGTGACGTAGTATGCGGCGGTTTCGCCGTGCCTATCCGCGAGGGCTATGCAACCGATATATATATTGTTTCTTCCGGCGAGCTGATGAGCCTGTATGCTGCCAACAATATCGCCAAGGGCGTTAAACGCTTTGCTATGCGCGGCGGTGTGCGTTTGGGCGGTATCATCGGCAACGGTCGTAATACACCTAACGAGCAGCAGCTGCTGCAGGAGTTTGCTAAACGCCTGCACACCCAGCTGATTGCTTTTATTCCGCGTGACGTTATTGTCAATAAGGCGGAAAACAATCGCCAGACAGTGCTGCAGTATGCACCAGAAAGTGCACAGGCCGGTGTTTACCGTAAGCTGGCGCATGATATCTGGCATAATGAAAACATGGCTATTCCTACGCCGATGAGCTTTGAGGAGCTTGAAAAGCTGGTGGCCGAATATGGCAATTAAAACAAGACGCTTTTACAGTGCACGCAAAAGCTGCAGCTGCAGCATGCCTGGCGTGTGGCGCGCCGTTGCCTATATGAACGGAGCTGTGGTAGTTTTTCACAGCCCGCGTGCCTGCGCTCATGTAGCACGCACGATGGATATTAACTCGCAATACCGTACTTTGTCCGAAAATGAGCGCGAGCAGTGGGGCTCCGTGCCGCTTCTCAGCAGCCAGCTGCAGGAAAAGGACGCAATTTTCGGCGGTGTGGCGCGTTTGGGAAAATGCCTGCGCTTTGCTATTGAAACCTACAAGCCCAAGTGCCTGATGATTGCCAATTCCTGCGTGGCCGGTGTTATCGGTGACGATGTGGAATCGGTGGCACGCGAGGTGGAGGAGGAATATAATGTTCCTATTCTGACTGTGGAATGCTGCGGCTTTTTGGGTGCGGAATATTATGATGGTTATTTTGAAATTACGCAAAAGCTGCTAGAACGCTTTGTGAAGCTTTGCGCCAAGCAAAAGGACAGCGTCCTGCTTTTAGGCGATAACGGTGGCCCGTGGGGACATTACGCAAAAGAGGTTACGCGTATTTTGCAGGAATTCGGCGTAGAGGTCATCGGTCAGTTTCCTGGCTATATGGCTATGGATGAGCTGGAAAAGGTGGCAGCCGCCGAATATGCGGTTGTGCTTGGCGGCCGCGGGCAGACGCATATCGGCTTGCGTAAGGTTGCAGAGCAGCTGCAGGAAAAATACGGCACACATTATCTGGCCGATATTTATCCTGTCGGCTGGCAGGAAACACAGGACTGGATTATCAGCATCGGCCGTATGCTGGGGCGTGAGCAGTTGGCGCAGCAGGTGCTGAAGCTGGAGCAGCAACGCTTAGATGAGCAGCTGCAGCATTTTCTGCCGGTAACGGAAGGCAAGAAAACAGTGCTGTGCATCGGCCGTATCCTAAGATATTTTCATCCGGGGAATATCCTGCAGACCATCAGGCTTTTGCGTTTGAATCTTACCGGCATTATTTTACTGGATTCCTATGATGGTGATGAGCGCGAAGCGATGCTGAAGGTTGTGCAGGAGAATAGCGATGTGCCTGTATATACTACGGCTGAGGGTGAAAAGCTGGTGGCGGAGGCAGATATCGTGCTGACAACGCATGAGCTGCAGAATAAGGAAGCACGCCAGATTTTCCTGCCGATGCTGCCGCAGGTTGCCGTTGCCGGTGAGGTCAAGATGATGCAGGGAATCTATCAGAGCCTGTGCAGCAGGCTGAAGGGAGGCGTGCGCTATGTCTGAAAAACAAGGCTGGGGCAATATCTGCGAGCGAGTGGATACCTGTGCGCTGACAGGTGCAGGTGCCTTTTTTGCTGCTATTGATAAGAGTGAGGTTTTGATTAACGGACCGTTGTGGTGTTATTTTTATGCTTTACGCCATCTGGAAAAGGCGCGCCCTGATATGTATACGCGCTTTTACGGCTCACAGCCTGATAATAACGCTGTTATTTACGGCTCCGAGGAATATGTGACGCAGGAGCTGCAGCGCATGTTGGAGGATGGTCATAAGCCTTCGGTACTGCTTTTGGAAAGCAGCTGCTCGCTGAGCTTAATCGGTGATGATTTGGCAGGCATGGTACGCAAGCTGCAGCTGCCGTTCCCAGTGGTTACATTGGACAGCGGCGGTATGGTCGGCGGCTTTGCCGAAGGCTACGCTAAGGCTGCCAAGAAGCTGTTTGCGCAGCTGTTGCCGCAGACTGCGACAGCAAAGCCTTTGGCTGTCAATATTTTAGGACAATCGGAATTTTATCTGCAGGGTGCTGCCGATACGCGGGAATTAAAACGCTTACTGCAGCTGGCAGGCTATGAGGTGCTGTGCACTCCCGGCTGCGAATGCACGTTGGAGGAGCTGCAGAAGCTTCCGGAGGCTTCGCTGAACATTGTTACGAATGCGGAGCTGGGGTTGCCGCTTGCCGAATATCTGCAGAAAAAATACGGCACGCCGTATATTTTTGCCGGACTGCCTTATGGTGTGCAGGGAACGCTGCGCTGGCTGCAGCAGATAAACGCGCAGCTGCCTGCTCCTGCGTTGGATAAGGTGACGGCGGAAGCTCAGGCGCAGGATAATTA
>OGYX01000800.1_pt1 | contig 24048 bp, 19 predicted proteins | sample 1576601 | NCBI WGS metagenome assembly OGYX01 (sample SAMEA3541561, study PRJEB24748) | human gut metagenome | biome: human gut; feature: human-associated habitat; material: faeces | place: China | collected 2012 | reverse complement strand
CAGATGCTCAGTTCGCAGGTTCTTCATCAGTCCCAGCTCACGTTGAAATGATGGGATTAATCGGTATGGGTAATAACCCTATGGTTGGTGCTACTGTAGCTGTAGCTGTTTCTATTGAGGAAGCTGCTAAGAACGGTAAATTCTAATAAAAAGTAATTGACAAAATATTGGAGAGCAACAGGTGATAAAAACCTGTTGCTCTCTTTTTTAATGCTTGACTTTTAGTGAAAATGTGGATATTCTTTACGGAATATAAAAGAATGAGAGATAATGAAAGGAAGATTATGAATTTTTTAGTTAATAAAATACTTGAAGATGGTAGCGTTTCATATGGTCTTACAGGCTCAGGATATGTGGTATTAATAATTGTCTGTGTCTTATTAATGACTATAGGATGTTTTGCAAGAGATAATAATAGTAAACTGAATGTAAAACATATTGCATTTGCAGCAATGGCTATGGCTCTTGCGGTTGCGACTTCCATGATTAAAGTTATTAAACTGCCAATGGGCGGTTCTGTAACACTATTCAGTATGTTATTCATAGTGCTTATAGGATACTGGTATGGAATAAAGACTGGTCTGACAGCAGCTCTTGCATATGGAGTTTTGCAGTTATTACTTGATCCATATATCCTGAATATTCCTCAGGTGCTTCTTGATTATATATTAGGCTTTGGAGCACTTGGGTTGTCAGGAGTATTTTCTAAATCAAAACACGGTCTAGTGAAGGGATATATTATAGGAGTTATAGGCAGATTTATATGTTCTTTCTTGTCCGGCTGGATATTCTTTGCTGTGTATACACCAGAATTTTTTAATAGTGCGGTACTTTATTCAGTTGTTTACAATGGCTCGTATATCGGACTTGAAGCAGTGGTAACTCTTGTAGTTATATCCCTACCTTCTGTTAATAAAGCACTGGCATATGTTAAAAATAATCTTGTATAGAATAATTGGATAAATAATATAAAAAACTCATGCAGATTGTGGTAAATGTGATTACTTCAATCTGCATGAGCTTTTTATAAGTCGGCGTGACAGGATTTGAACCTGCGGCCTCGTAGTCCCGAACCACGCGCTCTACCAAACTGAGCCACACGCCGATATTTAAATGTGACTTATATATTATAGCGTATTTATGAGGAAGTGCAAGAGAAAGAATAAAATATATTTATATATATTTATACGATAAAAATAACTGCTATATTGACTTTAGAAATGATATATGATATATACTATATAAATAATATTACGCAATGCGATAATAAGGTGGGAATGCTATTGCAAATAGGTTTAAGAGTAGTATATAATAAATATATAAGACAAATGAAATCACTCTATCCTTATATGTGGTATTACCTGCCGTAAGTAAAAAGGGGAAGAGTATGGGGAATTTAAAAGAATATTCAAAAGAAATAAAAGAAACAGCAGCCAATCTTAGAATTATAGATGACGCACTGTTTAGATTGATGGGAGAAAAGCCGGGTGTATGTGAAGAAATATTAAGAACACTTCTTGATATGCCACATTTACAGGTTGTGAAGGTTTCTGTACAGAGTGTGGTTCAGAGCTTTCAAAGAGAAATAACATTAGACGCGTTATGCATGACACAAGATGGAAGATATTGCAATGTTGAGGTGCAGAAGGGAAATTCCAATGATGATATCAGAAGGACAAGATTTCATGCGGCAGCGTTGACAGCAAAATATACACCTAAAGGTGCTGATTTTAAGAATATTCCAGATGTTACAATTGTATATATATCTGAGTATGATGTCTTAAAGAATAATCAGACAGTGACGCATGTAACAAGGTGTATGAAGAATGATGAAAGTTACGTTCCAGTGAAAGATGGAGAAGATATAATATTTGCAAACACTTGTGTTAATGATGGCTCGGACAAATCAGAACTATTGCAGTTAATGCTTAATAAAGAAGCGTTTTATAATGATAAGTTTCCACAAATTAGCAATGCGATAAGCTATTTCAAGGAGACAGAAGGAGGTCAGAGTGAAATGTGCAAGATAGTAGAAGATTATGCTAAAGAATATGCAAAGAATTCAATACAGGAAGCAATAGAAGCGAAGAAACTGGCAGATGAAGCAAAGAAACTGGCAGATGAAGCAAAGAAACTTGCTGAAGAAGAAAAACGAAAAGCTGAAGAAGAAAAACGAAAAGCTGATGAAGCGGAGAGCAGAGCTGGCAAAGCAATTGAAAGAAATTATAGATTAATAGTGAATATCCTATCAGGAAGAACATATGAGGAAGCGGCAGACATGTTAGGGATATCGATAGAAGATGTGAAAGAAGCAGAAGCAGCGATAAAGGCTATTGATAAATAATTAGTATCTGTAGTTGCAATGATGAGTTCTTTCGGACCGATTGTTGCACTTGATAATCTTGGAAGTACATTGCAGAACACATTTGCAACAGGAAACAGAGTGTTGGATATTCTTGATGAACAGCCGGTAACTAAGGATATCACAGGTTGTGAGGAAGTTGAATTTAATGGTGCAGCTACTGAAAATGTTACATTCTAATATGGTGAGGAAACTATAATTTCTGATGTATCAATTCCGGTTCTAAAAGGAAGCATTATTGGAATTTCAGGAAGAAGCGGAAGCGGTAAATCAACAATTGCAAAGCTTGACGCAACAGATGAGAAGATAATTGAGGTGTGCAAAAAGGCTTCAGTACACGATTTCATATCAAAGCTTCCTGATGGATACGACACTAATGTCGGTGAACTGGGAGATATGTTATCAGGCGGAGAGAAGCAGAGAATCGGGCTTGCTAAAGCATTTTACATGACGCGCCATTCGTGCTTCTTGATGAGCCGACAAGTAATAAAGTCGAGACAGAATAAACTTGCAAAATGTATCTTAAAGGGGCAAAATATACTCGTATTATTTCATTGATTAAAGGTAAGAAAGAAGGATAGATATGGGACACGAACTTACTAAGAATGATATCAAAAAGATGGAAGAAGAGATTGAGTACAGGATACATGAGGTAAGAAAGGCTGCACTTGATGATGTCAAGGAGACAAGGGCTCAGGGGGATTTAAGTGAGAATTTCGAGTATCATGCAGCGAAAAGATTTAAGAATAAGAATGAAAGCAGAATAAGATATCTGCAGAGAACGATTAAGAATGCGACTGTTATTGATGATTCATCAGCAGATGATGAGGTTGGCGTTAATAATACGGTTGAGGTATTGTATGAGGATGATGAAAGTACTGAGACTATTAAAATTGTTACTACAATCAGAGCTGATTCATTAAGCGGTATGATCAGCATAGAGTCGCCTCTTGGCAAGGCTCTTCTTGGGCATAAGAAAGGTGACAGGGTGCTTGTACAGGTTAATCCACAGGTTGAATATTATGTTGTTATCAAGAGTATATCTAATACTGATGATTCTGATGATAGTATAACAAGTTATTAATAAATAAAAAAATATATTATTGAGTTGACATAATGGCGGCATACTTATATAATCTTAGTATACATTTGTTTGCGTAAGATTATTATAAGGGGTGCCGCTTTTGCAGTTTAATGAAGCACAGATTCAGGCTATACAACATAATACAGGACCGTGCATGGTAATTGCAGGACCGGGTTCTGGAAAGACCACGGTTCTTACACACAGGGTAAGATATCTGATTGAGAGGTACGGCGTTAATCCATCAGATATTCTTGTTATTACATTTACTAAGGCTGCTGCTGAACAGATGAAGCTTAAGTTTAAGGGGTTGTCAGAGGGCAGAAACTCTGCAGTGACGTTTGGCACATTTCATGCAGTATTTTTTACAATACTTAAGGCAGCATATAATTATTCTGCACACTGTATTATTAAGCCGCAGATACAGCATGAATTCGTGAAAGACCAGATGTGCAGGCTTGAACTGGAGTATGATGATGAGAAGGAAGCTGTAGCTGGTGTTTTATCTGAGATAAGCTGTGTTAAGGGTGAAGCTGTTAATATAGATGAATATGAGAGCAGATGTATTCCACCACAGAGTTTTAGAATAATGTATAGGGCATATGATGATATGCTTGTAAGAAAACATCTGATTGATTTTGATGATATGATTGTACAGTGCCGCGAGCTTCTGATGCAGAGAGAAGATTACAGGAGAGCGTGGCAGAATAAGTATAAGTACATTCTGATAGATGAATTTCAGGATATTAATAAGGCACAGTTTGATGTCGTGAGGATTCTTGCTGATGAATACAGAAATCTTTTTGTGGTGGGGGATGATGACCAGAGTATATATGGATTCAGGGGTTCTGCTCCACAGATAATGTTAGATTTCAATAAGTATTATAGTGATGCAGTAAGAATTGACATGTGTATTAATTACAGGTCAACTGGTAATATTGTGCTTGCTTCAAGGGCTGTAGCAGAGGAGAATGAGCATCGTTATTATAAAGATATAACGACGTACAATTCACAAGGAGATACTGTTTCTGTATATGAATTCAATAGTCTGAATGATGAGAAAGCATTTGCTGCATCTGAGATAAGAAGACTCATTAACAGCGGAATAGCAGCTGATGACATTGCTGTGTTATCAAGAACTAATGTAATTGGGAATATGTATATGTCAAGGCTTGAAAGTGATGGGATTCCATGCTGCGATTATTCAGTAGTACAGGATATATATGAGCACTGGATAAGTAAGGATATTCTTACATATATAAGGATAGCACTTGGCAGCAGGGAAAGAATAGACTTTCTGCGGATTATTAATAAGCCACTCCGATATATAAGCCGTTCATATATTACACAGCCGGCAGATATTAATGCATTGAAGAGAGGCTATGAGGGGAATGAACAGATGAGTAAACAGGTAGAAAAACTGGTGTCTGATATTAGTATGATAAAAAGTATGTCTCCATTTGCAGCTGTTAATTATATAAGAAAGGGTGTTGGTTATGATGAGTATATAAGGAATTATATATATGAACACAAGGCTGATAAGGAAGAATTATATAATGTGCTTGATGAACTGGCACACAGGGCTTCACAGTATATGAGTCTGTCACAATGGCTTGATGGTATTGCAGAATACATCAGGCAGTGCGATAAAGACAGACAGAATAATACAGCAGACGGTGTGCATATGCTTACAATGCACGGCTCTAAAGGTCTTGAATATAAGATTGTACTGGTAATGGATGTCTGTGAGGGAATAATACCGTATAATAAGGCGGTTTTAGATGAGCAGATTGAAGAGGAGAGGAGACTTTTTTATGTTGCGATGACGAGGGCGAAAGAAAAGTTGTATCTTCTGTATCCCAAGCAGAGGTACAACAAAGATACAACCCGTTCACGCTTTATAGAAGAGCTTCTTACTGCTCGTTATCCTCTTCTTCGTACAGATCTTCATACTCCATAGCATCTAATTCTTCGTCAAATGCTTCAGATACAAGCTCATATTCTTCATCAGATTCAATATTCTCAAGTACAGGTTCGTTGTCGCCTTCAACCTTGTATCTGTAAAGATATACCTCATCGTTGTCTGCAGCTTCACCCTCAAGTGGAAGAAGTGCGATATAGTCGTTATCTCCAGCAGGGAATATGCGTATTATTGCACATTCACATTCTGTGTTATCGTCAAGCATAAGAGTTACTGTGTTATATTCCTGATTATTATTCTCCATAATGTCTCCGTTCTGCCAGTAATGGCTTTAGTATTTTCTCTACTCTAACAAATATTATGTATAAAAGCAATGAAAATAATGAAAATAAAGAAAAAACACTTGCTATTTTATTATGTAAGGTGTATATTATGTATAAGTTAATAATTTAAGTCAAAGGGGACGATTTTAGCAACAACGCTAGGATTGTCCCCTTTTTGGTTAAATTAATAGCATTTACAACGAATATTATAATCTGGAGGTTCACGCCATGGATAAAATCGATAAGAAGATAATTACATTATTACAGCAGAATGCAAGAATGCCATTAAAGGCACTCGCCGAGAATGTTTTCCTTTCATCACCGGCTGTTTCAGCAAGAATTGAGAGACTTGAGAAGGAAGAGATTATTGAAGGATATGAAGTTAAGATTAATCAGTTAAAGCTGGGATATCATATAACAGCATTTATTAATCTTGAAGTTGCTCCTGTGCAGAAACCGGATTTCTATCCATTTATCAAGTCATGCCCTAATGTTGTTGAATGTAACTGTGTAACAGGCAATTATTCAATGCTATTAAAAGTTATGTTCCCAAGTACCATGGAACTTGATACATTTATCGGCCAGCTTCAGAAGTTCGGAAGAACAAGTACACAGATTGTGTTCTCAACACCTGTTGCTCCAAGAGGTATTGATGTTAATCAGGAGATGCCTACAGATAATTAAATTCATCAAAAGTTCATAATTATTTAACCTATTAACACTGTCAGACACTTGCTGTTCTGGCAGTGTTTTTGTTATAATTATCTGAGTTTAAATTTCGTGTTACGAGGAGGTATTATGAGTAAGGCTTCAGATATATTAGATAATGTAAGTAAGGTGATTGTGGGAAAAAGAAATGTTTCAGAACTTGTTCTGACAAGTATTATTGCTGGTGGACATGTTCTTCTTGAAGAAGTTCCGGGTACAGGCAAGACTATGATGGCGAAAGCATTTGCAAAGAGCATTGATGGACAATTTTCAAGAATTCAGTTTACACCAGATCTGCTTCCTTCAGATATTACAGGTGTGCATGTGTTTAACCAGAAAGATGGTGAATTCGTATTCAGAAGAGGTCCGGTATTCGCTAATGTTATTCTTGCAGATGAGATTAACAGGGCAACACCTAGAACACAGTCAGCATTGCTTGAATGTATGGAGGAACATCAGGTTACTGTGGATGGTGAATATTCTAAGTTAGAAGAACCATTTGTTGTAATTGCAACACAGAATCCTATTGAGACAGCAGGAACTTATCAGCTTCCTGAGGCACAGCTTGACAGATTCCTTATGAAGATTAACATGGGTTATCCAGAGAAAGATGATGAGGTACTTATTCTTAACAGATTCTTAAAAGAAGATCCTTCTAAAGAACTTTCAACAGTTGCGACATGTGAAGATATTGTTGCAATGAAAGAAGATGTGAAAAATGTATATGTTCACCCAGTGCTTATTGATTATATTGTTGAACTGGCAAGGATGACAAGACAGCAGGATAATGTATCAATCGGTGTAAGCCCGAGAGGAACTCTTGGTATGCTCAATGCGGCGAGAGCATATGCGTATGTTGCAGGCAGAGATTATGTTGTACCAGAGGACATCAAGATACTTGCACCTGTAGTATGGGCACACAGAATTGTGTTACAGACAGGTTACATGAATATGGATAATAAAGAACAGATTATAGAACATGTTGTTAATAACACAGCAGTTCCTACTGAAGATTGGAAAAGATAATGAATGTATTATTGATGCTTATTGGTGTACTTATAGTATATCTGGCAATTAAGCTTGTATTTCGTTATAACTGGAATAAGGGGCTGGGTGTCGCTCTTGAATTTGAGAAAAAGCATGTTGTAAATGGCGAAACAGTTAATGTTGTTGAGGTTATATCCAACGAAAAACGTCTGCCGCTGCCATGTGTGAATCTTAAGTTTCAGGTGGACAGGGAACTTGAATTTCCTGGAACAGATACTAATTCAAGTGTGTCAGACCTTACATACCGCAATGATGTGTTCTCATTTCTGGCTAATCAGAGAATTACAAGAAGAATTCCTGTTAAATGCAATCACAGAGGTGTGTTCAAAATATCAGGCGTACAGCTTACATTTGCCGGACCATTTATGAATGAGATTAATGTTCTCAAAGTGGGTAGTACCTGTGAGATAACAGTTTATCCTAAGACTGTGGATAGTAAGAGATTCAGCTTTATAAGAAGCAGAATATCAGGAGAAGCAGAACGTAAGAAATATATGCTTGAAGATCCATTTGTGTTCAGAGGAATAAGAGATTATACAAGCAACGACAGCCTAAAGAATGTGAACTGGAAGGCAACAGCGAGAACAGGTAATCTGTGTGTTAATGAATATAATGAGTCAGTCAGCCGTAATGTATGTATTCTTCTTAATCTTGAGGATGATGGAATGCTTACATATGATTCGGTTAATGAAGAAGCAATAAGTCTTGCAGCTTCTGTGGCGGAAGAATTCATCAGACAGGGAATTAATGTTTCTCTTATTAGTAATGCATGTGATGTTGACACAAAGGAAGCAGTTGGTATAAGAGAAGGAGCAGGAGTTGGACATCTTGGAAGTATTAATACTGTACTTGCAAGAATGGATTTAAAGCTTGAAAAAGAAGAGTTTGCAGCGCTTATTAACAGAACATTTATAGAAAATGTTTCTGTCCAGAGTAGTGACAACAGTGTATATGTTGTTATATCAGCGAGCAGAAGAAAGAAGCTGCAGCAGACTATGCAGAAGTTTGAGAAAAAGTATGGACAGGTTATATGGATTGTTCCATATATGACTGGTGGAGAATACAGCCTTGATTATTGTGGTATCAGACCAGAGGGCTGGGAAGTGAAATAAGTTTATCAGGAGATAACATATGAATGAGTCGGGACAAGTTTATAATTATAATAAACTGAGAACACTAAGAACATTGACAGATATAATAAGCCAGTGTATTGTAGCGTTCGCATTTTCTGCATTTGTTATATTGGGACTTACGAATAAATCTGACAGTTATATTATTGCAACACTGCTTATGGCAGTTCCGGTTATTATAACTTATGCGGCAAGAAAGAATATACATAAGAATTTTCTATTTATGCTGATTCATGCTGCTTTGCTTATAACAGCCATTATAATTGGTAATGGAGATGCAGAGTCTACAGCATATTTTGTAAGTGTACTTGCTGTGTGTATAAGGTCTGTAAGCATAAGAGTGGCTAATGCAAGAAAAACTGAATATATGAATGAACCGCTTTATGGGAATCAGTTTGCTGATGTAACTCAGGAAGACAAGAAAGCTGCCTTGCAGGCAGGAGAGAGAATGTCACCTCTGTATTGTCTGGTTATGGTCGCAGGAAGTCTTTATGGCGGTTCAGCAGGCAACAGACTGCTTGTTAACTATGAAACAGTATTATTTGTGCTGTTTGTTCTGCTTGCTTTTCTTGCTAACCAGTTAAAAGAGCTTAATTCTCTGTTTATAAGTAATGCTGGCAAATCAGAATTTCCTGCTGAGAGAATTACAGGAATTAACATGATAATGGTCATGGTTGTGTCAGGACTTATGATTCTTGGCATGATTCTGTTCTATAGTGGGGATTATGGCAATATATTTACACTGATTGGTTCAGGTTTTGTAGCAGTTGTAAGGATAGTGCTGAAGCTGTTCTTAAGACTTATAAGAGAGAAAGAAGAAGTCTCTACGATGCCCGAAGATTCCGTGAATCCAGTCACTGATGATGATGTGGTAAAGGGAGATAACGACCTTGCATTTACTGATAATCCTGTTATGAGTGCATTATTTACAGCATTTGCAATAGTTCTTGTAATTGCACTTGTTGTATTTATTGTCTATATGATTATCAGATATGCCAAGAATTTCAAAAAGTCACAGGATAATAATGGTGATGAGATTGAATTCATTGGCAATGACAGAAGAACAGAAGCAAGGATAAAGAGACGTCAGAGAGCAGAAGAAGCTAAGAATATGCCTGTTAATATGCAGTACAGGAAGGCATTCAGAAAAGCAGCAATAAAATCATCAAAGGCAGCCAGGGATTCGGATGGTAAATCACTTGAAAATATGCAGCCACAGGATATAACAATAAACAGAATAACTGACGATGCTGATGCTGCAGACAGAATTACAGCAAGTTATGAGAAAGCAAGATATTCTGATAAGAATATTTCCAAAGAAGAACTTGAATTTATGCTTGACTTTATAAAAAATGACAAGTATAATAAGCGTACATAATAAGTAAATGCTGTGAAGAGGACTATTAGATAGGAACCAGAGTCAGAGAACTGCCGGGTGGTGCGAGGCAGTCGAAGGAACTTATTGAACTCGCCTTGGAGCTGCTACCTGAAATCATTATGAGAAGTAGGAGTAGCCGGAAGCCAACCGTTATAGTGGACAGAATATAATGCAGCACATTTGTTGTACGTATTCAGTGAGTGCATAGCATAGCTATGAAGAAGAGTGGTAACGCGTGAGATTTATCTTTCGTCTCTTTGGGTAGAATTGCCCATGGACGAAAGATTTTTTTATGCTTATCTTTAAGAAAGCCTTTACTTATTAACAATACATATTTATATTTTCAGGAGGTTTTAGGAATGTTTGATTACAGACAGTATGAAAGAGGCTATTTTATGCCACCAGTTAAGTGCAATGACTGGGTTAACAAGGAGTATGTTGATAAGGCACCAATCTGGTGTTCGGTTGATTTAAGAGATGGTAACCAGGCTCTTGTTGAACCTATGAGTCTTGATGAAAAGCTTGAATTCTTCCAGATGTTAGTTGAAGTTGGATTTAAAGAAATTGAAATTGGTTTCCCTGCAGCTTCTGAGACAGAATATGAGTTCTGCCGTACACTTATTGAGAAGAATATGATTCCTGATGATGTTACAATCCAGGTTCTTACCCAGGCAAGACCACATATTATTAAGAAGACATTTGAAGCCGTAAAGGGTGCTCCGAGAGCAATAGTTCATGTATACAATTCTACTTCATTAGCACAGAGAGAACAGGTATTCAAGAAGTCTAAGGAAGAAGTTAAGCAGATTGCTATTGAAGGTGCTAAGTTATTAAAGGAACTTGCTGAAGCTGATGGAGGAAACTTCCTTTTTGAATACAGTCCGGAGAGCTTTACAGGAACAGAACCAGAGTATGCACTTGATGTATGCAACGCTGTTGTTGATATCTGGCAGCCAACACCTGATAAGAAATGTATCATCAATCTTCCTGCTACAGTTGAGATGTCACTTCCACATGTATTTGCAAGCCAGATTGAATATATGTCTAAGTACATGCACAACAGAGAGAATGTTATTATTTCTCTTCATCCACATAATGACCGTTCGACAGGTGTTGCTGATGCAGAGTTAGGACTTCTTGCAGGAGCAGACAGAATTGAGGGAACACTTTTTGGTAATGGTGAGAGAACAGGTAATGTAGATATTATTACACTTGCGATGAATATGTATATGCAGGGTGTTAATCCTGAACTCAATCTTTCTGATATGCCACATCTTGCAGAAGTATTTGAAAGACTTACACAGATGAAGATTGATGACCGTCATCCATGGTGCGGTAAGCTTGTATTTGCAGCTTTCTCAGGTTCACATCAGGATGCTATATCTAAGGGAATGCATTACAGAATTGAAAATGATCCTAATAAATGGACAGTTCCATATCTTCCAATTAATCCAGAAGATGTAGGACGTACATATGATTCAGATGTTATAAGAATTAACAGCCAGTCTGGTAAGGGTGGTGTTGCTTATGTTCTTGAACATAACTATGGAATGGTTGTTCCTAAGGCTATGAGAGAAGATCTGGGTTATGCTGTTAAAGACGTATCAGATGTTAATCATAAGGAGCTTTCAGCAGATGAAGTGCTTGAGATATTTGAGAAGAGATATAAGAAATATACACCAGTATTCAAGATTTCTGAAGTGCATTTCAAGCAGATTAATGGAATCCAGACTGTTGTGACTATTGATGAGAATGGTAAGAAATGCAATGTTGAAGATGGCGGTAATGGTCGTCTTGATGCTGTAAGTAATGCTCTTGCCAGTCACTTTGGAAAGCCTTGTGATATCTTCTGTTATGAAGAACATTCATTAAAGAAGGGCTCTGATTCTAGTGCCATTGCATATGTTGGTATTACAGGAGAGGATGGAAAGAATTACTTTGGTATTGGTATTGACCATGATATCATCAGAGCTTCTATTGATGCGTTAGAGTCAGCTATGAACAGAAGCCTTGAAGCATAATATTTAAATTGAATAATGTGTAATATAACCCATGTCCGGAACGTATACTAGAATGATACTGATTCAGGATATGGGTTGTTTTATTTATGTAGAATTAAAAAATCCCCCTCAAAGGGGGAAGCGGTACTATAGTACTAATGCTATTATACGCTCAGAGGGGAAAAGAAATATAGTTAAGGGGAAACTGTTGATTTAGACATTTTTGGAGGGATAGTAATGTTTTTTAGAAAACTATTAAGTAGTTTGAATGCAAAGGTTAAGAAAACTGCAGTTGGTGTTCTTTCAGTTGCAATGGTTGCAGGTTCTGTGTTTGCCGGTACATCTTTAAAAGCTGGTGCATACTCGAAAACACAGGATGTCCTTAATGAATTATTAGGAGCAGCAAAACCTTATGGTGTAGTTGCTGAAGAATTTAAGAATAGTAATCACAATCAGACATGTTTCGCGACTAACAAGCTTGTAATAACAGATCAGTGGATGAGTGCATGGCTTGATATGAGCGTTGGAACAACATATATCAAGAGTTTTGATAATTCTGGTTCATCAGAAGTTAATGTGGATAGAAATGCATTTAATAATCTTGTACTTGGAACTGATTATGATTATGAACCCAGAGAGAATAAATATTATATTAAAGATTCTGACGGAAAAAGAACAGGTGCTGTTATTAATGTTGCTAACTGCAAGGATACAATCAATGTTTATTATGCAGAGGATTATATGGATGTAACTGCAGCACTTGATAATGTATACGATAATTTCAAGGCGTATGCAGATACACCAGATTCGGAGGCTGATATAGTTATTGGTGCTTATGATGATAGAAAGATTGATCTTGCTTCATTTAAGAATAAGCAGATTGTAGTGGTAAATATGTATGCTAATAATTATATTGACTGGCAGGGAAAAGAAGTTTCATCTTATTATGGAGAAGGACAGCTCAACATAACAAATAAAGCACAGGGACAGTTTGTTATCATTAATTTGCTTGGCGGTGATGGTGATGCAGACATTAAAAGATTCAGCATTAATGGAAAGAATACAGGCGGATTAACAGATGTTGATGTATCAGACACGGTTATTTTCAATGCTGTTAATGTAACTGGTAATATTAATATGGGTGAGGTATGTGGTATAGTTGTTGCACCGAAAGCGGATGTTACTTTAACATCTACATGTAATGGAAGAGCAATTTCTAAGTCATTTGTTAATGTCAATGGACAAATGCATTTTATATCAGATAATCAACAGCAGGAGACGACACAAAAGGAAACAACATCTGTAGCACAGTCTTCATCAGAAACAACAAAGTCAGAAGAGACAACAACTGTACAGGAGACAACAAAGTCGAACGAGACAACAGTTGCACAGGAGACAACAAAGACGGACGAGACAACAGCTGCACAGGAGACAACAAAGTCGAACGAGACAACGGTTGCACAGGAGACAACAAAGACGGACGAGACAACAGCTGCACAGGAGACAACAAAGTCGAACGAGACAACGGTTGCACAGGAGACAACAAAGTCAAACGAGACAACAGTTGCACAGGAGGCAACAAAGTCGAATGAGACAACAGTTGCACAGGAGACAACAATGTCGAATGAGACAACAACTGCACAGGAGACAACAAAGTCAAACGAGACAACGGCTGCACAGGAGACAACAAAGTCGAATGAGACAACAGTTGATGCAGGTAGGGAAACTAAGCCGACAAAACCAGAATCAAACGAAACAACAGCTGTTAGTGAGACGACAAGGTCAAATGAAACAACAGTTGATTCTAACAAACAGACAAAAGAACATACAACCTCATCAACACAGGTTACAAAGAAGACTGGTGAAGTTGCAGGAGATGAAGAATTGGTTACGGGAAAAGAGGATGAGACTGTTGGTGGCTCAAGAGTCAGAAAAACTGGTGAAGTTGCGGCTGATGAAGAGGTTGTAAAGACTGGTGACAATAATCATGTATGGGTATATATTGTGATTCTTGTAGCAGCAGCTGTTATTTCTGGAACTGTTATTGTGATAAGCAAAAAGAGCAATAAAAGATAATAAATGTTAATGATATCAGAGAGGCACAGCAGTAATGTTGTGCCTTTTTTATTGGGGTGGTATTGAAGCACTCTGCTTTTTTATGCTATAATGCAATATGTATGAGTCGAAGTAGGCTTTGAACACAAAATACAGTGAAGAACAAGGAGATGGAAGTTTTATGAAACATTTGATACTTGCATCGGGTTCACCAAGACGAAGAGAATTAATGAGTCAGGTAGGACTTGATTTTACTGTTGTTACAAGTGATGCAGATGAGAATATTAAAGAGATGGAGCCTGAAGATTATGTAAGAGAATTATCTTCTATTAAGGCACAGTCTGTATTAGAGCAATATGCAGATAAAGATAATTCTGTAATCGTTATAGGTGCAGATACTATTGTTTATCATAAAGGAGAGATTCTTACCAAGCCTAAGGATGAAGAGGATGCATTCAGAATTCTTAAGTCTTTAGAAGGTCAGATACATCAGGTGTATACAGGTGTAACTATATGCAGCACACATAAGAATGTAAGTTTTTATGAAAAGACTGATGTGTGGGTATATGATATGACTGATGAGGAAATCAGGGATTACATAAGCACAGGAGAGCCTATGGATAAGGCTGGTGCATATGGTATTCAGGGTAAATTTGCAGCATACATTAAGGGTATTGAAGGCGACTATAATAACGTTGTCGGTCTGCCTGTTGCAAGACTTGTACATGAGCTTAAAACATTTTAAGGAGAAAATATATGGTTAAATTCGTAGCAAGTGACCTTGATGGGACATTGCTTCTTAACGGAGCACAGAGCGTCGACGAATCTGCTATACAGTATATCAATAAACTTGTTGACAAAGGCGTTATATTTGCACCGGCTAGTGGCAGGCAGATAACGAGTCTTAAGAGACTTTTTGGGGCTGTCAGTGATAAGCTTGCATATATTGCAGAGAATGGTGCACTTGTGGAATATAAGGGTGAAACTATTGGGAAGACTCCGATGGATAGGAAGCTTGCGTTAGAGATAATTGAGGATGTAATTGAACAGCCCAATTGTGAGGTGCTTGTATCAGGAGAACATACGGCATATATTAAGCCTAAGTCAGAAGAATATTATTACAGAATGACTAAGGTGGTCAATTACCATACTACATTAGTTGATAAGTTCACAGACATTGACGAGGATATATTAAAGATTGCTGTGTGTGATATGACAGGAATTAAGAATTCCAAGGAGCATTTTATTAACAAATGGAGTGATAAGGCTTCAGTACTTGTATCGGGAGAACTTTACTTAGACCTTATGGACACTAATGTTAATAAAGGTAGAGGAATTGAGCAGATAGAGAAATATTTCAGCTTAAAACCCGAAGAATGTATGGCATTTGGTGACAACTATAATGATATTGCAATGCTTGACAGGGTGTATTACTCATATGTTATGGAGAAAGCTGTAGATGATGTTAAGAAACATGGGCGTTTCGTAACGGGATGGGTAGAAGGAACATTAAGAGAGCAATTTAAAGAGATAAGATAAGGAGATTTAAGTTATGGATAAACATATCGATGAGTGTGCGAAGGTGTTTTTAAGAGATCAGAAACAGCTTTTCGATGAGCCTGTTGCATATGATTTAGAGGAAGCTAAGGAATTCTTAGAGGACTGTATGGCGGTATACTGCAAGGATATTAAAGAATTAAGAGAAGTGATGGATGATGAGGGAATGGATGTATCTGACTTAAGCAATGATGAGCTTCTTGAGCAGTTAGAAGTGTTCAGGCTTGATAATGGCGGATATTTCTTCGTGGAAGGATAGTACAGATGCGTATAAATGTTGTATGTGTAGGCAAGATTAAGGAAAAGTTTTATACCCATGCAGTTGAAGAGTATTCTAAGAGACTTTCAAGATACTGTAAGCTTGATATTGTTGAACTACCTGATGAGAAAACACCAGATAATGCAAGTGATATAGTCAATGAACAGATTAAGAATAAGGAAGGGGAGAGAATCCTTTCTGTCATTAAAGATGATGCTTATGTATGTGCACTTGCAATAGAAGGAAAAATGCTTGATTCTGTTGAACTATCAGAAAAGATTGACAGACTTGGAATAGAAGGAACAAGTAACATAACATTTGTAATAGGAGGCTCTTTGGGACTTGCAGATGCAGTACTTAAGAGAGCTGATTATAAGCTGAGTTTTTCAAAGATGACATTTCCACACCAGCTTATGAGAGTTATTCTTTTGGAACAGATATACAGGGCTTATAGGATTATGAAGAATGAGCCATATCACAAATAATTAAAGAGGATAGAATATGAAAAGAAGAAAAAAACCATTTATTATATTAGCAGTTATTCTTGTTGTAGTTCTGTTAGTTGCAGGATATATTAAGTTCTTTAATGGAAGTCTGATATATTTTACAACAGGAATGAAGAACGGTGAGCTTATTAAGACAGCAGGACAGAAGATAACTTATACATGCGAGGCAGATATTCTCATGTCTGATGTGAAGAAGGAATATGAGGAAATGTTTGGCAGTAATATATGGAGAGAGAAAATTGGTGATGCTGATTTTGAAAGCTATATTAAGGACCAGATTAAGAGTAAGTTAATGCGCGTCAAGGCTATGAATGTTAAGGCTAAGGAACGCGGTGTTGTGCTTGGAAGAGAAGAAAAAGATTCTGTGGGTAAGGCTGTTGATGCATTTTACAATGAATTAACAGAATCGCAGATAAGCAGTACAGGAATAACTAAGGATAAACTGAATACAATGTTTACTGAATTTGCAATAGCACAGAAACTCTACGATGATCTTACTTCCAGCATGGATATTGAAGTAAGTGCAGATGAGGCAAGAGTTATTGATATCCAGTATATTGTATCAGATTCAGAGGAAGATATTAATAAAGCATATAATCTTGTGAATTCAGGAAGTTCATTCTTTGCTGTTGCCAAGGAGTACAATGCGGATGGCGAATATGAGTACGAACTGAAACGTGGCGAGATGGATGCAGCATTTGAAAAAGCAGCATTCAATCTGTCTACTGGTGAGATGAGCAGTATAGTTGAGGCAGCAGGCAGATATTACATTATAAGATGTACATCGGATAATGATAAGGCTAAGACCGAGGTTAATAAGTCTGCAATTCTTGAAAAGAGAAAGTTAGAGCAGTTTAATGCTGATTTTGAGAAATATGAAGCTGGTATATATATGGAATTTAATAATAGCGAATGGAAGAAATTAAGTATTCAGGATGCGTATACGTTGGGAAGCAGCTTTGAGGATACTTTCAATGCGTATTTTGGAAAGTAAAGAGGAGAGTAATTAATAATGGCAGCTAATAAATATGATGCTAACAGTATATCAATACTGGAGGGCCTTGAAGCGGTAAGAATGAGACCTGGTATGTATATTGGAAGTGTCGGAACAAAAGGTCTTAATCATCTTATATATGAGATTGCGGATAATTCAGTGGATGAACATCTTGCGGGTTTTTGTACACAGATAAATGTAACTCTTAATGATGATGGAACAGCAACTATCAAGGATAATGGACGAGGTATTCCTATCGGAATCCATCCTAAAGCCGGAATACCTGCGGTTGAGGTTGTATTTACAGTACTTCATGCAGGTGGCAAGTTCGGAGATGGCGGATATAAGATATCTGGAGGACTTCACGGCGTTGGTGCATCTGTAGTTAATGCACTTTCTGTATGGCTTGAGGTCGAGATAAGAGTTGATGGTGGTGTGTACAAGCAAAGATACGAGCGTGGAAAAGCAACAGCGCCGCTTGAAAAGATTGGTACATGCAGAAAAAATGATACTGGTACAACTGTTACATTTCTTCCTGATGGAGAAATATTTGAAAAGACAAGATTCAAAGCAGACTCGATAAAGAGCAGACTTCATGAGACTGCATATCTTAATCCGGGGCTTACAATTGAGTTTGAAGATAAGAGAAAGGGCAGCGAGGATAAGGAAACTTTCCATGAGCCTGACGGACTTAAGGCATATATCAAAGACCTTAACAATGGCAAAGAGACAGTATGCGATATCGTCTACTTTAAGAAGAAGCAGGAAGATATTGAGGTTGAAGTAGCATTTCAGTTTGTTAATGAATTTGAGGAAAATATTCTTGGCTTCTGTAATAACATATACACTCAGGAGGGTGGAACGCATATTACAGGCTTTAAGACCAAGTTTACAATGATTATCAACCAGTATGCGAGAGAACTTGGCATCTTAAAGGATAAGGATGCGAATTTTACAGGTCTTGATGTAAGAAATGGTATGACTGCAGTTGTTGCAGTTAAGCACCCTGCACCAAGATTTGAGGGACAGACCAAGACCAAGCTTGATAATCCGGATGCTGGTACAGTTGTTGCAAATGTAACAGGAGACGAGGTACAGCTTTATTTCGACAGACATTTGGATGACCTTAACGCTGTAATTGCATGTGCTGAAAAATCTGCGAAGATACGAAAAGCAGAAGAAAAGGCTAAGACAAATATGCTTACAAAGCAGAAGTTCTCTATAGACAGCAACGGAAAGCTTGCCAACTGTGAGAGCAAGAATCCGGAGGAATGTGAGGTGTTCATTGTTGAGGGAGATTCAGCTGGAGGTTCAGCAAAGACTGCAAGAAACAGAAGAACTCAGGCAATTCTTCCAATCAGAGGTAAGATTCTTAATGTTGAAAAGGCAAGTATTGATAAGGTACTTGCCAATGCCGAAATTAAGACAATGATTAATTCATTCAACTGTGGATTCTTAGAGGGCTACGGTAATGACTTTGATATTAGCAAATTAAGATATAATAAGATTATTATCATGACTGATGCCGATGTGGATGGAGCACATATTGATACACTGCTTCTTACATTTTTCTACAGATTCATGCCTGAGCTTATTAATCAGGGACATGTATATATTGCTACACCACCTCTTTATAAGGTTGTTCCTAAGAAGGGCGAGGGTGAATATCTATATGATGATAAGGCACTTGAGGATTACAGAAAGAAGCATACGTCAGGAACATTTACACTTCAGAGATACAAAGGTCTTGGAGAGATGGATCCTGACCAGCTATGGGAGACAACTCTTAATCCTGAAACAAGAATTTTAAAGCAGGTTGAGATTGAGGACGCAAGGCTTGCAACTGAGGTTACAGCGATGCTTATGGGTACAGATGTACCACCTAGAAGAGAATTTATATATACGCATGCTAATGAAGCTGAGATTGATGCGTAAAAGCTAAAGGAGTAGAAAATGGCTGAGAAGATTATAAGGACTGAGTATTCTGAGGTTATGCAGAAGTCCTATATAGATTATTCCATGAGCGTTATTACAGCAAGAGCACTTCCTGATGTAAGGGACGGTTTAAAGCCGGTACAGAGAAGAGTGCTGTATGCCATGGACCAGTTGGGGCTTAATTACGACAAGCCTCACAGAAAGTCTGCACGTATCGTTGGTGATACAATGGGTAAATACCATCCACATGGTGACAGTTCAATATATGAGACACTCGTTGTACTTTCACAGGATTTTAAGAAGGGTATGGCTCTTGTTGACGGACACGGAAACTTCGGTTCTATCGAAGGTGACGGAGCTGCCGCTATGCGATATACAGAAGCTAAGTTAAAAAAGTTCACACAGGACGTATATCTTGCTGACCTTGATAAAAATGTTGTGGATTTCGTGCCTAACTTTGATGAGACAGAAAAAGAGCCTGAGGTTCTTCCTGTAAGAGTACCTAATCTGCTTGTAAATGGTGCAGATGGTATTGCGGTTGGTATGACAACTAATATCCCTCCACACAATCTTTCAGAGGTTGTTGATGCAGTATGTGCATATATGGATAATGAGGATATCACAACAGACGAGCTTATGCAGCTCTGCCCTGGACCGGATTTTCCTACAGGCGGAATTGTAATTAATAAAAGCGAGCTTGGTGCAATATATGAGACTGGAACAGGTAAGATTAAGTTAAGAGGCAAGGTCGTATTCGATCCTGCCAAGAACCGTTCTGAGAAGGACAAGCTTGTTATTACAGAGATTCCATATACAATGATTGGTGCTAACATAGGTAAATTTATATCTGATGTAGTAAGCCTTATAGAAACTAAGAAAACTACCGATATTGTCGACATTTCCAATGAATCTTCTAAGGAAGGAATAAGAATTGTCCTTGAACTTAAGAAGAACGCTGATGTCAAGAATCTTGAAAATCTTCTTTACAAGAAGACCAAGTTGGAAGATACATTTGGCGTAAATATGCTGGCTATCGTTGATGGAAGACCTGAGACCTTAGGTATTAAGGATATAATAAAACACCACATTAATTTCCAGTATGAGCTTGCTACAAGAAAGTACACAACACTTCTTGAAAAGGAGAAGGCTAACAGGGAGATTAAGGAAGGTCTTATAAGAGCATGTGATATTATTGACCTTATTATCGAGATATTACGAGGCAGTGCTAATCTTAAGATGGCTAAGGACTGCCTTGTTAATGGTAATGTTGAGGGAATCAAGTTTAAGTCAGAGCAGTCAAAAAAGCAGGCTTCAGGTCTTGATTTCACAGAGAGACAGGCTGGCGCAATATTAGAAATGCGTCTGTACAAGCTGATTGGCCTTGAAATTCTTAATCTTCAGAAGGAATATGATGAATGTGTCAAGAAGATTGAGAAGTATGAAAAGATACTTGGCAGCAGAAAAGAGATGGCTAAGGTTATCAAGTCTGACCTTCTTAATATTAAGAAGGAATATGGTGTTGAAAGAAGAACTGTAATTGAAGACGGCGAAGCTGCTGTATTTGAGGAAAAGAAGATTCCAGAGATGGAAGTTATGTTTATTATGGACAGATTCGGATATGCAAGAACCATTGATATGGCTGCATTTGAGAGAAATAAAGATGCTGTATTTAATGAGAACAAATATGTCATTCCGGTAATGAACACAGATAAAATCTGCATATTTACTGATATGGGAGACATGCATCAGTTAAAGATAAAGGATCTGCCATTCACTAAGTTCAGAGATAAAGGCACACCGATTGATAATCTGTGTAACTATGACAGCTCTAAGGAGATAATTGTGTACATTACTCCATTTGAACGACTTAAGAATCAGAAAATGCTGTTTGTCACAAGACAGGGAATGATGAAGCTTGTAGACAGCGAAGAATTCCAGGTTTCAAAGCGTACAGTTGCATGTACGAAATTAGCAGATGATGATAAGCTAATCGGAATGTATTCTACAGACGCAAGAGTAGAAATCTATTCCAAGTTCTCACTTGATGGAGAAATCAAGGAAGAAGAGGTTGTTGAGAGTAACCAGAATGTAATTGTGCAGACAGAAGGCGGCGTATTCTTAAAGTTCCCATTAACAGACATTCCAATGAAGAAGAAGAGTGCTGTTGGCGTAAGAGGAATCAAGCTTTCAAAAGATGATTATATAGAAGATGTATTCCTGCTTACAGAAGGTGACGAGTTCACAATGGAATATAAGGGCAAGAGTATCAGCTTTGCCAAGATGAAGACGGCACACAGGGATACTAAGGGGACTAAGATAAGAGTGTGATTCTAATGGTTGGGGAGTCGAAGAAGTGCTTCACACCATCACAACTAAGGTAAGCGGTCCTAGTGGCTGTAAATGCCGCCATATACAGAGTTTATAACGGTGCTGGAAATCAAACGCGCTTCGCTTGAACGAGATTTCCAGCACCGAACTTTTATATATGGCGGCATAACACCCACACGGACAGCTTACAATTTAGTTGTGATGGTGTGAAGCACTTCTTCGACATGACCACCCTTAAAAAGTATATTTTTCTAAAATATAAATGGATAGTTAGTTAAATTGTTTTTTGATTGTCGAGACTACATTTGAAAGAATAATTTGACCAGCGAGGTCACTTTGTTAGTCAGAATATGGTATGGGATTATCCATACCATTTTTTAAATACTGGAGACATATGGCATGAAACAAAATCGGTACTTCGCGGTGGTAGTGTCTGTGAGTTAAGCGTTAGCGACAACGGCATGTAAGCTTACCGTGTGGGTGTTAATGCCGCTATATACAAAAGTTCGGTGCAGGAAATCTCGTTCAAGCGAAGCGCGTTTGATTTCCTGCACCGTAATAAACTCTGTATATGGCGGCATTTACAGCCACTAGGTCAGCTTACCTAAAGTTGGCACTAATGCTTAACTCACAGACTGTACAGCCACGAAATACTCTTACTCTTTAATTCTCTTCCATATATTTATCATAAATAGCAATAACCTTATTCATAACCTCCGGTCCCGGAGCACCAAGAGTAAGTCTCTTATCTACACAAGTCTGAAGGCTGATAGCCTCGTAGATATCTTCATCAAATACAGGGCTTACAGCCTTGTATTCTTCAAGTGAAAGGTCATCAAGTGCAATATTTTTCTCGATGCACATAAGAACAAGCTGGCCGACAATACCATGGGCTTCTCTGAAAGGAACTCCCTTTTTAACAAGGTAGTCAGCAGCATCAGTAGCATTAGTGAAGCCGTTCTTTGCTGAAGCTTCCATTCTCTTGTTGTTGAATTTCATAGTATCAATCATGCCCTTGAAAAGGCTGATGCAGCCTTTGGCTGTGTCAAATGCGTCAAATGATAATTCCTTATCCTCCTGCATATCCTTATTGTAAGCAAGAGGAATACCCTTCATTGTTGTAAGAAGACTCATAAGAGCACCATATACTCTGCCTGTCTTACCTCTTACAAGCTCTGCGATATCAGGGTTCTTCTTCTGAGGCATAATAGAGCTTCCTGTACTGAAAGCGTCATCAAGTTCGATAAATCTGTATTCGTTAGAATTCCAGATGCATATTTCCTCAGAAAAACGGCTTAAATGCATCATAATAGTTGATAATGCAGATAAGAATTCAATAAGGTAATCTCTGTCAGAAACAGAATCCATGCTGTTGAGTGTTGGTCCGTAGAAACCAAGGAGAGAAGCAGTAAGTTCTCTGTCTAATGGATAAGTTGTTCCTGCAAGTGCACCTGCACCAAGAGGACAGTAATTCATTCTTTCATATATATCGTGAAGTCTGCTTCTGTCGCGCTTGAACATTTCGAAATATGCACCGAAATGATGAGCAACAGTAACAGGCTGTGCCTTCTGAAGATGAGTAAATCCAGGCATGAATGTATGAGTGTTTTCTTTCATGATTCTTAAGATAACAGCCATAAGCTCTTTAAGCTCAGCATCAGTATTAAGAACTTCCTGTCTTGTGAAAAGTCTCATATCAAGAGCAACCTGGTCATTTCTGCTTCGTCCTGTGTGAAGTCTCTTTCCGGCATCACCGATTCTCTCAATAAGAGTAGCCTCCATAAATGTATGGATATCCTCGTATTCATCAGTGATTTCAAGCTTTCCTGATTCAATATCAGCAAGAATTCCCTTAAGACCTTCTACAATCTGCTCACTTTCGCTTTCAGGAATAATTCCCTGCTTGCCGAGCATAGTAGCATGTGCAATACTTCCTTCAATATCCTGCTTATAGAACTTCTGGTCAAATGAAATTGATGCGTTGAAGTTGTTAACAAGCTCATTAGTTTCTTTGGTGAATCGTCCACCCCATAATTTCATTTATAAATCCTCCTTGAATTAAATATCTGTATTTTCTTCATTAAAATTATCTTCTTCATCTTCAATAGAAGAGAGAAGACTGTCAGTAAGTTCATCATCAATATCAGGTGATTCAAGATTCTCGAAATCATCCATATCATCAAGAATAGAACTTTCTATATTATCATCAGACAGTTTCTTAATGTCTTTGTTAGTAAGAGACGGATCATCAAGATATTTTCTGATAACTAACGGAAAATGTGCCATATTTACTTTTCCTGCTTTAATAAAGCAGCTGGCAAGATAAATGCCAATCAATATAATAATGCAAAGTGTAGTAATAACGCAACCCAATATTAAATTAACAGGACGATATTTTAATACAACAGTGTGAGTTCCGGCACTTACGTCAACACATAACAATGCATTTTCCCAGGCATAAGTG
>OGYX01000790.1_pt1 | contig 24133 bp, 18 predicted proteins | sample 1576601 | NCBI WGS metagenome assembly OGYX01 (sample SAMEA3541561, study PRJEB24748) | human gut metagenome | biome: human gut; feature: human-associated habitat; material: faeces | place: China | collected 2012 | reverse complement strand
CCGCCATGGCCGTGCTGCAGTCCCGACTGCTGGTGCTGCGCCACGAGGAGGAAGCCAAGAAGAAGAAGGAGCTCGCCGGAGACATCAAGGCCAGCTGGGGCGACCAGATGCGCTCGTATGTGCTACATCCGTACCAGATGGTCAAGGACCTGCGCACGGGGTATGAGACCTCGCAGACCCAGGCTGTCTTCGACGGCGACATCGACGAGTTCATCGAAGCCGGCATCCGCTGGCGTCACGAACAGCGTCGCGCGGCAGCCGAGGAACAAGAAGCCTAAGCGATAGGCGGAGGGAAAACACGATGGCGCTGATCTCGCTTGAACATGTGAGCAAAGTCTATCCAAAGGGCACGCGTCCCGCATTGGATGACATCAATCTTGACATCGATCGAGGTGATTTCGTCTTTCTTGTGGGCGCGTCCGGTTCCGGCAAGACCACCTTGCTGAGCCTGCTGCTTCGCGAGGAGGAAGCCACGGATGGCGAGATCCGCGTCGCCGGCAACGATCTGCGACGCCTGTCCGCACGGCAGGTGCCGCATTATCGCCGGCAGATCGGCTTTATCTTCCAGGATTACAAGCTGCTCAACAACAAGACGGTATGGGAGAACGTCGCCTTCGCACTTGAAGTGATCGGCACAAGCCGTTCCACCATCAAATCGCTGGTGCCCAAAGTACTGCAGACGGTGGGGCTCACAGGCAAGGAAAACAACTACCCCCATGAGCTGTCCGGCGGCGAAGCGCAACGCGTCGCCATCGCAAGGGCGTATGTGAACCATCCTCAGATCCTGCTCGCCGACGAGCCTACGGGCAACCTCGACCCGACCACGTCGCTGGGCATCATGGAAGTGTTGGACGCCATCAACCGTACCGGCACCACCATCGTCATGGCCACGCACAACGAGGAAATCGTCAACTCCATGCGCAAACGTGTGGTCGAATTGCACACCGGCAAGATCGTGCGCGACGAGCAGCAGGGATCCTACGATTCCGCGCTGTATTTCCCGGACGCCGAAGTCGAGTCGAAATCGCACCAGGCATTGGGCACTTCCGATCCGAACGCGAAATACCGTCGACGGAACGCCATCGATTCAACGAACGCTCCTGACGACACCGTCGACGTGGAAGGCGCGACGCGCGCCGAAACCGTGGTGAACGCCGTGGATGTGGTCGCCGCTGCCGTCCATGACGGACAGGGGAACGACGGCATCGCCCGTCTTGCCAAATCCGTGCATTCCGGACGCACCGGCCGTTACGGCGAGGCCTTCGCGTCAGTGGAGACCACCTTGACCTGGGGCAAGGGACTGAGCCTCGAACAGATGGCCGACCAGGAACAGGCCGAGCAAACCGAACGGAACGAACAGGCCAAGACCTCCGCTGAAAATGATGCCTCCGAGACTGGTGCCGACGAAGCATCGGCGCTGTCCGCTCCGCCTGCACCGCCCGTTCCACCGACCCAAACCGAGCCTCCGACACCGCCCGAACCGCCCGTCCCGCCGGCACCGTCCGATGAAAACCCTGAGGACACCAAGGAGCACGACTGATGCGTTTTCGTTTCATCCTTTCCGAAACATGGAACAGCCTCAAGCGCAATGTTTCAATGATTATCTCCGTCATGCTGGTCACATTCATCTCCTTCCTGTTCATCGGCGTATCCGGCCTGATGCAGGCACAGATCACCGCCGCGAAGGGCGAATGGTACGACAAGGTCGAAGTGGTCGTATGGCTGTGCCCGGACGGTGCCAGCCAGGCGGCGTCCTGCTCGTCGGGCAAGGCGCCTTCCAATCAGGAGATCGTCGATCTGGAGAACGTGATCAACGAGGAAGCCGGCAACATCGTCTCCAAAATCACATATGTGAGCCGTGAGGACTTCTACAAGAACACCTTCCTCAAGCAGTATCCGAACGGCGAATACCAAGGACGCGTGCTCACCGCCGCCGACATGCAGGGGTCGCTGCGTCTGAAACTGAAGGACCCGACCAAATACCAAGTGGTATCCGAAGTGTTGAGCGGCCGCACCGGTGTCGAGGAAGTGCAGGATCAACGCAAGATCTTCGACCCGGTCTTCTCGGTGCTGAACCGTGCGACGGCGGTCACCGTGGCGCTCGCCGGCGTGATGATCCTGGTGGCCATCATGCTGACCGGCACGACGATTCGCATGAGTGCCGCCTCGCGTAAGAACGAGACCGAGATCATGCGACTGGTGGGAGCCTCGAACTGGACCATCCGCCTGCCGTTCGTGTTGGAAGGCGTGTTCGCGTCGCTGATTGGTTCGCTGCTCGCCTGCGGAACGTTGAGCGCCATGGTGAAGCTGTTCATCACGGATTGGCTGTCGAAGAGCGTGCAGTGGATGCCTCTGATCAACCAGAAGACGGTATGGCTGCTTGCACCGGCCCTTGTGGTGGGAGCCGTCGTGCTGTCGATCGTCGCGTCCAGCATCTCGCTGAGGAAGTACCTGAAGGCGTAAACCGGCGGAGTGCTGAACGAGATGTTCAGCATATTTGAAGTTTGCTGGATACAATGTCGAAATAGGTGGATTTCGGGAAGGGAATACATGTCTAGGAAAATGACGAGACAGGTGCGGCCCATCGTTGGACTGATGCTTGCTTCGGCTATGTTCTGCGCCGGCGGCGTCGCGGTCGTCGCCGCGCCGGCTCCGCAGGCGCATGCCGTGAGCATGTCGGAATACCAGGCGAAGGTGTCGAACCACGCCAAGCTGAAGTCGCAGCTTGTCGGCGTGAGCAGCGATCTCGCCGACACGATTCTGCAGTTGGCCGATTTGAACGACAACCAGATTCCTGCGGCGGTCGAGGCCGCGGAATCTGCCCAGCAGGCGGCAGAACAGGCGCAGAGCCTGGCGGAAGCGACCACGCAGCGGTTGCAAGCGGCCCAGCAGGACAAGGCGAACCTTGAGGAGCAGATCAAACAGACCGGCTCCGACTATGATGACGCCAAGGCCGCCGTCGCGCAGCTCGCCCGCGAAAGCTTCCACGGCTCCAGTACGTCGGATGTGCTGGATTTTGTCACCGATTCGACGACCGCCGACGATTTCGTCAACAAGATGCAGTCGCAGGCCGCGGTCACGCGAAGCGAATCCAACGCGGCAACCGACGCGGCGAACGAGCTGAACACGTCGATGAACCGCAAGGACCGTCTGGGCGCCATCGAACAGAAGATCACCCAGCTCAAGGAGCAGGCCGACCAGCAGGCGGCAAGCGCCCAGCAGGCGGCAAGCGAGGCCAGCGCCAAGCAGACCGCCCTGCAGAAGCTGCGTGACGAGGGCACGGCGAAACGTGAGAAGCTCGAATCGCAGAAGAGCCAGCTGACAACGCAGAGCGCCAAGGAAGCGGCGGACATCGTCGCCATGAAATCGCAGATCGATTCATGGAACAACCAGTACAACAATTCCAACAACGCCGCTGTCAACCCCAATAACAACCAGCAGCAGTCGCGTCCGAACAACAACACGAACTACAATCCCGCTCCCGCTCCCGCGCCTGCACCTGCGCCGGCTCCGACGCCCAATAACAACAATTCCGGCGGCGCCAGCGGCATGAACTATGCGGTGCCCGGCAATTGCCCGGCCGGTTCCGGATACTGCTACGGACACAACACCGGCAACACGGTCGGCGGTGCCGCGTATCCGTCCCGCCAGTGCACGCTGTGGGCATACCTGAGGCGTTCCCAGCTGAGCCTTCCGGTCGGCTCCTACATGGGCAACGGCGCCGATTGGGCCAATACCGCTCGTGGACTCGGATACCTGGTGAACAACACCCCGCATGTCGGCGCGGCGATGGTGTTCGCGCGCGGCCAAAGCGTAGGCGGACATTGGACCGCCGACTGGCAGTACGGCCACGTGGCCGTCGTGGAACGCGTGAACGCCGACGGTTCGGTCCTGATCTCCGAAGGCGGCACCGGCTTCGCGACGTTCCCGGCTTGGGAGACGATCTCCAACGCCGGAGCCTACCAGTACGTCCACTACTGACGGTTCCGTTCCAGACATGAAACCACGGCAAGCGCGCCGTCCGCATCGTCGGGCGACGCGCTTTCGTGATATGGTCGACGGAGTCGCGTTGCATACACTGATCGAAAGAACCGGGAAGGAGGTCCGACATGGCCAAGGAACAGGGAACCAAACCGATCGCGCAGAACAAGAAGGCGCGTCACGACTACGCCATCGAAGACAAGTATGAGGCCGGTCTCGTGTTGACCGGCACCGAAGTGAAGTCGCTTCGTGAAGGACGGGCGTCGCTGGCCGAATCGTTCATCACCATCGACCGTCGTGGGGAGATGTGGCTTGAGGGAGCCAACATTCCCGAATATCTCAACGGCACGTGGAACAACCACGCACCCAAACGCAAGCGCAAGCTGCTGCTGCATGCGGCGCAGATCGACAAGCTGGCCCGCCAAACCCAGGCCAAGGGATTCACCATCATTCCGCTGAGCCTGTATTTCAAAGACGGCCGTGTCAAGGTCGAGATCGCGCTCGCCCGAGGCAAGAAGGAATTCGACAAGCGCCAGTCGCTTCGCGAGGAGCAGGACAAGCGTGAGGCGCTGCGAGCCATGCGATACGCCAACAAGCAGGTGCGATAAATCGGAAAAATTCCGGTTTCACATAGTGAAAGAACGCCGATTCAGGAAAATTTTTGTAACACACCCTCTTTACGCTAGGATACGGTTCGGCTGAACAGGCCGATATGAATCCATAGGAGAGGGAACATGCAAGCAGGAAAAGCCCTGAAAACCGCCGCCGCGTTCATGTTGAGCGTGGCCATGCTCGCCACCGGCGCGGCATGCGGCACCAGCGACGACAGCGACGCCTCGGCGTCGAAATCCAGTTCGAAGTCCAGCGAACTGACCGGTTACGATGTTTCCGGCGTGAAGAAGGACGACGCGATCGCCAAAATGCTGCCGGATTATGTGACCAAGGACGGCAAGCTCACCATCGGCATGGATACGTCGTACGCGCCGGCCGAATTCCTGGCCGCGGACGGCAAGACGCCGGTCGGCTTCGACGTGGACATCGCCAAGGCGCTGGCCGGAGTGTTCGGTCTTGAGGCCGATCCGGAAACCGCGAACTTCGATTCGATTATTCCGGCCGTCGGCGCCAAGTACGACATCGGCATCTCGTCGTTCACCGTCACCAAGGAACGCCTCGAGGCGGTCGACTTCGTCAGCCACTTCAACGCCGGCTCCGCATGGGCCGTGAAGAAGGGTAACCCGAACAAGGTCGACACGTCCGATCTGTGCGGCAAGAAGGTGGCCGTGCAGACCGCCACCATGCAGGAGACCGCCGCCAACAAGATGGCCAAGCAATGCAAGGCCGACGGCAAGGCGGAGATGGACGTCATCTCCAGCAAGCTGCAGACCGATGTGACCACCAACGTCGTCACCGGCAAGGCCGACGTGTTCTACGCCGATTCGCCGGTCGCCGGCTACGCGATCGCGCAGACCGACGGCGAACTCGAAACGCTTGGCAAGACCGAAGGCATCGCCCCGGAAGGCATCGTCGTCAAGAAGGGCGACCAGCAGATGGACGAGGCCCTGCAGAAGGCCCTGCAGAAGCTCATCGACGACGGCACCTACATGAAGATCCTCAAGTACTGGGGTGTTCAGGACGGTGCCATCAGCAAGCCGGAGATCAACACCCCCGGCACCAACGAGTGAATGTTTCGGAACTTTTGCGTCCGTTAATACGCTCGTAGCAATCCGCTCTTAGGTTATGCCATAGCCACGTTTGGCTGGTTGATTTGGCTGGGTTGAAGAGAGGACTTGCCATGATGAGGAATCTGAAAGGTTGGGCGGCGCTCGCGTTGAGCGCGGCGATGGTCGTCTCGATGGGAGCCTGCGGAACCTCCGACAAAACGGATTCCCAAGCTTCCGTCGATTCGAATTCGTCGTCGACCACCGGTTACGACGTGTCCGGCGTGAAGAAGGACGAGAAGATCGCCAAGATGCTGCCGTCCTCCGTCACCAAGGACGGCAAGCTGACCGTCGGCATGGATACGTCGTACGCGCCGGCCGAGTTCCTGGCCGCGGACGGCAAGACGCCGGTCGGCTTCGACGTGGACATCGTCAAGGCGTTGGCGAAAACGTTCGGCCTCGAGGCGGATCCGCAGACGTCGAATTTCGATTCGATCATTCCATCAATCGGTTCGAAGTACGATATCGGCGTCTCGTCGTTCACCATTACCCCGGAACGCATGAAGGCCGTCGACTTCGTCAGCATGTTCAAGGCCGGTTCCACGTGGGTGGTCAAGAAGGGCAACCCAGGCAAGATCGACACGTCCGACCTGTGCGGATTGAAGATCGCGGTGCAGACCGGCACCACACAGGAGGAGGAAGTCAACAAGGGCGCCGAACAGTGCAAGGCGGACAACAAGCTTGACATCCAGATCCTGTCCAACAAGCTGCAGACCGATGTGACCACCAACGTCGTCACCGGCAAGGCCGACGTGTTCTACGCCGATTCGCCGGTCGCGGGTTATGCGATCTCCCAGACCGACGGCCAGCTTGAGGCCCTCGGTGAGGACGTCGGCGTGACCAAGGAGGCCGTGGCCATCAAGAAGGGTGATTCCGACACGGCCAAGGCGGTGCAGGCGGCCATGCAGAAGCTGATGGATGACGGCACGTACATGAAGATCCTCAAGCATTGGGGCGTCGAATCCGGCGCCGTCGACAAGGCCGAGACCAACCCGACCGATTTGGGCTGATCGGCGCACTGACGCTGCGGGCGTAGGGGCATCGGACGTATATAGATCGATGCCCCTACGCTTTTTGCCGATTAACGTCGGCGTAGCATTGCGGTTTTATCGTGTGCCTTTGGAATACTGGACGTCTGATTGGCAAATGGACGATTACCGTTCAGTGGATGGGAAGAGAATAGAAGGAGAACCCACTATGTCGTTGAAATTCAAATCGTTTGCCGCTCTCGCGCTGAGCGCGGCCATGATGTTCTCCGTCGCCGCATGCGGCACCACGGATTCCGGTGACGCCAAAAGCGACTCGAAGGCGAAGAACACCACCGTTGGTTACGATGTGAGCACCATCAAGAAGGATGACGAGCTGGCCAAGCTGGCCGCCTCCGCGAAGACCGTCAAGGACGGCGAGCTGTCCGTCGGCATGGAACTGTCCTATGCTCCGGCCGAATTCTACGCCGAAGACGGCAAGACGCCGGTCGGCTACGATGTGGACATGTCCAAGGCCATCGCCCAGACGCTGGGCCTGAAGCCGAAGATCGTCTCCTCCATGTTCGACACCATCGTCCCGTCCATCGGCTCCAAGTACGATCTGGGCATCACCGCCATGACCATCACCGAAGAGCGTCTGCAGTCCGTCGACTTCGTGAGCTACTACCGCGCCGGCTCCACGTGGGCCGTGCAGAAGGGCAACCCGAAGAAGCTCGACACCTCCGACATGTGCGGCGCGAAGATCGCAGTGCAGACCGGCACCGTCCAGGAGGACGAGGCCAACAAGATCGCCAAGGGCTGCAAGGCCGACAAGAAGGCCGAAGTGATGTCCTACAAGCGTCAGGCCGAAGCCGCCACCGCAGTGGCCACCGGTAAGGCCGACGTGTTCTACGCCGATTCGCCGGTCGCCGGCTACGCGATCTCCCAGACCGACGGCCAGCTTGAGGCGCTCGGCGACGTTGAAGGCGTGGCCAAGCAGGGCATCGCCATCAAGAAGGGCGACCAGCAGCTCGACGAGGCCGTGCAGAAGGCCGTGCAGAAGCTGATGGATGACGGCACGTACATGAAGATCCTCAAGCATTGGGGCGTCGAGTCCGGCGCTCTCGACAAGGCTGAGATCAATCCGACCGACCTCAACTGATCTCATCAGATAGATAGAAAAAGGAAACAGCATCATGGCGAAGAAACAAGTCGACGGCGACGGCCTCGATATTCCCAATCGCATTAAAGCCTTGCCTGTCAAGCGTACGGGTCCGATCGTGGCGGCCATCATCGTCGCGCTCTTCGCCGCGATGCTGGTGCAGGCTTTGGTCACCAATCCGCGCTTCGAATGGAATGTGGTCTGGAAATACCTGTTCAACGAGAACGTACTGGAAGGCATCAAGTACACGCTGCTGCTGACCGTCATCTCGATGGTCATCGCCATCATTCTGGCGGTCGTTCTGGCGGTCATGCGCAAATCCATCAACCCGGTGCTGCGCGGCGTGAGCTGGTTCTACATCTGGTTCTTCCGTGGAACCCCTGTGTACACGCAGCTGGTCTTCTGGGGTCTGTTCGCGGTGCTGGTGCCGCGTATCGGCGTGGGCATCCCGTTCACCTCAATCGAATTCTGGAGCATTGACTCCCAGTCTGTCATCACCGCGTTCAACGCCGCATGGCTGGGCTTGGCCCTGAACGAAGCCGCCTACCTGGCCGAAATCGTGCGCGCCGGCCTCGAGGCCGTCGATCCGGGGCAGACGGAAGCCGCAAAGGCCCTCGGCATGAAGCGCACGCTCATCATGCGTCGCATCGTGCTGCCGCAGGCCATGCGCATCATCATCCCGCCGACCGGCAACGAGTTCATCGGCATGCTGAAGACCACGTCGCTTGTTAACGCCGTGCCGTTCACGCTGGAACTGCAGTTCGCCACCACGGCGATCGCGACCCGTCTGTACAAGCCGATTCCGCTGCTGATCGTGGCCTGCATCTGGTATCTGGTCATCACGTCCATCCTGATGGTCATCCAGTCGCGACTTGAAAAGCACTTCGGCAAGGGCTTCGACGCCCGTCCCGCCGGAGCCCGCGGCAAGCGCACGCCGCTGCCGGGCAAGACCTTCGGCGAACCCAAGGATGACGTCGACAAGCAGAACGAAGCCACGTTCGCGGGAATGACCGCGTGAGGGGAATGACCATGAGCGAAATCACAACCAACGAAATCGTTCCCGCCGTCAAGGCGACCCAGGTGCACAAGGCCTTCGGCAACCTGCACGTGCTCAAAGGCATCGACATGACCGTCATGCCCGGCACCGTCACCGTGATTCTCGGACCGTCCGGTTCCGGCAAATCCACGTTCCTGCGTCTGATCAACCAGCTGGAAACCCTGACCGGCGGCGAAATCGACGTCGACGGCGAAATGATCGGCTACAAGTACGTCGACAAGGACGGCAAGCAGGTGCTGCAGACCCTGAACGACAAGGAAGTGGCCGAACAGCGTTCCAAACTCGGCATGGTGTTCCAGCGCTTCAACCTGTTCCCGCACATGACGGCTCTTGAAAACGTCATGGAGGCTCCGGTCCACGTCAAGCACATGGACAAGAAGGAAGCCCGCGAACTCGCCATTCAGGAGCTGAACCGCGTCGGCATGGGGGAGCGTCTCGACTACTATCCGGCACAGCTTTCCGGCGGCCAGCAGCAGCGCGTGGCCATCGCCCGCGCGCTTGCCATGAAGCCGGAGATCATGCTGTTCGACGAACCGACATCCGCGCTCGATCCGGAACTCGTCGGCGAAGTGCTCAACGTCATGCTCGACCTCGCCAAGGAAGGCATGACCATGGTGGTCGTCACCCATGAGATCGGCTTCGCGCGCGAGGTCGCCGACCAGATCGTCTTCATGGACGGTGGCGTGGTCGTCGAACAGGGCGGACCGGAGATCATCGACCATCCGAAGGAGTCGAGGTTTAAGGACTTCTTGCAGCACGTCCTGTAGCAAGTAAGGCTGTCGTACTGCCGTAAATTCCCAATCCACTGACGTCAAGCGTCCGCAGACGTCCGGTGGGTTGGGTTTTCTTTTTGCTGCCGACGATGGGCGCGTTGCGTGCGCCACTGGTTCGCACGATTTCCCTGGGGGAGTGGGATTCCGCATATATGGCAAAGATTTGTAAGGACGCGCGGCTTGGTTTCATGATTGACATCCTTACCCGATAGGCTAAGGAGCTATGTGTGGAATCGTAGGATATGCAGGAAATGTTCGGACCGCGTGCGGCAAACCCTTGGAGGTCTGCCTCCAGGGTCTTCAGCGATTGGAATACCGTGGATATGATTCGGCCGGCGTGGCGTTGACCGCGCCCGGCATGGACCATGTGGCGGTGCGTAAGAAGGCCGGCCGTCTCGCCAACCTGGTGCAGGACATCGAACGCGATCCGATGCCGGAAGCCACCGTGGGCATCGGCCACACCCGTTGGGCCACCAACGGCGTGCCGAACGACACCAACGCGCATCCGCACACCTCGCGTGACGGCAAAGTGGCCATCATCCACAACGGCATCATCGAAAACGCTTCCCAGCTTCGTCTCGACCTGCAGACGGAGGGCTATCGTTTCGTCTCCGAAACCGATACCGAGGTCGCGGCGAAACTGCTGGGCAAAATCAGCGACAAGATCATCGAGGAAACCGGTAAGCCTGACCTGTTCAAGGCCATCCGCCGTCTGGCCCGCATGCTGGAAGGCGCGTTCACCATTCTCGCCACGGACGTGCGACAGCCGGACATCGTGGTTGGCGCCCGTCACGATTCGCCGCTCGTGGTGGGCCTCGGCGACGGGGAGAACTTCCTTGGCTCCGACGTTGCCGCGTTCGTGGCCTACACCAAGCGTGCCATGGAGATCGACCAGGACCAGGCCGTGATGGTCTCCGCCGACAAGGTGGTCGTCTCCGACTTCATGGGCAACATCGTGGAACATCCGAAGACCTACACCGTGGATTGGGATGCGTCCGCCGCCGAAAAGGGCGGTTGGGACTCCTTCATGGACAAGGAGATCCATGAGGATCCGGCCGCCGTGCAGCGCACTCTGCTGGGGCGTCTCGACGAGAACGGCAACATCAACCTCGATGAGGTGCGCATCGACGAGCATGATTTCAAAGCCATCGACAAGATCATCGTCATCGCCTGCGGCACGGCCGCGTACGCGGGCATGGTGGCCAAATACGCCATCGAGCATTGGGTGCGCATTCCGGTAGAAGTGGAACTCGCCCACGAATTCCGCTACCGTGACCCGATCCTCACCCCCCGAACGTTGGTGGTGGCCATTTCGCAGTCCGGCGAGACCATGGACACGCTGATGGCGTTGCGCCACGCGCGTGAACAGGGCTCCAAGGTATTGGCCATCTGCAACACGCAGGGCGCGTCCATCCCACGCGAATCTGACGCGGTGCTCTACACCCACGCCGGTCCGGAAGTGGCGGTCGCCTCCACCAAGGCGTTCGTGGCGCAGATCACCGCCGCATACGTGCTCGGCCTGTATCTGGCCCAAGTCAAGGGTGCCATGTATCGAGACGAAATCGCCCAGACTTTGGAATCTCTGAAGGACATGCCCCGCAAGATCCAGTGGGTCCTCGACACCCAGACCAAGACCGTGCAGGAAGCCGCCAAGCAGATGGTGGACGCGAAGTCCTTCCTGTTCCTCGGACGTCATGTGGGGTATCCGGTCGCCATGGAAGGCGCGTTGAAGCTCAAGGAGATCGCCTACACCTTCACCGAGGGCTTCGCCGCGGGAGAGCTCAAGCATGGTCCGATCGCGCTGGTCGACGAGGGCGAGCCGGTCGTGTTCATCGTGCCGCCCGCGCGCGGACGCAACGTGCTGCACTCCAAAGTCATCTCCGGCATCGAAGAGGTCAAGGCCCGTGGCGCCTACATCATCGCCGTGGCCGAGGAACACGATCCGGACGTGGAACGTTACGCCGACGTGGTCTTCTGGCGTCCCGCATGCCCGACGCTGATGAGCCCGCTGGTGGACGTGGTGCCGCTGCAGCTGTTCGCCATGGATATGGCCAAGCTTAAGAACTACGACGTGGACAAGCCGCGCAACCTCGCCAAGTCAGTCACCGTTGAGTGACGAACGCAGGCACCGTTACGTGCTCGAGGAACCTCATATTCCCTTCGAATATGAGGTTCTGTACGAGGACGAGAACATCATCGTCATCGACAAGCCGCATTTCCTCGCCACCACGCCACGCGGCATGTGGTATCGCGAAACCGCGCTGGTCCGGTTGTGCGAGCGGTACGACGAGCCGAACATCACGCCGGCGCACCGTTTGGACCGACTGACCGCAGGCGTCGTCGTGTTCGTACGTAATCCGTCTGCGCGAGGCGCGTACCAGATGCTGTTCCAAAATCGCAAAACCGTCAAAACCTACGAATGCCTGGCACCGCTCGCCCCGACGCAGCGGCCGCGATATGGAACGGCGGTGCGCATCGACCGGCACCTGCCGTTTCCGCTGGTACGCAGGTCGCATATCAACAAGGATCGCGGACGATTGCAGGCGTACGAAAGCGCCGACGTGCCCAACGCGGAAACGCTGATCGAACGGGGAAGCGGCATCCGCTTCGTTGCCGGCAGACCGTACGTGAATTACACGCTGCATCCGAAAACCGGCAAGACGCACCAGTTGCGCGTGCATATGAATTCGCTCGGACTGGCGATATTGGGCGATGATTTCTACCCGGACATCGTGCAGCGCGCGTACGACGACTTCTCGCAACCCTTGGAATTGGTGGCGCGCGAACTGCGATTCGATGACCCGCTCAACGGCGAGCCACGTCGATTCGTATCGCACGTGCCGTTGGGCGCGGGCTTATAGAAACCTACGATTTTGGACATTCCCCTATCTCGTCCGACACGCCCGATTATCATGGCGTTCTGTTGACTTGCCGGAGCGTTTCCGGCATCACGAGAGTAAGAGAGAACCATGGGTAAAATCTCGAAAGCCGTCCGCGGCATCGCCGACATCTACAACGGCGCATCGCTGATCGTCCGTATCATCGTCGGCCTGATCATCGGCACCGTGCTGGCATTGACCATGCCCCACGTGACCTGGATCGGCGAATTCGGCACCCTGTTCGTGGCCGCGTTGAAGGCCGTGGCACCGATTCTGGTGTTCGTACTGGTGGCCAGCGCCCTTGCGCAGGGCACGTCGAAACTCGACCGCCGTTTCGGCACCGTGCTGTTCCTGTACCTGTTCACCACGTTCCTGGCAGCGGTCGTGGCCGTGCTGACCTCCCGTCTATTCCCGCAGACCCTGTCCTTGGGCAAGGCCGCCAAAGCCGACGTGGTGCCGCAAGGCCTTTCCGAAGTCATCCAGACGCTGCTGACCAACATCGTGGCCAATCCGATCCAGGCCATCATCGACGGCAACTACATCTGCATCCTGATGTGGGCCTGCCTGTTCGGACTCGCCATGAAGTCCATCGCCAACGAAAGCTCCAAAGCGTTCATGGCCAACGTGGCCGACGCCGTGTCCCAGGTGATCCGCTGGGTCATCAACCTCGCCCCGTTCGGCATCATGGGCCTCGTGTTCACCAACGTGGCCGACAACGGCCTGTCCGCGTTCACCAAGTACGGCAGCCTGCTGCTCCTGCTCGTCGGCACCATGCTGCTCATGGTGCTCGTGTTCGGCCCGCTCGTCATCTTCATCTTCCTGCGCCGCAACCCGTACCCGCTGGTCTACCGCTGCTTCAAGGAATCCGGCCTGACCGCGTTCTTCACCCGCTCCTCCGCTGCGAACATCCCCGTCAACATGCAGCTGTGCGAGAAGCTCGGGCTTGACAAGGACATGTACTCCGTGTCCATTCCGCTGGGCGCCACCATCAACATGGACGGCGCGGCCATCACCATCACCATCATGGCCATGGCTGCCGCCAACACGCTCGGCATCCAGATCTCCCTGCCGGCGGCCATCCTGCTGTCCGTGGTCTCCGCGCTCGGCGCATGCGGCGCGTCCGGCGTGGCAGGCGGCTCGCTGCTGCTCATCCCGATGGCCTGCTCACTGTTCGGCATCAGCAACGACATCGCCATGCAGGTGGTGGGCGTCGGCTTCATCATCGGCGTCATCCAGGATTCCGTGGAAACCTGCCTGAACTCCGCGTCCGATGTGGAGTTCGCGGCCACCGCCGAATACCATGCCTGGCTCAAGCAGGGCCGTCAGCTGCCGGCCTTCATGTATTCCAAGAAGGAACGCGCCAAGCTCGGCATCGAAGCTTGATTGCGTACCGGCTTAGCCGCCGATGCGATATCGCAGGGAACCGCTTTGGAAGTTCGCTTCCGGAGCGGTTCTTCCGCATTCGGCGTATTTGGGTGGATATGGGGAGTCTTTCCAGGCTTGTGCGTGGCTTCCGCATGACCCGTATAATCTTATGGTGGTAATCGCAGGCGAAATACAAAACGGAGGTCCGTGGGCGTGGTGCTGAAATCGGCGAAACTGGTGAAGCAGCTCATCGCCATCTGCTGCGCGGGCGTCATGGCGGCCAGCGCCGCCGCATGCGGGGCCAATACGGACACACGCACACAGATCACCGTATGGTCGTGGGAGCCGAGCATGAAACAGGTCATCGCCGGCTTCGAAAAAGACAATCCCGACATCCACGTGGTTTGGAAGAACACCAGCGGTTACGACAAACTCAACAACGCCATCCAAGACGGTTACGGCATTCCCGACGTGGTGCAGCTGGAATATTACGCATTGCGCCAGTACGCGGTCAGCAGCCAGCTCGTGCCCATCACCGGCAGAACCGAAGGCTATGCCGATTTCTACACGCCCGGCACCTGGGCGTCGGTGCAGCTCAACGGACGGGTGTACGGGCTTCCCATGGACTCCGGCCCGATGGCCTTCTTCTATAACAACAGCGTGTTCGAACAGGTTGGCGTGGACGCGTCCAAGATCCGCACATGGGACGACTACTACGAGGCCGCCAAAAAACTCAAGAAAATCGGCGTGTACATCACCGCCGATTCCGGCGACGCCAGCTTCTACGACACGATGATCTGGCTCGCCGGCGGACGCCCGTTCTCCACGTCCAACGATGGCAAGAACGTGACCATCAGACTCACCGAAGATAAAGGCACCCGCGAATTCACCGAATTCTGGCAGAAGATGATCGATGAGGGTTTGGTGGCAACAAACCTCACGTCATGGTCGGATCGATGGAAATCGGCCGTGGGACAAGGCAAAGTCGCCTCGCTGTTCTCCGGCGCATGGCTGCCTTCGCTGCTCATGTCCGACATTCCCGGCGCGGCCGGCCTGTGGCGCGTGGCCCAGATGCCGACGCCCGACGGCAAGGCCACCACATCGGAAAACGGCGGTTCGGCCCTTGCCGTGCTGCAACGTTCCCGCAAACCCGAAGCCTCATACCGTTTCATCGAATACGCCTGCCACAATGCCAAAGGCATCACAACCCGCGTGGATGGCGGCGCGTTCCCAGCCGACAAAAACACCCTATCCGACTCGAAATTCCTCAGCAAGACCACGGTGACCGACGACCGTGGCATCGAAGTGCCCTATTTCGGCGGGCAGGAATACAACCGCGTGCTGTCCCAGGCCGCGGAGAACGTGTCGACCGGATACCAGTATCTGCCGTTCGAAGTGTATGCGCGCAGCGACTTCCGGTCCACGGTGGGCAAGGCCTACAAATGGTCGAGCCTGCTGCGCAAAGAGCAGAACAGGCTCAACATCATCGCCGCAGGCGGTCAGGTCTCCGACACCTCCAACATCGGCGATGCGTTGAAGAACACCGAATCGTCCGACCGCATCAAACTTAAGGGCGGCATAGCCCTATGGCAGAAGGACCTGAAAGAATACGGAGCCAACCAGGGCTTCACCATCCAATAGCGTCTGTGTAATTGGTTTAATCGATTGCGGCCTGCGGATAGCGCATTATCCGCAGGCCGTCGGTTTTCAGATTGCCGGGCTATGATCGCCGGTTCGCGTCGCTGGCTCTTGAATCAGCGGACGTTTCGGTCGTAGATGTGCCGCATGCCCTTGAAAATCAGGTCCGGATCGTAAATGTCGATCATGTTCGTGTCGTCGGCGAACACGCGGCTCAATCCGCCCGTCGCCACCACACGGAAATCCTCGTCGATCTCCTTATGGAACTGCGCGATCGTGCGTTCGATGCCGCCGAGGAAGTTGTAGTACAGGCCCGCCTGCATGGCCGGTTTCGTGGACTTCGCCAGAATCGACTTCGGACGGGTGATCTCCACTTCCGGCAGCTGCGCCGTCCCTTCCCACAGTGCGGCCGCGGCGGTGCGGATACCGGTGGTGATCAGTCCGGAAATCACCGACGCGTCCGCGGTGACGTAGTTGAACGTGGTGGCCGTGCCGAAATCAGCCACCAGAATCGGCCCGCCATACTCGTAATATGCGCCCGCGCAGTCGGCGATGCAGTCCGCGCCCATGTTCTGCGGATTGTCCATGCGGATGTTGAGTCCCGTTTTGATGCCCGGTCCCACGATCATCGGATCGATGTCGAGGAACTTCACGATGCTCGCACGGAACGAATGCATGACCTTCGGCACCACGGACGAAATGATCACATCATCGACATCCGCCGGCTTGTAGCCGCTCAAAGCCAGGAACTGCGTGATCATCAGCCCGTATTCGTCGGACGTGTGGTTCGCCTTCGTGGTGATGCGGTACGTGCCCGCGATGCGCCCATCGTCGATGAAACCGATCACGACGTTCGTGTTGCCGATATCCACAGCCATCAGAAGCATGTTGCGTTCTCCTTCGCGTTTTGCGGAAGTTCCGTTGAAATATTGCGATTATTGCGATTGATACGGTTATTGCGATTCGAAAATGCTGCGGTTAGCGCCGTTCGCCGTCCGCACGCATGGCTGCGAGCTTGACAAGAATACGTTTCGCAAGTGCGTCCTTGCCCATCTTGCTCCATCGTTCGATGTTTGGCCTGTCTGCGGTTTCGCCCGGCGTCAGCACCGTCACCACGTTCGTGTCCGCTGCGAAACCGGCGCCGGGGGTGCGCAGGTTGTTGGCCACCAGCATGTCGCAATGCTTGCCGTTAAGCTTCTTCGCCGCGTTGGCCTCAAGGTCGCGCGTTTCCATGGCGAATCCGCACAATGTCTGGTCCGGCCGCTTATGTTCGCCGGCCCAAGCCAGAATGTCCGGATTCGAGGTGAGTTCGAGTTCGATGCTGCTGCGCCCGTTCTTCTTGATCTTGTCCCGGGCCTGCTCGACCGGACGGAAATCGCCGACGGCCGCGGCCATGACGGTGATGTCCGTGTCCGCGAACCGGTTCGTCACCGCGTCGAACATATCCCGTGCGGTCGTGACATCGACCACATCCACGCCATACGGGGCGTCCAACGCCACCGGACCGGACACAAGCGTCACCTGCGCGCCCAGATCGCGTGCCTGTTCGGCCAAGGCATACCCCATCTTGCCGGTGGAATGGTTGGTGAGGAACCGCACCGGATCAAGCGGCTCCTGCGTCGGGCCGGCGGTGACGAGCACGGCAAGTCCCTTAAGCGGCAGCTCGCCGTCCGGACGATTCGCAAGCAGCAGCGCTTTCACCGCCGTTTCGATGCGTGCCGGCTCCTCCATACGCCCTTTGCCGGCGTCGCCGCAGGCCAGCATGCCGCTTTCCGGCTCCACAATCGTCCAACCGAGCTCACGGCAGGTATTGAGATTGCGTTGCGTCACGGCGTTTTCATACATATGCACGTTCATGGCGGGGCACAGGATCTTCGGTCCCTTGTCGTACGCGAGTATGGTGCTGGTCAGCTGGTCATCGGCGATGCCGCAGGCGATTTTCGCGATGATATCGGCGCTCGCCGGAGCGACTGCCAGCAGATCCGCCCACTTCGCGTCGGCCACGTGGCTGATCTGCAGCGGACCGTCCGGTCCGGGCGTCACGTCGGCCGTAGCGCCGGGACGATGTCCGGCGGCGAACATGGACGTGCGTGTCGGCGTGTGGGTGAGGGAACTGAACGTCAGGGGAGTGACGAACTCCTGTGCGGCGGCGGTCATCACCACACGCACCTCATGCCCCTGCTTGCTCCAATCGGAGGCGAGATGGCAGGCCTTGAACGCGGCGATGCTGCCGGTGACCCCCAAAAGAATATGCGCCATGGATCAACCGTCCTTCTCGTTGTGACCTGCCGCGACTGCGTCAAGTATATAACCGGGCCGAAGCCTCCGCGCGCTTTGCGGGCGAATCCGAACGGGCCGCGGGTATGGCGGACGGTAGAATCAGGCCGTGGTGATCGACCTCACGCAGGCGGTCAACCGCAATCACAACACATAATCGAAAATACGAAGAGGAGAAATCCCATGTCGTCACCTACCGGTGCGCACGGCGAAGCCGACGCAACCAAACAGGAGAACGAACAGCAGCCGCAGTCCACGGCAAGCACCGACGCCACGCTGAACGCGCGTGCGAAATCGTCGAACGGCGCGAAATCGCAAGGCCCGAAGAAGTGGCTTATCGCGTTGATCGCCGTCATCGCCGCCGTCGCGGTGATCGTCGCCATTGCAGTGACGCGCGGCAAAAACGATGACGCGAACACTTCCGGCGTAACTAAAGCCGACACCGTCACCATCGGGCTCAAACTCGCCCCGGTCAGCCTCGACATCCGCCACCAGTCCGGATCGGCCATCGAACAGGTGCTGATCGGCAACGTCTACGAAGCGCTGCTGTCGCGCGACTCCGACAACAAAGTGCAGCCGGGCCTCGCGAAATCCTGGGACATTTCCAAGGACGGCAAGACCTACACCTTCCATCTCAACCAGAACATGACCTTCTCCAACGGCGACAAGCTCGACGCTGACGACGTGGCCTGGTCCATCAACCAGCTCAAGGAGAAGCAGTACTACAACGCCAACCAGGTGGCCAGCCTCGACAAGGCCGAAGCGGTGGACGCCAACACGGTCAAGCTCACCCTTTCCACCCCCGACTCCAACCTGCTGTGGTATCTGACCGGACGTCCTGGCCTCGTGTTCGACAAAAACGCCAAATACAACGCGAAAACCGAAGCGGTCGGCTCCGGCCCGTATACCGTCGAATCCTTCGACTCGGCCAGCAAAATGGTGCTCAAAGCCAATCCGAAATATTGGGGAACCGCGCACAAGCCCGCCACCCAGAACGTGGTGATCCGCTTCCTCACCGACGACAACGCAGCCGTCAACGCGCTGAAAAGCGGTGACGTCGACGTGCTTTCCCCGGTGAACGCCACGCTCGCCAAATCATTGGATGCCAGCACATACACGGTGTCCGCGGCCGACGGCAGCGACAAGTTCGTGCTTGCGTTCAACTGCACGAACGACAAACTCAAAGACAAGCGTGTCCGTCAGGCCATTCGATACGGCATCAACCACAAGGAGATCATCGCCTCACGTGGAAATGTGGATTACGCGCTCGGCGGTCCGATTCCCTCTGTCGACCCCGGCTATGAGGACCTGACCGGCCTGTACCCGTACAACGTGAGCAAGGCCAGGCAACTCATGAAAGACGCCGGATATTCCACCGACAATCCGCTGCGGCTCACCCTCACCTACGCCAACACGTATGGCAGTGAGCTCGGCGACCAGCTCAAAAGCCAGCTCGCCAAAATCGGCATCGATTTGAAGATCGACTATGTGGAATTCTCCACATGGCTGCAGAACGTGCACGCCAACGGCGACTACGAGCTCTCCCTCGTGGACCACGCCGAAAGCCACGACTTCTACAAGTGGACCACGCCGGACTACTACTACCATTACGACGGCAAGCAGGCGCAGAAACTGTACGCCAAGGCTTTGGAAGCCACCGACGAGGCCGACAGCGCGAAATACCTGAAGCAGGCGGCGAAGGCCGTAAGCGAGGACGCGCCGGCGGACTGGCTGTTCGGCTACCGCGTGACGGTGGCCGTCAACAAGCACGTGCAGGGCTTCCCCAGCAAGCTCAGCCAGACGGTGCTGCCATTGTGGCGGATCTCCAAGAATAAGTAAGGGAACGGTATTTCCATGCGATTCGTGGGAAAGCGGCTGGCGCTGTTCGTAGCGGCTTTGGTGGGCCTGTCCGCGCTGGTGTTCGTGATGCTGCGCGTATTGCCGGGAGACGTCGCCGCGGTCATCGCCGGCACGAACGCCACCCCCGAACGCATTGCGTCGCTGCGCGCCGAATTCGGCTTGGACAAGCCGCTCGTCGCACAATATGGCGATTGGATGGCGGGCATGCTGCATGGCGACCTCGGCGTGTCCGCAGTCGGCGGACGGCCGGTCGCGCGGCAGATCGCCATGCGCGCCGCCGTAACGTTCCCTCTGATTGTGCTGAGCCTGCTGATCGCGCTGGCGATCGGCCTGCCGCTTGGCTGCGCGGCCGTCCTGACACGCAATCCGCGGCTGCGCGGCCTGTTCCACGGCATTGCGATCGTGGGCGGCGCGGTGCCCGCATTGTGGGGCGGCCTACTGCTGATCCTGCTGTTCTCCCGTGGCACGGGACTGTTGGGATTGCTGCCCGCGCAAGGCTTCCCCGACACCGGCTGGGCCATGCCGGGAAAGGCCCTGTCCTGTCTGCTGCTGCCGGCGCTCACCACCGGCATCACAGCCGGCGCGTCCATCATGCGCTACACGCGTGCCGCAGTGGGGGATATGGCCTCATCGCAGGCGGTGGACATGGCCATGGCCTGCGGCATGACCCGCAAACAGGCGGTATTGCGCGTGGCGTTGCGTCTGGCCACTGCGCAACTGGTGTCGGTGGTCGGCCTGACCTTCGCGCAAATGATCACCGGCGTGATGGTGATGGAAAACCTGTTCGCCCTGCCGGGTCTTGGTGCCATGCTGGTTACCGACGTCGGCAACCGCGACCTGATCGCAGTGCAAAGCGAACTGTTCCTGCTGGCCGCGTTCTTCCTGCTGCTGGGTCTCGTGGTCGATCTGACGCACCGCGCGCTCGACCCGCGGTTGAAACATTCCGGCGTCGTTTCGGGAAAGGCGGAAGCATGAACGCATCGAAACCCGCACCATCCTCGCAACCGGCGTCGTCCGCGCAAACTACGTCGAGACCCATGCGATCCGTCATCGACGTGACATCCGCTGCCACCATGAAAACCGTGCTTTCGACTATCTGGGCCAAGGCCGGCGGCAAATACGCGCTGATCGTCATCGGAGCATGGCTGCTCGTATCCGCCCTGTCCCTCGTATGGACGCCGTATTCGCTGCTCGACACCAACGGATTCAACGCGTGGGCCTCCCCGTCCGCGGCGCACCCGTTGGGTACCGACGGCACCGGCGCAGACGTGCTGAGCTGGCTGATGGCCGGCTCCCGCACGAATCTCATGATCGCCGTGCTCACCGTCGTCGTCGCGGCCGCGATCGGCCTGCTGTTGGTGGCAGCCATGGTATCGCGTTCCGGTGCGCTTGCGTCCACGTCGGTGGTGGTGGTCGACGCGCTGATCTCCATTCCGACGGTACTGATCGCGTTGATCCTCACTGTGCCGTTCGGCGCGTCCGCAGCAGTGGTCGTGGCTGCCTGCGGTTGCGCGTACGGGCTGAACCTGGCACGCATCCTACGGCCCTCCGCACTGCTCGCCGCACGTTCGGCATACGTCGAATCGGCATTATGGTCGGGGGCAAGCTCCGTCCGCGTGTTCTTCACGCATATCGTGCCGAACACGCTGCCGGTATTGTGCGTGCAGTTGTCCATGAGCGCCGGCACCTCGCTGCTGGCGGAGGCGGGACTCACGTATCTGGGCGTCGGCGTCGGAGCCGGCGTGCCCAGTTGGGGGCATTCGCTGTCCACGTCCGTGAAATTCATCAGCATCTATCCCATGGCCGTCCTATGGCCCGGCCTGGTCGTCACGATGGTGGTGGTCGCGTTGAACCTGTTCGGCGACGCGTTGCGCGACGCGCTCGATCCGCTAACCAATCCCGCGTTGAGGGAGGCCGCATGAGCGCCGTCATACGTCATCTGAACATCGCCATCAACGGCAAGCCGATCGTCGATGATGTCGATTTGGACATCGCCGACGGCGAACGTGTCGGCTTGGTCGGCTCGTCCGGTTCCGGCAAATCGATGATCGCCCGCGCCATGATGGGCCTGCTGCCGGCTACCGCACAGGTGACGGGCAGCGTCGAATTGGGTGGTACGCAGATTGTCGGCGCGTCGGACGCAGCGGTCGCCGACCTGCGCGGACGGTACGTGGGCATGGTGTTCCAGAATCCGTCCGCCGCGTTGAATCCGGTGATGACCGTGGCGCAGCAGATCGGTCTTCCGCTGTACCTGCATTACGATCTGTCGCTCGCCGAACGGTCGGAACGCGTCACAGCGGTGCTTGCCAAGGTCGGCCTCGGCGAGGACGTGCTGGTGAAATACCCGCATGAACTGTCGGGCGGCCAACGGCAACGCGTCGGCATCGCCACGGCGCTTGTCACTTCGCCGCGGCTGATCATCGCCGACGAGCCGACCACCGCGTTGGATTCGATCACGCAACGGCAGATCGTGGACCTGCTCACGTCGCTGGTGGACGAGTCGGGCGCGTCGATGCTGTTCATCACGCACGATTTCGCGGTGCTGAACAGGGCCACCACACGCTGTTATGTGCTTGAATGCGGGCGGATCGCGGAATCCGGCGATACGGACGCGCTTCTGGACCAACCGCGCACCGACGCGGGACACAGGCTGGTCCGGTCGGCCCGCGCGTTGTCGTTGCACGCAGGGCGGGAATCCGTGCGGAATCCCGCGCAAAAGGAGGCGGACCATGACTGACGTGAACGAAGGAATGGTGCTGCGCGGCCGCGGCCTCGACAAATGGTATGGCGCGAAACATGACCGCCGTCAGGCGCTGTTCGGCGTGGATGCGGATGTACGAGCGGGGGAGTGCCTCGCCGTGATCGGCGGCTCCGGATCGGGCAAGACCACGCTGACCCGCGTGCTGCTGGGGCTCGAATCCGCGGACGGCGGCAGCGTCGAATACTGCGGCGAGCCGGTCCGTGGCGACGTGGCGCACAGTCTGCGCCTGCAGTCCGGATTGGTGTTCCAAAGCCCGTTCGATTCGTTGGATCCGCGATGGCGCATCGGCCGATCCATAGGCGAGCCATTGCGCATGCATCATCCGGATTGGCCACGGGAACGCGTCGCGGAACGTGTGACCGAAGTGCTGGAAATGGTGAGCCTCGATCCGGGAACGTTCGCCAACCGTTTCCCTGTCGACCTGTCCGGAGGGCAGGCGCAGCGCGTCGCGATCGCCCGCGCCATCGTGGACGGGCCGAAGGTGCTGCTCGCCGACGAGCCGATGAGCGCCATCGACGTGGCCGCGCGGGTGCGCATCCTCGACGCGTTCGCCGCGATTCGCGAATCGCAGCCCGATATGGCGATCATCATGGTGTCCCACGATCTGGGCGTGGTGCAGCACATCGCGGACCGCATTCTGGTCCTGCACGACGGGCGCGCGGTCGAAGTCGGCCCGACGGACCAGGTGCTGGGCCATCCGCGGGATGAATACACGAAACGCCTGGTGGAAGCCGCTTCGCTGTAATTTCGCCATCTCCTGCCGCACATGGCGTCAAACGATTGACGTCGTTATGTGCCGGACGTCGGGCGTTCCATATCGTGGACGGGCGCGACATGCCGGTGTCCACGTCCGTGCTATCGTATGAGCCATGTTCAATTTCTCATGTTGTTGCTGTCGCTGACCAACCGCCCGAGGGGCGCGTGGTTCATCGACGCATAGCTTGAGATAGGACATTCCAACAAGCGGCCGCGCATATCGCAGGCCGTATGCGAATCGCCAAACGATCATTCGAAACAGCGCATCAGCCGAGGTTGGCGCACGCGACGCACGCGAATGAGCAAGGCAGCATCGCAACAGGTCCCGTTTCAACAACTGCACGCGACGGACGCGAGCTTCTCGAACATACGAAACCAAAACCATTCGAAAAGCCCACGAACCGCACCGCGCAAAGGAAACGCCATGACCATCCACAACTCGCTGTCCGAACTCATCGGCAACACCCCGCTCGTCAAACTCAACCACGTGACCGACGGCATCAAAGCCACCATCGCGGTGAAGGTCGAATACCTGAACCCGGGCGGCTCGTCCAAGGACCGCATCGCCGAACGCATCATCGACGCGGCCGAACGCAGCGGCGAACTGAAGCCCGGCGGCGTGATCGTGGAACCGACCTCCGGCAACACCGGTGTCGGACTCGCGCTCGTGGCTTTGCAGCGCGGATACCGTGCGATCTTCACCCTGCCGGACAAGGTTTCCGAAGCCAAGCGTGCGGTGCTGCGCGCATACGGCGCCGAAGTGGTCGTAACCCCCACCGACGCCGGTCCGGACGATCCGCGCTCCTACTACCAGGTGGCGGACCGCCTCGCCAAGGCGATTCCCGGCGGCTACCGTCCCAACCAGTACGACAATCCGAACGGTCCCGAAAGCCACTACCACACCACTGGTCCGGAAATCTGGGAGGCCACCGACCACAAGG
>OGYX01000778.1_pt1 | contig 24405 bp, 18 predicted proteins | sample 1576601 | NCBI WGS metagenome assembly OGYX01 (sample SAMEA3541561, study PRJEB24748) | human gut metagenome | biome: human gut; feature: human-associated habitat; material: faeces | place: China | collected 2012 | reverse complement strand
AAAAAGTCAGCGTTCATGCTGGCCCATTCTTACTATACGGAGCTGATAGAGGCGGGGGTAAAGATTTACGAGTACCTGCCGGGGTTTGTCCACTCAAAGACGTTTGTCAGCGATGGGGAGAAAGCTGTGGTTGGATCCGTCAATATGGATTTCAGAAGCCAGTATCTGAATTTTGAGTGCGGGGTTTATATTTATGAGAATCCGGTGGTAGAGCAGATCAAAAAAGATTTTGATGAGACACTGCCGAAATGCGTGCGGATGACAAAAGAGAGCGTAGAGGCGCTTCCGGCACTGCATAAGTTCTGCGGAAAGGCGATGCGGCTGATCGCACCGTTGATGTAGGGAGAACGCAGGAGAAAAACGGCCTTGCGGGGAAAGAACCGGATGGCATCATACAGAAAAAGAAAAGGAAGCGGGCAGAGGAGAATTTCCTCTACTCGCTTCCTTCCTTCTCGTTCAGCGGGTCGGCAGCGGCTGTGTTGATGGATGATTCTGCGCGTTCCCGTAAAGAGGTTGCGCCAATCTCCTTTTTGTAGGCTGCGATCGCGTCCGCGATCCGTTCTTTGATGTACTGGTCTTTTTCTAATTTTCTTTCCTGCTCATCCGGATTATCCAGAATGGGTACGAAGAGAAACCTGCGGACAGCGAAGAGGATCGCAACGGCAACACAGCCGATAAGAGCTTCTTTGATGGCAAGGTGGTCGATGACCATCTGTCTTGCCACGGAGAAGAGAAGGACTTCGACGATGGAGTCGATGTCATGGCGGCAGAACATTTTTAAAAGCTCTACGCCAATGACGAGATCGAAGCTTTTCTTCATGAAATCGGAAAGATCGAAGCCATTGTCGAGATACAGGCTGTACAGGTTGTGGGGAACCGGCACAAAGGCGATCAGGATCGCGACGATCAGGATCAGGGCGCAGACAATCTCCAGATAGGAGGAGACTTTCATAAGGAATAGCTGCGCTCTCTGGATGCGGGGACTTGTGTAGTGCTTCATGAGCTGGTACCTCCCGGGGTATAGAGAAGTCTTGGTGACTTATGCAGAGGTGGACGGGTTGCTGTTTTGCCTTGGAATGTACTGCAGGTGGTGGAAAACTACAGCAATATGGACAAATATTTAAAAATATTATACAGAAAACCGGCAATATTATCAATTATGAATTGAAATTGTGTCAAATAAAATACAAAGCCGCCCCGAATCCGTTCATACTTTTTTAATAGAAAAAATTTTGATTTTTTATTACAAATATGTTACACTATTGTTCGTATGTATCGTACAGAAAGACGGAAAAGAGTAATGGAGATAAACACATGAATGATGATAAAGATACAGTAAACTTTATGGACTCTATCAACAAGGCAAGCAGAAAACGGAGAAGAAAACCGTCTTTCTGGGAACAGTACGGGATCCTTGTGATCGGGGCGGCTGTCCTTGCAGTGATCGTTGTGGCGGTGGTATTTGGCGGAAAGGCCGTGAATGCCGTAAAAGGAAAAATGGCGGCAGCGCAGGCTGCATCTGAGTCCGCCTCGGAAAGCGAGAGCGCGGAGGAAGCTTCCCTTCAGGCAGAGGAGGAGAGCCGTGCCAAGATCGAATCCGAATCGGCGGAAACGGATGCAAAGATTCAGGAAGTGATCGATTCCTACTCGAATCTTGGTATCGCGAAGGTCACAGGCTACTTAAATATCCGGAAAGACCCGAATGAGGCAGCGAATGTGATCGGAACACTTTCCGATGGAAGTGCCTGCGAGATCCTGGAGACCCTGGAGGGCTGGTATAAGATCAGCTCCGGCGAGGTCGAGGGATATGCCAGCGCGGAATATATCCTGACCGGGGATGAAGCAAAGACCGCGGCGAAAGACCTTGTAAAGGAACGTGTATATATTACCGCAGACAATTTAAATATCCGTGAGACACCTTCTATGGACGGAAACATCGTTGGAAAGTGCCTTCAGGGCGAGCTTCATGAACTTCTTGGGGAGACGGATGGATGGTATCAGATCTCCGGCGGTTATATCTCTGCGGATTACGCGGAAAAACGGTTCTGTATGAACGAGGCAAACAAGCTGGATATGAAGGCGATGGTCTTAAATTTCTATGACCGCCCGGGCGTATCCAATGTTTCCAATTATTTAAATATCCGTGCGGGCGCCGGTGAGAGCGAAAAGATCATCGGAAAGCTCCCGAGCTATGCCGGATGTGAGATCTTAGAGGACGCCAACGGCTGGTATAAGATCAGTTCCGGTGGAATTACCGGATATGTAAAGAGTGAATATATCCTGACCGGTGACGCAGCGAAGGAAGCAGCCATGAGCCATGCGGAGCTTATGGCGATCGTCCATGCGGACCGCTTAAACGCGAGAACAGAGCCGTCCACCGACGCGAAAATCTGGACCCAGATCTCCGAGAATGAGCGGTATCATGTCGCGGAGCAGCTTGACGGATGGGTAAAGATCGAATTTGATGAGGGCGGCGAAGGCGATGGAAGTGATGAGGTTTCTTCTGCCTATGTATCCTCAGAGTTCGTGGAGGTGCGCTACGCGCTCTCCGAGGCGATCAAGTTCTCGCCGACGGAGGAGAGTGCTTCCTTAAGAAGCCGGATCGTAAACTACGCGATGAAGTTCCTGGGCAATCCATATGTCTGGGGTGGTACGAGCCTTACAAGAGGCGCTGACTGTTCCGGATTTACCATGTCGGTTATGAAAAACTTCGGGATTTCTCTTCCGCATTACTCCGGTTCCCAGGCGAACAGCGGAAAACGGATCAAGTCGAGCCAGATGAAGCCGGGCGACCTGATCTTCTACGGAAGCAGCCGCGGAAGGATCAACCATGTTGCCATGTACATCGGCAATGGACAGATCATCCACGCAGCGAGCCGAAGAAGCGGAATCAAGATCTCTACCTGGAACTACAGAACTCCGGTGTGCATCGTGGATGTAATTGGAAACAGGTCCTGATCGGGTAAATTGTGATAAAAATGGATATGAGAACTCCTTTCTGGACATACTGGGTGTACCTGGCATGTCAGAAAGGAGTTTTTTGTTATGAATGAAAAGGAACAGAAGGAGACAAAGGCGGAGGAGGAGCGGATCCGGGAGAACGGACAGGTGACGCTGGAAGAGAACGGTAAGAGGATCCATCTCTTATCTATCATCGGGGAGATCGAAGGGCATGACAATCTATCCGGGAGTACGAAGACTACAAAGTATGAACATATTCTGCCGGAACTTGCGAAGGTGGAGAGCGATGAGAAGATCGGAGGGGTCCTGATCCTTGTGAATACCATCGGAGGGGATGTGAGCTGCGGGCTTGCACTGGCGGAGATGATCGCCTCCCTCAGCAAGCCGACGGTTTCCTTAGTCATCGGGGACAGCCACTCCATCGGTGTGCCATTGGCGGTGGCGTCAGATTATTCCTTTATCGTGCCGACCGGGACCATGCTGGTGCACCCGGTGCGCATGAGCGGGATGGTGATCGGGACGGCACAGACCTACGAATATTTTGAAATGATCGAGGAACGGATCATAAGCTTTGTATCAGAGCACAGCAGGATCGATCGGGAAAAAATGAAACGGCTCATGCACAATACGAAGATGCTGACGAAGGATCTCGGGACGGTTCTGGTCGGAAAAGAGGCGGTGGAGTGCGGACTGATCGACGGAGAAGGCGGAATCAGGGACGCCATCGAAAAGCTGAATGTGCTGATAAAAAACGACTGACCGAAAATATGTTCGATTTATAATTTCTTACGGTTGCATTTTGGCATTTTTTTTTGTATACTATATTTTGGGGTACTTGCCCCGTAAAGTTAAATGTGCTGATCAGTTGAAAAATGTCGCTGTTATCATAAAAAGTGTCAAAGATTCTAAGGAAACTTAGAATCTTTTTTTATTATAAACTGCTGCTGCCACTGATCTGCCCATGAAAAGCCTCTGAAAGAGATTTGCGAGGTTTTAGATTAAGAAATACAGAAACGGCCGCAGAGGCATTAAAACTCTTATAAAACGGAAAACAGAAGCTGAAATAGCCAGAGAAGCTAAAGCAATGAAGATCAAAATAAGAATAGCTGCATGTCACAGACATAACAGATGACAGAGCAAGCGGCAGAAGTAGAAGAGAGTATTCTGGTAACCAATATCAGGATTGCATATGATATACATCAAAATTGCAAAAATGATTTTATTGAAAACCAGTTAATTATGGGTGAAATGAATTGATTTTCTATCTATAACTCATTAGAAAACCAAATCTATAACTGAATTTTTATAAAAATCCGTTTTATAGTTTTAGGATTGTAATGAAATATTTTTTCTTTATGATATAATCAGAAGCAGAAGTAAAATTATAGGTGCAAAGGAGATTATCCATGAAAAAAACATATTTCGTTACAGTTGAAGAAATTACAGATACTGTTAAAGACAAATCATATACTACAAAAGAAAGAATTGTAACAAAGATTATCTTGTGTATTTATTTGACAGCTTTAACAGTGGGTATACTTTTTTCACTAAAACAAGTTATATTAATATCATCATTTGTTTCGTTCATTGCATCTATCGCTTTTGGACCATTAAGCAGCATAGCATCAAGATCTGATTTGACTAAGATAATAACATGGTTTATTTCATTTGCTGGTGGATGTGCATTAACCGTTATGACTTACGAAAATTCATATTTAGAAAGAATAACCCAGCTTAATAATGAAAATATTGGAAATACGTTGACTCTCAGTGCCATAGGAATAACTCTTCTATACGATTTGTTGAAGGTAAAGTAAACGTTTAATTAGGTTTGGTTAGCGAGAGACCCAATGAGTAAATTAGAAATGGATCTATTATCAAGAACAATACTATCCATAGAGCTTTATTGGGAAAATAGGGATATATAAAAACAAACATGGGATTTATTATTAAAAATAAACCTAAAATTGAATAAAAAAGGACATTAGATGAATCTAAAATTTTTTTATATTTAATATTGAATTTATGAATAAAACTTTTCATGCAAAAACTCCTTTTTATTTATTATGTGAGTTTTACGAAAAATAGAGATGGAGATTAGAGATTTTTCTGCATCTGCCTCTGAATGCCACGGCCACTGATGGCAGTAGGACTAAAATCATGATTAAGAGCTGATCCGCAGTTCAGAAGAAGTGACAGCCGCAGAGGCAGCAGGAATGCCTACGATTTGACCAGACAGTTGCCTATTTCCGTTGAAATGTCTCTGCATATGAACTCTATGATTTAAAGCAATTGCAGTTAAAATCCAGCCGCATTCGCATCCTTAAATATTAAAATACTTGAAATAAGAGAGAAATACTGCTATGATTACCTATAAAACATGAAAATAGAAAAAGTTAAACATGCCAGAATACTAAATATAGTATATAAATAGATTTTATAGAAAAACAGGTTAAACAAGGAAACGAAAATGAATAAGAATACATAAATATGAATATTATACACAAATAATCGAGTTAAATATAGAAAAAATAGCTTAGAATCTTTTTTTTATTATAAACTGCTGCTGCACTGATCTGTCACTGAACTGCATCTGAAAGAGATAAAAAAAGGCAAATAAAGGCCGAAAAGAAAACGATAAAGTAGATTATGAAGCAATATTGGGATTCGTGTATGTTTAAAATTAGATGCAGTTAATGACTGCTCCAGACGCAGAGATCTATTGAAAGGCGAAATCTGCTTCTGGCATTGTATAAGTTTCACGACTGCTTTGACATTTTTTCAGATACATTGACATTTTTTGACAGATGCAGACATTAAAGGGGGAAAAGCACTTGGCTGGAACCAGAAAACAAAAAGAAACGACAAAACAATCACAGGCGTCTGCGAGAACAAAAACCACATCAAAGACAACGCAGAAATCTGCACAGACGCCTAAGAATAAGACAACAAGGACAGGGGCGAGGGCTTCCGAAAAGAGAAGAGAAACGAAACCGCAGTATGAGGAAGATACCGGATTCTTACAGTCTGAGGCAGTGATCCTCGGCACCTTCGCGGTATGTGTGCTGTTATTCTTGAGCAACTTCCATATCTGCGGATTCCTCGGTGACTTTTTCAGCCGGATCATGCTGGGCGTGTTCGGCTGTATCGGTTATCTGGCTCCGTTATTGTTGTTCACAGAACTGTTATTCTACGCTTCGAATAAGGGGAATATCCGGGCAGTCTACAAGATGATCGCGGTGGAAGTCCTTCTGATCGTGCTCTGTGGTCTTGCGCAGCTTGTGTTCGGCGGCGGATACCGGGAAGGTCAGACGATCCTCGACATCTATAAGTCCGCCGGAGTAAGTGGACTTGGCGGCGGCGTGATCGGCGGTGTCCTTGTTATGGTTCTCCACACAGCGGTGGGAACCATCGGGGCCTATGTGGTCCTTCTCGTATTTATGATCATCTCACTGGTGTGCATCACGGAAAAATCCTTCGTGTCCGCTGTTAAGAGCGGAAGTGGAAAGGCATATCGGTATGCAAAGGAAGACTACAGCAGAAGAAAAGAGCTCCACGAGGAACGTCAGGAGGAAAAACGCAGACTCCGGGAAGAGCAGCGCGTTCAGGGCGTGGATCTTGCTGCGACCGATCTCTCGAGAACTCCGGATTTCGGTGGAATTGCCGGTGGCTATATGGGCGTTGTGGATGCTGAGGCTGTGTCCGAGGCAGATGAGACGAAACAGGAAATAGATGTTTCCGATACATATAAAGAAGAAACGGCGGATCCGAAGGCGGAGACAGGAAGTATGCAGCCGGATCCTGCAGATATCTTTAAAGGAAAGATCACGATGGGAGGCAGGCCGGTAGAAAATCCGGAGTCTTCCGGTGAGGATCAGAGTAAGGAAGGCCGGTCCGGAGAAGACGCGATGAAGGATGTGGAACGCGTTCCGTTTAAGGAAGATGCTGTCCCGGCCGGAATCCATGAGGATGAGGACGTGTTTATCAGTCATGGGGAGAGTGCCTTTGATGATGAGGATATGTTCCCGGACGAAAAGAAAAGGGAGACAAAGGCCTGGGAGAAAAAACCGAAGGTGTCCGTCTTATCCAATATCCCGGATATCCCGTTAGATGAGCCCGCGGCGGACGATGACGAGATCTTTGAGTCCATGAGAAGGGACACGGAGAGAAGAGCGGACGGACTCCGTGCAGAGAATGCCAAACCAGACAAAATTGCAGAGCCAGACGAAACTGCAGAGACTTCGAAGACGGCAGAGGAGGAAAAAACCGAGTTCCCGGAGACGGAAGAAAATGAAAAGACGGCCGGAATTCCTGTATCCGGAGAAGGATCCATGAGCGATCTTTCAGATGACGAATTTCTCGACACAGAACCTTATGTGGAAAATGAGGACTACTGGATTCAGGCAGCAGAGCCGGGAAGCCGTGCATATGTGGCAGCACACGGCAGCAGCGAGAAATCCCCTGAACGCCCGGCCGCTAAGGAACCGTCCGAAGAACACCGTCAGGTCGTGACCGCGTCCGGAAAAGTCATTGAAACGGATACAGAAGAGATCATAAAGAAAAAGGCGGAAGTAAGAAAGCGGGAAGCAGCCGAGAGGGAAGAGGCAGGAAACGAGGTATTAAAGGAGATCCGGCAGACGGAAGAAAAACCGAAGAAACCTTATATGATCCCGCCGCTTGACCTCTTAAAGAAAGGCGCTCCCGTGACGGGGCAGTCGGAACAGGAATTTAAGGATACGGCGATCAAGCTCCAGCAGACATTAAGAAACTTTGGTGTCGGAGTCACTGTTACGAATATCAGCTGTGGGCCGACCGTTACCCGGTACGAACTTCACCCGGAGCAGGGGGTAAAAGTGAGCCGGATCCTGTCGCTGGCGGACGATATCAAGTTAAACCTTGCGGCGGCAGATATCCGTATCGAGGCGCCGATCCCCGGAAAAGCAGCTGTGGGAATCGAGGTGCCGAACAAGGTCAACAGCATGGTCTATCTGCGTGACCTTTTAGAGAGCCCGGAATTTAAAAATCATAAATCGACACTGGCTTTTGCGGTGGGTAAGGACATCGGCGGACAGGTAGTCATTGCAGACCTCGCAAAGATGCCGCACCTTCTGATCGCCGGGCAGACTGGTTCCGGTAAATCAGTAGGGATCAACACGATGATCATGAGCCTGATCTACCGCTCATCCCCGGATGATGTGAAGCTCATTATGATCGATCCGAAGGTGGTTGAACTTTCCGTCTATAACGGAATCCCACATCTGCTGATCCCGGTAGTCACCGACCCGAAGAAGGCGGCCGGTGCCCTCAACTGGGCAGTTGCAGAGATGATGGAACGATACAATAAGTTCGCTTCCTCGAATGTCCGCGACCTGAAAGGGTATAACGCGAAGGTGCAGACTCTGGCGGAGAGCGGGGATATCCCTGCGGACCAGATTCCGAAGAAACTGCCGCAGCTCGTGATCATTATCGACGAGCTGGCGGATCTCATGATGGTTGCCTCAAACGAGGTGGAGGACGCGATCTGCCGTCTGGCACAGCTTGCCCGGGCAGCGGGAATTCATCTTGTTATCGCGACCCAGCGTCCGTCCGTCAATGTCATCACAGGTGTGATCAAAGCGAACGTGCCGTCACGGATCGCGTTCTCTGTTGCGTCCGGCGTGGATTCGAGAACGATCCTCGACATGAACGGCGCAGAGAAACTGTTAGGAAACGGCGATATGCTGTTTTACCCGTCCGGTTATCCGAAGCCGCTCCGTGTGCAGGGCGCTTTTGTATCGGACGGCGAGGTGTCAAATGTAACCGAGTTCTTAAAAGAACAGAACGAGGATACAGGATATAACACGGAAATCGAGAAAAAACTGACCCAGTCCTCCTTAGCCGGAGGAGCGGGCGGACAGAATGAGCGGGACGCATTGTTTACCGATGCGGGCAAGTTCATTATCGAGAAGGATAAAGCGTCGATCGGCATGCTTCAGAGAATGTTCAAGATCGGCTTTAACCGTGCTGCCCGGATCATGGATCAGCTTGCCGAGGCCGGTGTTGTAGGGGAAGAGGAAGGAACGAAGCCAAGGAAGATCCTGATGTCCATGGAAGAGTTCGAAGAATTCCTGGAAGCGGGGTACTAAAGCCTGCGGCTGTTGAAATTGAAATGGCTGCCGGCTGCGGAATCCGCAGATCCACAGAAATGATATGCTACTACAAAAGGAGGATACCGATTATGAAGACCGATATCGAGATTGCACAGGAGACGAAGATGCTCCCGATTACCACCGTTGCGTCCCAGTATGGAATTACTGAGGACGATCTGGAACTTTACGGAAAGTACAAGGCAAAGATCTCCAATGAGCTCTGGCAGGAGATCAAGGACAGACCGGATGGAAAACTCGTTCTGGTGACAGCGATCAACCCGACTCCGGCAGGAGAGGGAAAGACCACAACCAGTATCGGACTTGCACAGGCGATGACAAAGTGCGGAAAGAAAGCAATGCTTGCTCTCCGTGAGCCATCCCTCGGACCGTGCTTTGGAATCAAGGGCGGAGCAGCCGGCGGCGGATATGCGCAGGTCGTTCCGATGGAGGACTTAAACCTTCATTTTACCGGTGATTTCCATGCGATCACGACAGCGAACAACCTGTTGGCAGCACTTCTTGACAACCATATTCAGCAGGGAAATACTCTTGGAATCGACCCGAGACAGATCCTCTGGAAGAGATGTCTTGACATGAACGACCGTGTGCTGAGAAACATTGTAGTGGGACTCGGCGCAAAGGCAGACGGTTTCGTCCGCGAAGACCATTTTGTGATCACGGTTGCCTCCGAGATCATGGCGATCCTCTGTCTGGCAACGGATATGAAGGACTTGAAGGAGCGCCTCGGAAGGATCATTGTAGCGTATAATTTTGCGGGTGAGCCGGTGACAGCGAAGGATCTCAACGCGGTCGGCTCCATGGCAGCTCTCTTAAAGGATGCCATCAAACCGAATCTGGTACAGACCTTAGAGCACACGGGAGCTCTTGTACATGGCGGACCGTTTGCGAATATCGCCCACGGCTGCAACAGCGTTATGGCGACAAGAACCGCATTAAAGCTTGCGGATGTGGCGATCACAGAGGCAGGATTCGGCGCAGATCTCGGCGCAGAGAAATTCTTTGATATTAAGTGCCGCAAGGCGGGGATCCATCCGGATGCCGTTGTTCTCGTGGCTACTGTCCGCGCGTTAAAGTACAACGGCGGTGTTCCGAAGGATCAGCTCTCCGAGGAGAATCTTGAGGCATTGAAGAAAGGTATCGTAAACCTTGAGAAACACATCGAGAACATCCAGAAATACCATGTGCCGGTTGTCGTTACTTTAAACTCCTTCCTCACGGACACAGAGGCAGAGTATGAATTTATCCGGAACTTCTGCGAGGAGAGAGGCTGTGAGTTTGCGCTGTCCGAGGTATGGGCAAAAGGCGGAGACGGCGGAATTGAACTCGCAGAGAAGGTAATAAACACCCTGGAGAAAAAAACGAGTGATTTCGCTCCGTTATATCCGGATGAGATGGGAATCTCCGATAAGATCGAGACCATTGCGAAGGAGATTTACGGCGCGGGCAGCGTAAGCTACTCACCGGCGGCAAAAAAGGCGATCGCGAAGATCACAGAGATGGGCTTTGGCGATCTTCCGGTCTGCATGGCGAAGACCCAGTATTCCTTATCCGATGACCAGAAGAAGCTTGGCCGTCCGGAAGGATTTGACCTGACTGTGCGCGATGCGTATGTGTGCGCGGGCGCAGGCTTTGTGGTTGCGCTTACCGGTTCCATCATGACTATGCCGGGACTTCCGAAGAAACCGGCAGCGGACAATATTGACGTGGACGAGAACGGAAAGATCACAGGATTATTCTAAAAAAGCAGTAAGAAAACTCACAGGCGGGCGCATATGTTCCCGCCTGTGTGGGTTATGAGAAAGGATGACGACAGTGGTAATTGGAGATTGGTTAAAACGCATGAAATACGATCTGGTTTGCGGCAGTCTGGACCAGAACGTAGATGAAGTGATCTATGATTCGAGAAAGGCAAGACCGGATTCCGTATTCGTGTGCATTCAGGGCAGCACCAGGGATTCCCACGAGTTTATTCCGGACGTATTAAGGGCTGGCTGTAAAGTTCTTGTGGTAGAAAAAGAAGTGGAAGTACCGGCGGATGTGACTGTGATCCGGGTTGAGAGCGGACGACTCGCGCTGGCGGAGCTTTCTGCGGCGCGATTCGGTTATCCGGCAGAGAAACTGATCACCATCGGGATCACCGGCACGAAGGGAAAGACCACGACGAGCTATATGATCAAGGCGGTCCTTGAGGCAGCCGGAAAGAAGACCGGTCTCATCGGAACGAATGGCGCAGTCATCGGGGATGTGAAATTCCCGACCTCCAATACGACACCGGAATCCTATGTGGTGCAGGATTATTTCCATAAAATGGTGGAAGCTGGCTGTGAGTGCTGTGTGATGGAGGTCTCCTCTCAGGCCTTAATGCTTCACAGGGTCGGCGGGATCATGTTCGACTACGGTCTGTTCACAAATATTTCTCCGGACCATATCGGGCCGAAGGAACACAAGAGCTTTGAAGAGTATCTTTTTTATAAGTCAAGGCTTCTTACTGTCTGCAAAACGGGGATCGTGAATCGTCTGACAGACCACTACGATGAGGTCGTAAAGGATGCGACCTGCAGACTTCTTACATATGCCCTGAATGGAAACGCGGATTTCATGGGTGATGACATTCACTATGCATCAAATCACGATTTTGTGGGAATTGAATTCTCAATCCACGGCATGCTTGACGGAAGAGTCCGCGTAGGGATGCCGGGAAAATTCAACGCGGATAATGCTCTGGCGGCGTTGGCGGTCTGCACTCTGGCGCTTTCCGGTGGAAGCGGGGTGCTTGATGATCATACAAAACAGGCAATCCTTGGATCCCTCGTGAAGGTCCGCGTGGATGGTCGCATGGAGATCGCGCACGTATCGAAAAAGTGCAGTGTGATCGTGGATTACGCCCACAATGCGGTCAGCATGGAAAGTCTGCTCACAACACTCCGGGATTATCATCCGAAGCGTCTCGTATGTGTATTCGGCTGTGGTGGAAACCGCGCCAGAGATCGCAGATATTCAATGGGGGAGATCGGTGGAAAGATGGCGGATCTCTGTATCATCACGGCCGACAATCCGCGTTTTGAGAAAAACGAGGACATCATCAAGGACATCGAGGTGGGCCTTGCGAAGACGGACGGAACATATCTTGTGATCCCGGACAGACGGGAAGCAATCTTTTACGCGATCAGGAACGCCGAGGAGGGTGACATGATCGCCATTATCGGAAAAGGCCATGAGGATTATCAGGAGATCGAAGGTGTGAAACATCATTTTCTGGATCGGGAAGTCGTGGAAGAGGCGGTAAATAATGTATGATCGTCCGCAGAGGGACGCAGACTGCAGCAGTAAAGGAGATTGGAAAGGAATGGAGAACGTAAGCGTTCAGGATATCGTCCTTGCCACCGGAGGCGTACTGCTCTCCGGAGATGACGGTGTCATGTTAAACAAGATCCGCCTGGATTCCAGACAGGTTGAGACCGGAGATCTTTTCGTGCCGATCATCGGCGAGAAAGTAGATGCACATAAATTTCTGGAACAGGTTGCCGAAAAGGGAGCCGGTGCGGTGCTTACAAGTGAGCATAAGGAAAAAACGGAAGAAATGGCGGAGACCTCCTGTGCCTGGATCGCTGTGGATGACACGAAAAAAGCACTTCAGGCCGTAGGCCGTTACCTCAGAAAACGTCTGACACTGCCCATTGTCGGTGTCACAGGGAGCGTCGGAAAGACCACAACGAGGGAAATGATCGCGGCGGCACTCTCCGCGCGGTTTCATGTATACAAGACTCCGGGCAACAGCAACAGTCAGGTAGGAGTTCCGATTACCGTGTCCGAGATCACAAAAGAAGATGAAGTGGGTGTTCTGGAGCTTGGAATGAGCGAGCCGGGTGAACTTACCGTGATCGCACGGATCGCGAAGCCGGATGTGGCAGTGATCACAAACATCGGGATCACCCACATCGAGCAGCTTGGATCCCGCGAGAATATTTACAGGGAGAAGCTGACGATCCAGGACGGACTTTCCGATGGCGGCATCCTCATCTTAAACGGCGACGATGATATGCTTTGCAGGACCAGAGGAAAGGCTGGTGTGAAGACAGTCTACTATGGCACCGGGGAAACCTGTGATTACCGCGCGGTGGACATCGTCCTCATGGACGGAAAGACGGAGTTTACGGTTGTTCATGCGGGAAAAACCCAGAAAGTCCTCTTGAACGTCATGGGCACACACAATGTGATGAACGCCCTGGCAGCCATTGCGGTCTGCTGTGAACGCGGTATGACGATGGAAGAAGCCGCGGAGGGTCTTCTGACTTTCCATGGATTCAAACACCGCCAGCAGGTCTATGCCGACGGAAGATTTACGGTGATGGATGACTCTTACAACGCGAGTCCTGCATCCATGAAGGCGGCTCTCGATGTGTTTCAGGGACTCACGGGAAAACGCCATATTGCTGTCCTTGCGGATATGAAGGAGCTTGGCGGGAATTATCTGGCCTACCACAGGGAGGTGGGCGAGTACGCGGCCAATTCCGGCGTGGATCTTGTTGTGACGCTGGGCGAGGCATGCAGGAGTCTGGCAGAAGGCGTCCGTGCGGTAAAGGAGATTCCGGTGGTGGAATTTTCAGACTGCGGGGAGATGGTGAAATATCTGGAGACGGAGATCCGGGACGGAGACTGCGTTCTCTTTAAGGGATCCAACTCCATGGGATTGTCTGCTGTGGCAGATCAATTCGTGGAGATGGCCGGAAGGTAGGAATGGACGGAAGTTTTGAGAAGGGAGGGATCCGAAATGGAACCGTATGCGGATGTCATCATTGATCTTTCCGTAAAAAATGTGGACCGGATCTTCCAATACCGGATCCCTGACCATCTGAAAGAGCTTGTAAAGCCCGGAGTTCAGGTGAATATCCCTTTCGGAAAGGGAAATACCGAACGGAAAGGGATCGTGGTAGGTCTCTCAAAAGAGACAGATTATGACCCTGAAAAAATGAAAGAGCTCCTGGATGTGGAGACAGGCGCTGTCCCGATCCGTACTCAGATGATCTGCCTCGCCTTCTGGATGAAGGACCGCTATTCCACCACGATGAATCAGGCACTGAAGACGGTTCTTCCCGTAAAGGCGAAGGTGATGCCGAGGGAAGAACGTGTGATCGTTTCCTTAAAACCGAAGAATGAGATCGAAACGCTGCTTATAGAAGCGGAAAAGAAGAAATACCGGGCACGGATAAGGCTTTACCGGGCACTTCTTGAAAACGGGGAGCTGCCTTTGAAGCTGACTTCCGAAAAGCTCGGCATCACGGCTGCGATGCTGAAACCGTTAGTAGAAAAAGAGATCGTGGACCTGAAAACAGTCAAAAAAGAACCGGGAGCAGGAAACAGATTTCCAGAGACCGGACCTGTTGCCCTGAATCAGGAACAGAAGAACGCGGCGGAGACCGTGATCCGGGACTATGATTCCGGACAGCGTAATACCTATCTGCTCTACGGAATCACGGGAAGCGGTAAGACGGAGGTCTACATGGAGCTCATCGACCACGTCCTTCGGAAAGGCCGACAGGCCATCGTCCTGATCCCGGAGATCTCCCTGACTTACCAGACCGTGATGCGTTTTTACCGGCGATTTGGAAACCGGGTTGGTATCATGAATTCCAGACTTTCGGCGGGAGAGCGCTATGAGCAGTCGGAGAGGGCGGCAAACGGGGAGATCGATATTATGATCGGTCCGCGTTCCGCTCTTTTCACACCGTTTCCGGATCTGGGGCTCATCATCATCGACGAGGAACATGAGGGAGCTTACAAGAGTGAGACAGCACCGCGGTACGATGCCAGGGAGGTTGCAAAGGTCCGGGCAGATATGAGCCGGGCAGCCGTAGTCTTAGGCTCTGCGACACCGTCCGTGGAGAGCTATTATCTGGCAGAACAGGGCGAGTATAAGCTTTTGACCCTCACAAAGAGGGCAAAGGAGAACAGCCGTCTGGCGGGGGTCCATATTGTGGATCTGAGAGAAGAACTCGCAGAGGGAAACCGCTCGATCTTCAGCCGGAGATTAAAAGGGCTGATCGAGGACCGGCTGGCGAACAGGCAGCAGGTGATGCTGTTCATGAACCGGCGGGGATATGCGGGCTTTGTGTCCTGCCGCTCCTGCGGAAAGGCGATGAAATGCCCACACTGTGATGTGAGTCTTACATACCACAAAAACGGGCGGTTAAAATGCCACTACTGCGGATTTGAACGGCCGCTGCCGGATCGATGTCCGTCCTGCGGTTCCCCGTTTATCGCGCCCTTTGGGACGGGGACCCAGAAACTGGAAGAATTTACAAAGAGGGAATTTCCAAAGGCCCGGATCTTAAGGATGGATGCGGACACTACGGCAAAAAAAGGGGCTCATGAAGAGATCCTCGCCACCTTCGCAGAGGGCGGGGCGGATATTCTCATTGGGACCCAGATGATCGTAAAGGGTCATGACTTCGCGAGTGTGACCCTTGTGGGTGTCATGGCAGCGGATCTCTCCCTCTATGCACCGGACTATAAGAGCGCAGAGCGTACCTTTGAGCTCCTGACTCAGGCATCCGGGCGGGCCGGGCGCGGGGAGCTTCAGGGAGATGTGGTGATCCAGACATATGCGCCGGACCATTATGCAGTATCCTCCGCGGCAGAGCAGGACTATCTGCAGTTTTACCGGCAGGAGCTTCTGTACCGGAAGATGATGGGATATCCGCCTCTTGTAAGACTTTTGACCATCGGACTTTCCTCAAAGAGGGAGGCGGATGTGATCCGTGCGTCAGAGGATATGAAACGGGTCATTCTGAGGGAATATGCACTGGATGGACTGAAGGTCATCGGTCCGGTGGAGGATTCCCCCTACAAACTTAATGATAATTACAGAAAAATTTTATATATGAAACATGAAAGTTATGATATACTATTAAAAGTCAGAAATTGCGCCCGGAAGCGGGAGAACATCCCGGATCTTTTCCGGAATGTGTTCGTCCAGTATGATCTGACTTAGTAGTTTTCGATAAAAAATTGAGAGGAAATAAGATAAAATGGCAATCAGACAGATCAGAACCATCGGAGATGAGATCCTTACAAAAGAGTGTAAGCCGGTAAAGGAAATGAATGAGAGGACCCTTGAGCTCATCGAAGATATGTTTGAGACAATGTATGAGAATAACGGCGTCGGCCTTGCCGCACCGCAGGTGGGTGTCCGCAAGCGCGTCGTGGTTATCGATGTGGAGGACGGAAACCAGTATGTGCTGATCAATCCGGAGATCCTCGAGACGAGCGGAAGCCAGACCGGTCAGGAAGGCTGCTTAAGTGTTCCGGGAAAATGCGGACAGGTGACCCGCGCGGATCATGTAAAGGCAAAAGCTCTCAATGAGAATATGGAAGAGTATGTGATCGAGGCAGACGGACTTCTCGCGAGATGCATTCTCCACGAGTGCGACCATCTGGATGGAAAACTTTACGTCGATCTCGTAGAAGGCGAACTTCAGGATACAGCCGGAGAGGATGAGGAATAGTATGCGTATTGTTTTTATGGGAACGCCGGACTTTGCGGTTCCGACGCTGACTGCTCTCATTGAGGGCGGACATGAAGTTGTGGCTGTGGTGACACAGCCGGATAAGCCGAAGGGGCGCGGAAAAGCCGTCCTTATGACTCCTGTAAAGGAAAAAGCGATCGAGTATGAAATCCCGGTATACCAGCCGGTAAAGGTGCGGGATCCGGAATTTGTGGAGCTTTTAAAAACGATGGCACCGGATGCCATCGTTGTCGTCGCATTTGGCCAGATCCTTCCGAAGTCCATTCTGGATCTTCCGAAATACGGCTGCGTGAATGTACACGCGTCCCTGCTTCCGAAATACCGCGGGGCTGCCCCGATCCAGTGGGCGGTCATTGACGGTGAGAAGGAGAGCGGAGTGACGACCATGATGATGGATGTGGGGCTGGATACCGGCGATATGCTGGAACAGAAAGCGATCCCGTTAGATGAGAAAGAGACTGGCGGAAGCCTGTTTGACAAGCTCTCTGCCCTCGGTGGATCCATGATCTTATCCACTCTAAAGGGACTGGAAAACGGAACGATCACGAGAACTCCGCAGGGAGAGTCCGGTACTTCCTACGCGAAGATGCTCACGAAAGAAATGGGACATATCGACTGGACGAAGGACGCGGTGTCCATTGAACGTCTTGTCCGCGGCTTAAATCCGTGGCCAAGCGCATATACATCATATGCCGGAAAGACGATGAAAATCTGGTCAGCAGAGGTTACGGATCTTCCGGGAGAAAGAGCTCCGGGAAAGATTCATGTGACAAAGGACCGGCTTTTTTTTGAGACCGGAGAGGGTGTCCTTGATGTAAAGGAGCTTCAGCTTGAGGGAAAGAAGCGGATGGATACAGCTTCCTTCCTGCGCGGTTTCCAGATGGAAGACGGAAGTTTCTGCGGGTAAGCTTCGCGGGTGATGCCGCGGGCGGTCCTGAAAAATCCGGCTGAAAAGCCGGCTGCCGGGACGACAGAAACGAGATCGAAAGGAGAGATGTTTTATGTACGGAATGTATGGTTACGGTTATGGTTATGGTCTTGATCCGACGATCATCCTTGTATTGATCGGAGTTGCCCTTTCTCTCTGGGCTCAGGGACGTGTAAATTCCACGTTCTCGAGATATTCCAGAGTTCGCAGCATGACTGGCATGACAGGCGCGGAGGCGGCGAGACGCCTTTTAAATGCGCAGGGAATCTACGATGTGACGGTCCAGCAGATCGCCGGTGAACTTACTGACCACTATGATCCGCGGACGAAGACCGTAAACCTGTCCCAGTCCGTTTACGGAGCGACTTCCGTTGCGGCTATCGGTGTTGCTGCCCACGAATGCGGCCACGCGATGCAGGACAATGAGGGATATGCACCGTTACGGTTCAGGAGTGCTCTCGTTCCGGTGGCAAACTTCGGCTCCAGTCTTTCCTGGCCGCTGATCCTTTTAGGACTTGTGTTCGGCGGACTTGGTTCTCCGCTGGTGGAGATCGGAATCTTAATGTTCTCTCTGGCGGTGCTGTTCCAGCTTGTGACCCTTCCGGTAGAGTACAATGCATCTGCCCGTGCGGTAAGACTTCTGGATGCGCAGGGCATTCTCGCGGGCGAGGAAGTAAACGGAACGAGAAAAGTACTGAACGCGGCGGCACTGACCTACGTGGCGGCAGCAGCGACTTCGATCCTACAGCTTCTCCGTCTCATAATTCTCTTTGGAGGAAGAAACAGACGTGACAGATAATACGACAAATATCCGGGAGGTCGTCCTTGACGTCCTTCTGGAAGTCCTCGAAAACCATAATTTGAGCCATATTGTTTTAAAACAGGCACTGGAAAAGTACCTGTTTCTGGAGCGTCAGGACCGCGCGTTTATCACAAGATGCGTGGAGGGAACTCTGGAGTACCGGATCCAGATCGATGCGGTGCTTGACCGTTTTTCGAAGGTGAAGACCGCGAAAATGAAACCGGTGATCCGGGAGATCCTCAGAATGTCGGTCTACCAGATTCTGTATATGGAGCGTGTACCGGACTCCGCGGTCTGCAATGAGGCGGTAAAGCTTGCAAAGAAACGAAAATTCCAGGGCCTTTCCGGATTTGTGAACGGTGTCCTGCGGACGGTCTCCAGAGAAAAAGAGAAACTTGTCTGGAAGGACGCTTCGGAGCGCTATTCGATCCCCCGGTGGATGTTATCCATGTGGGAGGAAATGTATGGAAAAGAGACTTCTGAAGCCATTGCTGCGTCATTTTTAGAAGAACGCCCCCTTACGGTGCGCTTTAATGAGAGCATCTCCCCGGCGGAGAAAACGATCGGAGAGTTGAGAGATCATGGCATTACGGTGGAGGAGTCCGGGATATTTCCGGGGATCGCTTCGATCCGTGGTTTCGACTACTTAGACCGGGTGTGCGCGTTCACGGAAGGTAAGATCACAGTTCAGGATCCAAGCTCCTCCCTTGCGGCACGGATGGCATCTATTGCCCCGGGAGATTTCGTTCTTGACGTGTGCGGAGCTCCGGGAGGTAAGGCCATGCATGCGGCAGATCTTTTAAAAGGTACCGGCATGGTGGAAGCGAGAGATGTGAGCGGGAGAAAGACGGATCTTATTGAGGAGAACATCATGCGCTGCGGCTTCCGGAACATTCGCACGAACGTCTGGGACGCGACAGTTCTGGATCCGTCTATGGTGGAGCAGGCAGATGTGGTTCTGGCGGATCTCCCATGTTCCGGTCTCGGAATTATCGGAAAGAAACCGGATATCAAAGAGCGGATGACGAGAGATGAGATCAAAAATCTTGCGAAGCTGCAGAGGGAGATCCTTTCTGTGGTGACTCAGTATGTAAAACCTGGTGGAACGCTTGTTTACAGTACCTGTACGATCACTGAGGAAGAGAATGAAGAAAACGCGGATTGGATCGAGAAGCATCTGGCGTTTGAAAAGAAGAGGATCGCAGATCTCCTGCCGGAGGCTCTTAAGAGTTCCTGCGAGGAGAACAGGATCCAGCTTCTTCCGGGACTCCATCCCTGCGACGGCTTCTTTATCTCTGTGTTCAAAAAGAAGAAATAATACTGTGCAGGTTCTGAATCCGCGGACATGACTGCCTGCGGATCCGTTAAAAACGGATTTATGTGGAAACATGACAGAACCAAGGCTTTTGGAGAATCGAGAATGGAAAAGAAAGACCTGAAATCAATGACACTGGAAGAATTGACAGAGTTCGTGAAGGAGCTGGGTGAAAAACCGTTCCGGGCAAAACAGTTATACCAGTGGATGCATGTAAAATTAGCCGAGTCTTTAGACGAATGTATGAACCTTCCGAAGTCGCTTAAGGAAAAGCTTTCGGAATACAGTACATACACGTCCCTTAAGACCGTAAAGATGCTGGAATCGGGGATCGACGGGACAAGAAAGTATCTGTTCGGTCTCGATGACGGAAACGTGATCGAGAGCGTCCTGATGAAATATCACCACGGAAATTCTGTGTGTATTTCCTCTCAGGTGGGCTGCCGCATGGGCTGCCGGTTCTGTGCGTCCACCCTGGACGGACTCACAAGAAACTTACGTCCTTCGGAGATGCTGGATCAGATCTACCGGATCCAGAGATCCACGGGAGAGCGTGTCTCCAACGTTGTGGTCATGGGAAGTGGTGAGCCGATGGATAACTATGATAACCTGATCCGGTTTATCAGGCTTCTTTCCGATGAAAACGGTCTGAATATCAGTCAGAGAAACATCACGGTATCCACCTGCGGGATCGTACCAAAGATCTTAAAGCTTGCGGAGGAAGGTCTTTCCATTACTCTGGCACTTTCCCTTCATGCACCGGACGATGAGACGAGAAAGACTCTTATGCCCATCGCCAACAGCTACTCCTTATCGGAGGTGCTTCCGGCATGTAAGGAATATTATAAAAAGACAGGAAGACGCCTGACCTTTGAGTACAGTCTTGTACAGGGCGTCAATGATAACCTTGACGAGGCAAAGCGCCTGACTGCGCTTTTAAAGGATATGCAGGGACACGTGAACCTGATTCCGGTAAACCCGATCAAGGAGCGCGACTTCAAACAGTCCAATCGGGATGCCATTGACGCGTTCAGGGGTTATCTTGAAAAACACGGCATCAACGTTACGATCCGCAGGGAGATGGGCCGCGATATCGGCGGTGCCTGCGGACAGCTTAGAAAGAGCTATCTGAGTGAGGAGGAATCGTCATGATCTCTTACGCGAAGACAGACACCGGTCTTGTGAGAAGATCCAATCAGGATTTCCTGTTTGCAGCGGATCAGCCGGTGGGACCGCTTCCGAATCTGTTCATCGTGGCAGACGGAATGGGCGGACATAAGGCCGGGGATTTCGCGTCCCGGTATGTCGTGGAACATATGAAAGAATACATTGAAAATTCTGATCCGGCCAGTCCTGTGATGATCCTCAGAAAAGCTCTGGAGAAGACGAATCAGGGGCTCTTTGAGGAAGCTCAGGGAAACCCGGACCGGGAAGGAATGGGGTCCACTCTGGTTGCCGCTACGATCGAGGACGACATGATGTACGTGGCAAATGTGGGGGACAGCAGACTTTATCTTTTGCGGGACAGTCTTGCACAGATCACGAGAGACCATTCCCTTGTGGAAGAGATGGTCGCGAGAGGAAAAATGGAGCGGGACAGCGAGTCCTACCGAAGTCAGAAGAACATCATTACCCGCGCCATGGGAATCGGAAACCGGGTGGAGGCGGATTTCTTTGAAGTGCCGCTTCTTGAGTGTGACTGTATTCTGCTCTGCTCTGACGGATTGACGAACATGGTGGATGATGCCGAGATCAGCCGGGTCTTAAAGACAACGGATACGCTGAAAGAGAAGACGGAAGCGCTGGTTGACGAGGCAAACCGGAACGGAGGAAAGGACAACATTGCGATTGTCCTTGTAGAACCTCAGATAAGTGAGGTGAAGCTATGATTTTATACCCTGGAACGATGCTGCAGGACCGATATGAGATTCTGGAAAAGATAGGTTCCGGCGGAATGTCAGAGGTCTATAAAGCAAAATGCCATAAATTAAACCGTCTGGTCGCAATCAAGGTACTGAAATCGGAGTTTACTTCCGACGCGACCTTTGTCAGTAAATTTAAGATGGAAGCTCAGGCAGCGGCCGGACTTTCACACCCGAATATTGTCAATATATATGATGTCGTGGATGAGGGAGATATCCACTTTATCGTTATGGAGCTCGTAGAGGGAATCACCTTAAAGAGCTATATCACGAAAAAAGGTCATCTGGATGTAAAGGAAGCCATCGGGATCGCGATCCAGGTAGCCTCCGGAATCGAAGCAGCCCATGAACAGCATATCATTCACCGTGATATCAAGCCTCAGAATATGCTGATCTCCATGGATGGAAAGGTGAAGGTAGCGGACTTCGGAATTGCGAGAGCTGTGTCGTCTCAGACCATGAATGCGGCGACAGTTGTGGGATCTGTCCACTATATCTCCCCCGAACAGGCGAGAGGCGGATACAGCGATGAGCGGAGCGACCTGTATTCCTTAGGTATCACCATGTTTGAGATGGTCACCGGCCATGTTCCGTTTGAGGGGGACAACACGGTGACGGTCGCGCTGGCACATCTGGAAGAACCAATGCCGGATCCCAGAATGTTGAATCCGGATGTGTCCCCAAGTCTTGCGAGGATCATCTTAAAATGTACGGAAAAGAGACCGGAGCGCCGATACCCGAACGCGGCGGCCGTGATCAGTGACCTGAGAAGAGCACTTTTAAATGATGATGACCCGACTATCGGCGCCGTTAAAGAGGAAGACCACAGCTCCGATACCATCGTCATCAGCCCAAAAGAACTGAATCTGATCAAGACGAGAAGTGGGGAACGGATCCGGGAGTCAAAGCCGGTAAAAGAGATCCGTGAGCGCAGGGAACGGCGGGATCTGGAAAAGCGGTATGATCAGACGGACAACGCGAAGAAGGAACCGAAAAAGAATAAAGTGGATGATGAAGCCACAGGACTGGAAAAGATCCTGACAGGCCTGGGCGTGGCGGCAGCCATCGTCATTGTCGCGGTTGTGATCGTGTTTGTTCTGAAGCTTGGCGGTCTGTTCAGAAGCAGCACTCCGGAGGATCCGACAAAAACCGTTTCTGAGGAAGCTATGACGGAAGAAGCGAAGACAACTGCGGCATCGGAGACTGTTATCAGCCAGAAGGAAGTCTATATGCCGAAGCTTGTGGGCCACTCCGAGGAGGAAGCCGAGAAGATCTTACAGGGACTCGATCTCACCATGCAGGTAGAGCAGAAAAACTCGGATGAAGTGGAAAAAGGCATAGTCATCTCACAGAAGGAAGAGCCCGATACCGTGATTCCGCGTTTCTCCAAGGTAACCGTTGTCATCAGCGCGGGTTCTGATAAGGTTGATCTCTCAGAACTTGGCCTTTCCGGAATGACACTGGAAACGGCGGTCCGCCTGTTGGAGGGAAAGAATTTAAAAGCAGATGTTCGGGAGGAAGCCAGCGAGGAGGTGGCTTCCGGAACGATCATCCGCTATGAACCGGAGGAAAAAGTGGCCCTCGGAAGTACCGTAACCTTATATGTGAGTACGGGACCGGAGGAGGAATTCGTTCCTGTACCGAATCTTTATGGAAAGACGGACGCGGAGGCGGCAGCACTTCTTTCCGCGGCAGGACTTGTGACCGGAGAGGTTTCAAAGGAGTACGACAGCACGATCTCGGCCGGTCACGTCATCAGTCAGGGCGTTGAGGCAGGAACTCAGGTAGCACCTGGGGATACCGTGGATTACACTCTGAGTCTTGGGCCGGAAGCTCCGAAAAAACAGTTTATTGCATCTCTGGATGCAAGCTATCCGCTTCAGGTCTCCTATGGACCGGGGGCAGCGTCCTCCGAGATCCAGATCCTGATCCGTTTAAAGCAGACGGTGAACGGCAAAGTGACCTATACGAAGCTTGCGGAGCCAAAGTCTTACAGCGCGGACACAACCCTGAATATCAAGTTAGACAGGATCCGCGGCGCCGACGGCGTACAGACCGGTGAGGTGGAGATCGTGGACCTCACGAACAACGTGGTACTGACATCCTATAATGTGACATTTACGGAGGTTGACGGTTGACTGGAAAGATCATAAAGGGAATTGCCGGATTCTATTACGTACATGACGGCGTTTCCAAAGTATACGAGTGTAAGGCAAAGGGCGTATTCCGGAACCGGAAGATCAAGCCTCTTGTGGGCGACAATGTGGAGTTCGACGTGCTTTCTGAGGAGCAGAGCCTCGGAAACATCGTGGAGATCCTTCCGAGGGAGAACTCCCTGATCCGTCCGGCAGTGGCGAACATCGATCAGGCAATGATCGTGTTTGCCGTCGCTGACCCGGAACCGAATTTAAACCTTCTGGACCGCTTTCTGGTTACGATGGAAGCCCAGAATGTTCCGGTGGTGATCTGCTTTAATAAGACAGATCTCGGAAAAGAGGGTGAGGCAGAACGACTTGCTGGAATCTATCGGGATGCCGGATATGATGTCCATCTGTCCTGTGCTCTGGCGGGGGAAGGGATCGAGGCGATCCATGACCTCTTAAGGGGGAAGACAACGGCACTTGCCGGCCCGTCCGGTGTTGGAAAATCATCCCTGACAAACAGGATCCAGCCGGAGGCGGAGATGGAGACGGGGGCCGTCAGTGAGAAGATCCGCAGGGGTCGCCATACCACAAGACATTCGGAGCTGTTCTTCGTCGAGAAGGAGACCTTCGTGATGGACACGCCGGGCTTCAGCTCCAT